>Ga0308002_1000032_pt1 | contig 57303 bp, 83 predicted proteins | sample Neamet34_FD_203148 | JGI IMG/M metagenome (GOLD analysis project Ga0308002, IMG submission 203148) | Marine microbial communities from water near the shore, Antarctic Ocean - #34 | ecosystem: Environmental > Aquatic > Marine > Unclassified | place: Southern Ocean | collected 2014-06-06
TCATTTTCCAAGCCAAATCCCATATCATTCTAAAAGAATAATAGCTCAATTTCCTATGAACCTACGGTTCTTTTAGGAACAAAGTTCCACAATATCCCGCAATAGGGACACAATAACCTTACAAAAGGGTACAATAACCCACAATTTCCCACTATTCTATACAATCACCTTTATTTCAGCATATAATTAAACAGTTATACCCATTATTGAGAAAACGTACATAAACCAACGTAGAGAGATTCTTTTCAGCTAACGCATGTAATTCTCCATAAATGGTAAACTAACGTTGGGATGAGGTGCATGTTGGTTAATTAGGGTGATATGAAGATGGCCCATACGAACATTCTTGCGAAAAAACAATTTTTATCCCTGAAAAGATATTAACACTGGTATTCCCGAATAAAGTTATTAACAATTTCCTTGCCAAAAAGCCTGACAAATCGTCATGCCCATCTGATTACAAATGTAACCAAAATATGTTACAAATGTGAATTATTCTTCCAGCCAAAAAGCCTGACAAAACGTCAGGTCCTCCAAAACCCACTTTGGGAATCGGTAATCCCTATATCAAGCGAGAAAGCCTGACAAATTGTCACCCGAAAAAGTTATTAACAATTGGGTGTTGATAACTTTATGCCCTAAAGCTTGTGTATGTCGTTTATTTTTCGTATCTTTAGAGGGGGGACTGGTTGTAAAAACCCGATAGGTATGCAATAACCCTAAATTGGGGTGGTTGTTACCCTCAAAAAAGGACACTAAATCAACAGGAGAGCCTCTGGGGTTCGGTCTTATAGTTATAGAGATAGAATATCCAATGGAAATTACCCCAAAAAGGCATGAATCCGTTCATATTACCCCTACAAAATGAACATTACCCCAATATGTGTTCAGAAAATGGTAGGAATGTTAGATATTGTTAATAACTTGTTGATAACTTCGTGAAAATAAATGGAAAAAGCTTGTATAATCCAATAAAATTCCGTATCTTAGTAGTGTAAGAGAGAGAGAGGGGGAGAGAGTGGGAATATTAATCATTAAAATTAAGAGATAAAGATATGAGAAATTCAATTTATAATAAAGAGGAGTATAGGACATCACTACTTGGGTTAAGTCCTGAAGAGTTAATCCAAACCCATTCAGCAATTAAAGTATCAATGGGGAAAACACCTAAAGAGAAAAGGAATACCAAAAGGAACTGTGAAACACTACAGCAAGTTGAGGTGAGTGATACGGTAGTTCAGTTGTTAGAAACGTATAGAGCCAGAAAGGAATTACTCTCAATGTTAAATGTAACACAGGGAGTACTTATGGGGTTAGCACATAAACTAACGGGCCATACACATTGGAGTAGATTACATAAAATCAATTAAGATATGAGAGAGATAGTTTACATAGAGGGAATCGGCAATTGTGAGATTGTAACAGTAACCCAATATAATGAGGATGGAGTTCCACATAGTTACAATGAGTATATACCGGTCGAAAACTTAACAATTTGTTAACATTGAAACCTTGGATTACTCGGGAATATTCCGTATCTTTATTATGTAATAAGAAAGGTAGTTAATTAATCAATAATAAAAATAGAAAATTATGAAAAAGCAAATTGGAAAGTACGAAGTAGAGTTAAGTGGTTCTTTAATCACAGTAAAGTATGAAGGTGAGTTAAGAGGGGCTAAGGATGTTAACCCACTACATGCCATTGAGAGATACAACGAAGTGGTAATAGCTTACGAAAAAAAGACATTGGAATTAACTAAATAATATGAATTACGATAAATTAAAAACTGATGAGTTAGTGGAGATAGTAGTTACCAAGACTGGTCTACCTTTACCTACATACGACTATAGTAATTACAGAAAGTATATTACTGTTGTACCTGAGAATATACCTTTTGGTGATGGTGTAACTGGTATAGAAAACGCTGATATGCACGATACTTTTAGAGAGGGATGTATAAGGCTAATTAGTTGGTATAGTAAAGAAATAAGTAAAATATAATAAAATTGATTAAATAATAAAACAGCAAAGTATATGAATGAGCAATTACATACAGGTACTAATAGGTACAACGCAAGTAGAGGTAGAAGAGGTAGTGACTATTCTAATGGGTATATAGGTAAGATAGAGTATTGGGCTAAGAAGTTAGTTCAAGCATCAGAAACCCATATGGCAGATGGAACATTACACAACACCCCGCCGGATATTGATGAGGTGAATAGGGTAATCCTAAAGTTGAATTACTTTTCAGGCCGCCAAGCCGAATGGCTGGAGAAACAATCCCTTAAACCATTTTCCCAAATAGAAGTAGAGGACAGAGCGGGAGTGAGGTAGAGTGATGACCCGGTGGGGGGCATTAGCTTGTAACCCACTAGATATCAACACGTTATAACCGAGCATTATGGACGTTCATGCGGAGCCTGGTTTTTCTACCCGGAGTAAACCTGTCTGATGACTTACATACTATGTAGAGTGTTCATCGCTGAAAAGATATTAGGTTGAATTGTTAATAAGTTGTTGATAACTTATCCAAAGATAAAGTAATAAAGATTAGGTAAATCCAATAAAAAGTGTTATCTTTATTATGTAATAAGAAAGGGAGGTTTATTACTCTCTTCAGAAATAAAGAATAAAAACTAAAAATTATGAATATAGCACAAAGAATTATCAACTCAGGCCCTATCGGTTCTTGGGAATCTCATTACTGTAATATGAGTGGGACTATCAGTTGGACAGAAGAAGATTCAACAACAGCCATTACCATATATGGAACTCCGGATTGGGAGAACGAAAGGGGAGAGACTCCCATCGCTAGCTTGAATATGTTTGGTAAGTATAGTGATGTTGATGTTATAACCTTAAAGGGAACTCCGAATGAACAGTTATCAATGTACCGTAAGGCTATTTTACAAACAATTAAAAACGTTATATAATATGGAAAAGATAAATGGAAAGGTAGTACTACCAACTGAGTATTCAAAATTAGATTGGAGAAGGGGAGAGAAGGCTATCGTAAGAGAACAGTATATAGTTGAACAGAGTGGGATGTGTTATTATTGTAATACCCCATTGAAGTTTGAACCACCTACTGATGTAACAGATAAGGATATTGATTTAGGATTGTTTCCTCCAAATTTTTTAAAACACCCTATACACTTACAACATAACCACAGAACCGATATGACCGAAGGAGCCGTTCATGCTTATTGTAATGGAGTGATGTGGCAATACGAAGGAAGATAATTAATAATTTAAAGAATAGATAATATGATGGATAGATTTAAAGTAAGAGAGGCAATCGCTGAATCGGGTAAGATGACAGTTAGAGATGCTATGGCATATTTGGATATGAGGTTCAAAGGATTGTATAATAAACAAGAAGCAAGAGCAGAAGCTAAAGAGATGATTGCTGAGGCTAAATCATTTATGAATAGGTAATATGGAAAATGAAATAAATTTGACTGGACACTGTTTCAGTATAGTATATGAGGGTGTTGAATATGAAGTTTCAACTGATGTATGTTATGAGGTAATGTTATTCGATGGTTCGATAACACCCAGCCCATCTGATAACGGACACACTCCAATGGAGATAAGTAATTTTGTTGAGAGTACTATAGCAAGTGGTGGGGTAATCGGACTGGATATATAAATTAAAAGAATAAAGAAATGAAAATGGAAACTGTTAAACGTATCGTTAAAGAAATCTATCCTAAGATAATGGATTACTATGGTACATCTAAATTCGAATCCGAAACACCTTATGTAGAATACGAACGAAGTATCTATGAAAGGTTAAGTGGTGAGGATGATGATGGAACGACTGGTGATGATTCACCACAGGCTGAATTCGATAGGATAGATAATTCCATTGTACTCTATTACCCTAAGATGGTTAGTAGAAAACATATCATTCAATGTTTAGTGCATGAGTATCAACATTACCTTCAGTCACCTATCTGGATGAAACGTTACTATACTATGGGTCATTCTTATTCCAGCCACCCATACGAAGTAGCTGCATATAAGGAAGAGGATAATTATAAATTATTCTCATAATGAAACCTTAACAATTTGTTAACATTAGAAATTAGGAATACCGATACAATTGTTGTATCTTTATTATGTAATAAGAAAACGGGTTAGTTGTATCCCCATAAGATACCTCAGAATATAAACCATTAATATATGTCAGATTTAAAAGAGTTAAATGAGTATGTAAACGAAGTGATGATGAGACACCCATCGCTTAAAGAAGAGGTAGTTGATTTGTTTCAACTAGCGATATCCGAAATCTCTGATGGGGAATCGGAATGGAATGAGTGCCAGTTAGCAACAGGCAGTATAATGGATTTAATAGAAGAATTATGAGATACACAACAGACAACAGAGAGTTAACCGAACTTAAATCGGTAGGTGCTTGGTTAGATACCGATAACATAATCGTTTATCCAATTCAAATTTCAGGCGCATTCTCCCCAGAGGATGGAGTATCCCTTATAGAAGAAGGGTTAAACCAAGAGTGGTGGGATACATTATCCAAAGAGGATAAAACTATAATCGATAAAGCCCAATTAGCTAAAGTAGATATGATTGGATTCGAAGGAACTTGGAAAGCATTGGATGCTATTAAACTATAACAATATGAAAACATTACAAATGAAAGAGTACGAAACTGAGATTAATGTGAATAACATAATCACATTACTGAACCACATAACTGATAATTTAAGTTGTGTAGATGGTGAAACCTTACAATACATTATAGAGAAGGTTGGTATGAAAGAACAAATGTTAAGACAGTTAATGATGAGTTCCAATCTCAATGAGGTATCATCTTTATATAATGAACGTAAAACTATACTATAATGAAAATTACTAAGAAATCAATGTTATCGGGTGTTACACATACAATGGATATGGATGTAACTACCGACCAAATGAAACGATATGAACTAGGTGTGGAATTAACCCAACTTATATTTCCAAATGTAACTCCAAACGAAAGGGAGTTTCTAATCTCTGGTATTACACCAGAAGAGTGGACAGAAGCTTTCGGTGATGAATAAATTATAAGCAATGGATTTAAAAGAAAATAAGATGAAAAAATTTAAAATGATAGATGTAGAAGAACAAAGAGAAATGGTTTGGGAAATCGTTAGAGATTATTTCAATGATAATAGTATGCATGTTGGGCTTCATAAATTATTTGAAGATAGTGTAGAGCATGTTATTGATACCGGAGCAAGTATTTTATGTACCAAATGGGGTATTGGATATGAAGGTGGTAGTTTTGTACAAGCCGTTGTCGCTAATGATTTAATGAGAGCAGTAGGTTCTGCTGATTACATTAACGCTAACGCATTAAAGTTCTATACTCAACTAATGTATAATGTAGGTAAACCAATTTGGAATGAATCTACCACAACCGTTTAATGATATGAGAAAGAAAGTCGAAGGGAATGAATTAAGAGAGTTAGCCAAACAGATTGTACTAACTACAAATGAATGTACGAATGATTATGATGCCGTTGATGATGTAATGGTATTACTATCTAAACATTTCAAAAGAGAGAAACGAATGGCAATGAGTTTTTCACACAAACTAAAATTAACTAAACTGAATAACCTATGGGAATCGTAAAGAAACTGAAGAGTAAATTATTAACCAAATTATTTGTAGATTGGGTAAGTGAAACGAAGGATTTAGAAGCACTACAATTTTCAAAAGAGTTGTTAGAGAAAAGATACAATAGCGTTAACGGACACAGACCTATAATGGGATTTGTGATGAACAGTACAACCGTAATTGAGTAAGGGTATGAAGAGTGATTATGGACCAACAGTAAGTAGTAGGATGTGGAAGTGTTTAGCGATACTCACCGATAACTGTATCGGTACACCATGTTCGATTAACTGCCCGATTCAAGGTAAATGGGAATTGGTTTGTAATAGAGAAGATACTATAGTAGAGTACGGTTCATTCCGATTAAATAATCTCATAGATACGGAAATGTTCTCTCACTTCATTAACCCTTCCGATTTATATAAGGAACTAAGAAAACACCCACGGATGAGAATCGTACTTAGAACGATGATTGAATACTATAACCATTCCGTTGAAATAAATAAAACAGTAAAAAACAAAGATTATTATGAAAGCAGAAATATTAAAACATTACGGTGATACTGATACCATTCTATTTGCGGATGGGTTTGATAAATGTATAATTGGATTCGAACCTAACCTATGGAAAGTGGTGTACTCTCGGAACTTATGTATCCAGCTGATGGTGGATGATTTAATGGATGAGGTGGAAGCAGTTGAGTATTTAGAGTTTAATACATTCAACGCACATATGGGTGATAAGACTCCTATATGGGTTGAGGATTTTAAATGGAATACACAAACTAATAGTTTCTAAATTAAAACAAAAGTAAACTATGAGAAAGTTAATATTTGAGTTATACAGTACGAATCAAATTTCAGAAGAAGTAGCTCATCAACTTTTAGATGAGTTGTATAATAGAAAAAGTAAAGATTATAAATTATAAGATATGGAAGAGATGTATAAGCAAGGTCAATTAGATTTGATACGTAAGATTAAAGAAGATGTAGCTAAGCTAGTTGCATCAGAACCAGAAGGGTTTGATTTAGCATTGGATATAATCCATCTGTTACAACGTATCAAGCCAATCGAAATTGTAAATTAAAGGATATGAAAATAACAGAAAATCAATTAGCAGCGTTACAACGAATGTGTGATTCAGATGGTGCTTATAATTGTGATGGGTATCGTATAGTGAGGTATGGTGTGGATGTATTCCAATTAGAATTAGGAACGGGTACATACGCAGTTCCACAAGTATGTGGAATCAAGCGTGATACAAAGTTACCTATTAGCATTCAATCAATACTCAGACAATTATACAATAGCTGGGAACGAACTCCATCTAGATTAACTGATAACACAGAGCAACCTTTAGAATTATGAAGATAACAACACAAAGTATATGTGGGCAGATTTATATAATCCCTACTATAAAAATAACATATGATAAATTCCTTAACGGAGATTATGAAGTGATATTCGTTTGGTATAAAACCGCATTGGTAATATCATTTTAATAACTTAACAATTTGATAACATTAGAAATTTGGCAGTCTCAACTATTATCTGTATATTTGTATTGTAGGTTAGAGAGGGGGGAGATACCACCCGAACCGATTACTAATTAAAAAATAAATAGAAATGGAAAATAACAAATTTGAAGAGCAGGTGTTTTGGAAAGATGGATTTAGTGGGGAAGCCGAAGGTGGAATGCACTTCCGTTCATTTGATTTAAACAAATTCATTAAGAAGGTCGAATCCGCTGAAGAAAATGGTGAGGTCGTAGGGATTAAGTTTGAAGGTAATAATTTAGAATTAATCATTAAAAAATAACATATGAAATCATTTAAAGATTTAACATTCAAACCTCATCAGATGGGTGAGGGTATTCAAGCTCATTATGTATTCGATAATGATTACGAAATTAGTGTTGCAGCTGGGAAGTTTTGTTACTCAACACCAAAAGCTGAAGTTCCATTAGGGGCATATACCGCATTTGAAGTAGCAATCTTTAATTCAGATGGTGATTTCTGTACAGGTGAATTATGTGCTTCTACTGATGATGTTGTAGGTTGGTGTAGTAGAACTGATATCGATAATTTGATGGAAATAGCACAAGAACAATAGGTTAAACCAATGACCAAACGTGATGAATGATTCTTAATTGATGATTAGCGTTAAATAAAGGTAGAATATAAATTGTGTTAAAGTAGATTAAGTTCGAATATATACTGTTTGGTATGTGCATAATAAATCTACCAAGTGTACCAACTGTATTGTAATATGTTGGATAAATAAATTTATAGGATGCTCAATTTGCGAGGGAAGGCTTACACAACCCCTGCACCAAAGGACAACTGTTAAGACAACCATTTGAGAGTTTAGTGTGGGTAAAGTCACAGGAAGCTAATTTATTAATACACTTAGGAGTTTACAGCAAGAGATAATAGTAAAGCTGATTAAATTGAGATTAAGGTAAAGGTTAACCTCTCATTCATGCAGTAACCTCGAAAGACCCGAAAGATTATCTCGTGACCATTTATAGTAGTGATAACCAGAACAAAGCTAAATAGCACAAAAGGTTATAGGAGATGCTAGCTATTATAGATGGTGCTAATAAAGAATCTTAATTGTTAATAACTTTTGAAAATAAACTGAAAACCATTAGGAATTTCAATTTAAATTGCGTATCTTTATTATATAATAAGAAAGGGGCAGAGTTGAATCTAATTAACAAATATAAATTATGAACAAAATAGAAAACTATTCACTTCTAAATGGAACAAGCTTTCATGGTAGTGTAATTAAAACAACACCAAATGCTTTAATCAAATTAGCCGAATCACTTGGTGGGGATTATAATTCTGATAACGGTGGTGATGATAAAACTAATTTCGATTTTGGATTTGAAACTGATAATGGAATTTCGTTCTCAGTATATGATTGGAAAGAATACAGGTCATTAGACTTGTCCGAAGTGGTAACGTTCCATATAGGAACTCACTCAAAGATGGATGGGATAACGGCTAAAGAGGAACTTACAAATACATTAAATAAATAAGATTATGAAAATATGGCACATAAGTGATACACATACTTATCACGACTTACTAACAATTCCAACGGGAATAGATATGGTTATCTTTAGTGGTGACTGTTCTAACCCAAGAGACCCATATACCAATGAACCTGAAGTAAGAGGGTTCATCGATTGGTTTGGCTCGTTACCTATTAAACATAAAGTGTTTGTAGCAGGTAACCACGATACCTCAATTGAAAAGGGATTGGTGACTAAAGATGATTTTGATTCTAATTGTATTCACTACTTAGAGAATACCCATATTACTATTGAAGGTATTAAAATATTTGGTTCACCATATACTCCATCATTTGGAATGGGGTGGGCATTTAACAAAGCAAGAAATAAGTTAGATAGAATTTGGGCTAGTATAATTGATACTGATTCAGATATTATTATAACACATGGACCACCAAAAGGAATATTGGATATGGGTATTGATAGACTGAACGTAATGGAGTTTTGTGGATGTAAAAGTTTATGGAACGTTGTTAAATCAATCAACCCTCAACTGCAGTTGTTCGGTCACATACATAACTGTAAAGACATTATCAACGCAGGGACTCGAACTGTTGATGGATTGGATACTATCTTTTCAAATGGCTCAGTAATAACCGATGGAAAATTCGGTAAGTTAAGTAGTAACGGAAATATATTAGAAATAAACAAATAGAAAGTTATGGCAACATTAGAAGTAAACAATAAGCAATTGAGATTAATTCAATCAGCATTAGATTTATATTCAAGGATAGGTATCGGACAATTTGAGGTGATTAAAGAACACCCAACATTTGAAAGACATTTAGCAAACCAACTTATAGATAAGGATGGAAAAACTGATTATGGACAATACCATACAGTTAGAGATTCAGTAGATTTGATGTTAGTTCAACCTAGGAATATGTTAATACAAGAACCTAACCACCCACAGAATGGGAGTTGGGGTATTCATAATCCAAAGGTAGACGAAACCTGTAGAGATGCATATGATTTGATTCAAGTAATCAGACATGAATTTTGGAAAGCTCAGAGTGAACCAACTAATCACACAGTCGATTCATCGGTTCATTTAACAAATGAGGATTCAAATAATATAAAAGTAACGCTATGAGTAAATTAGAACAGAAAAAGCTACACTTAACTTTAGATGAGCTATTTGATACAGTCGCTAGGCCAATAGAAGATGATAATTGGAAGTTGGTAAGAGAGAGGGATGATTTAACTTTATATTCAGCCGATGTAATGTGGTTAGAATTTAATGAAGATAGGACGTACAAAGCAAAGCAAGAGCAAATTGGTATTGGGTGTAGTTTACTCATGTCACCATTCACCTTCCAATTCACATGGCAGACTACAATGGTAACTGAAATTGTAGAGGTTACTAAAGAATATACTAAATTCAAAACAAAGAATAGTAATTACATATTATATAAGATATGAAAACAGAAACAATTACAAATAGATATAACGATGAATTTACATTCACCGAATTAAAGGATGGGAACATCCAATGGGCTGGTAACTTTGAGTACGCTCGTTGTGGATTTCCAAATGATTACTCAAACGCATATAAAGTATTTAGTGAGAATAAAGATGAAGATTCATTATCATTAGAAGAATTTATATTTGAAGTACATCAAAGTATACATGATGAAGATGGTAAGTATATATCACCCGGACCAATCGCTGATGGGTATAGGAATTTAGTTACCTCCAAAATACACGTTATAGATATGGTTGACCCAAGTGGTGGACCATACATGTCAGCGGGAATGAACTTGATGGGTAAAACTATTGTAGAATTTAAATCTAATAAAGACGGATACTTAATTATAACTAAATAAAAAGAAATGAAAAAGAATATAGATAAAAACTTAACACAGGGTAGAACTCATAAGCAAGTAGAGGATAACGAACTGACGATGGGATTGATATTAAAAGCAGCTGTTGCTTTCATATGTGGTTCAATTATTTACAACGTAGTTACATACGGTATTTAATAATATGGATATATACAAACACATTAAAACTGAATCTAAATATAACGAGCTTTTAGCAAGTGGTATGTTTTGGGAATTTCACCCTGAGCTTATGGGGACTTGGAAAATCGATACGCTTGTAATAAACAAATAGGTTACATTATTAATACAATGGGAATGAATAAATCATATGTGCCTGAATTAGAAGTAATCAGAGAGTGGAGTATTGAACGTATTTATAAACGATATCACAAAACAGAAATGTATGTAGGTAGCTCGGATAGCATTAGATACATAGAAGAACAGTTAATCAAATTTGAAAAATCAAAAAACGATGAGTGAGGAATCAACAGAAACACAGAGCCCGATTTATGTAAGACGGTGTGAGACTTGGACAACAACTGCAGCCACCAAACCAATCAAAGTGGATGTAATTAAACTCCGAAAATGTACACCACCATATAGTGGGACAATGAACGATGAGCTAATGTTATATCTTACCGATGAGGTATGGAAAAGCGAAGATTGGTATGAACGAAATAAAGAAACCTATGGGGATGGAGAAGCTTGGGACTTGGTATTTGTGTTTGGTTCGTTAGATGAGTATTGGGATTCCCGCAACAAAGGTTGTGATGATTGGATAGAAGTTGGTGTTCCAAATAAAATACTCAGCAAGCGTGGGGACTTCGAATGTTTCGAAGGTTCAAATTTATATAGTTAAAAAAAGAAGTTATGGCAAATCACATTACAAATTACATTGAAATTAGAAATAGTAATCCATCTGTATTAGCAGAAGTGGAGAAGATATTTAAAACAAAAGAAGGTCAGTACGATACTGATACTGAACAATTAGCTCAAGGAGTTTATGGGGATGAGTATCCCGGTGAATACGAAAGGAGTTGGATAATTGAAAACTGTGGCGCTAAGTGGTTTCACGGAATGATTGATGAGGGTGGAGAAGATTATATCAATATTCAGATGGAATCCGCATGGGATGCCCCATCCGAGTGGGTTGTAAAACTTACTGAGAAGTTGGTAGCAATCAAATCTGATATTATTATTACTAACACATATGAAGATGAGGGTTATAATTTCGTAGGTGTACACTTATGTGCTAAGCATGAGGATGAACATTTACAATTAGATATGGAAGAGTACGATTTAGAGAAGGTATGGGATGATGATGACGTGCGTGATAGGTTATATGATGACCAATATACATTAAAAGATGAATTACTTGCTAATTATGCTGAGTTATTATTAGATATGGAGAAGAATCCCGCAGATTATAAATAAATATTATGACAACATACCAACATTCAGTAGCAATACTACTAATATCACTATTATTATCAGGTAGTGATTTGATATCATTTAAAATAGTAGGTGGAATTTTATCAGTAATAGCACTCCGTTTAGCCAGAAGGTCTGGTATTAACGATGGAAGTGAGTATGATGAGGAAAATAATGAATAAAATTAACGATTTTTGTCAATAAAATTAGGAAATTCAATAATTAATTCGTATATTTGTAAAAGAAATGATAAAACGGCCTGATTCCGATGCATAGGATAGGGAACGAAGCTCACGGATGACGGATTTACTTAATATTAAACCTCAACTATCTTCGGATTGATTGAACTGTTAAGTAGATTGGCTCGGAGGCCGGTCGAATCGTTTGTCGGATTAGTTGGTAACTCTAAGGCGTTTTTAAAAGTTACAATGGAAGAGTGGACAATGGTTGTTAAACTGTCTTGAAAACAGTCGGGTGTTAAAGCTTTGTAGGTTCGAATCCTATCTCTTCCGCAGCGATTGCCTGACTCCTAATATGTACGGCAATAGTCATTTAGATTTTAGGAAGTCTGAGAATGATACGTTACTAAGGCTCACTTTAGTAGTAGGTACGTTATTGAACATTATGTTAAAACCTACAAACGGCCCGTTCATCTAACGGTTAGGATATACGGTTTTCATCCGTAAAATGGGAGTTCGATTCTCCCACGGGCTACAAAATATGAAAGATAAGATAATAATTATTCTAACTGCGGGTATTATATTTATACTAGCTATGTTAGTGATTGGGGATTTTATAATTTCCCTAAAAGAAAACAGACCAGCCGATGAATCAATCGTACATTTGGTACAAGTTGCTATTGCTGGAATTATAGGAATTGTGGGGGGTTACTTCGGTAATAGTAATAATAATAAAATCTAAATAAAAAAAAGGAAAATTATGGATGTAGTAAAATGTTTATTAGCAATTAATGATGCAAAGAGTAGTGTTGAGGGAAACGACCCAAGAACATGGATGAAAGCTTGTGCAGAAGAAACTTTAATAAAAGGTAAATCAGGAAAACATTTTAAAAAGTGTTTAATAGGTAAGATGGAAACAGCTAAACATCATATAGAAAACCCAGTACAGTATGCTGATGAATTGTATGATAGTATTAAGAAATCTTGTAGGTAACATTAATTGTCCTATGGTGTAACTGGCAACACGTCTGCTTTTGGTGCAGAAGAGTCGAGGTTCGAGCCCTTGTGGGACAACAATAGGAAGTAAGGTAAGCGCACCTTTTTAATGTCAGAACACATTAAACCTATTTTTTAGTAGTAAATTAATAAAGGGGTGAGTGAAACTGATTAAATTGACAACATCTGTGGTAAAGGTTAACCCGTCATTCATGCAGTAACCTCGAAAGACCCGAAGCCCCTTTATTTTTTAAAATAAAAGTAAAATAAAGTACATTTAATTAGGATTAACCGATATTAATTTGTATATTTGTAAAAGAAATAATTAAAGAGCTTGATTCATTGAGTTAACATTTAGTGAAAGTAAAATAAAAGTAAAATAAAGTAAAATAAATTAGGATAATTAATAATTAATTCGTATATTTGTAATCATATGACGTGGGATACTATAAACATAACCGATAAAATACACTACCTAAAGAAATTAATGGGTAATGCAGTTAAAGGAAACTTTGATGATGGGGATAACCAAATAGTTGATGCACTGATTACCGGTTCTTTAAATGAGTTCTTTGATGATGAATTCGGATTTGATGTAAAACCTCATCATTTAAAATTTATGAGGGAGTTATGGGATGTTGCGATTGATAATCAATTAGATGAATCAGTTATAACATCGATTAAGCGGGGGAAGTCTTAGGGTAAGATATCTATCATTCCAGATAGAAGGTGTTGGTTCAAATCCAACCCTCCGCTCCAAAGAGTTTTATGTAGTATATGGCTCTCTAAAATGAAAACTACTAAAGAGAATGATTGAAGCTAATCATAATAAAACCGATGATGTGAACACCTACGGGTAATACAACGCCGGATATTATTCTCAATACTGCGGGAGAAGGGTTAAGAGAAACTCGTTGTACTTCCAGTACAAAGAAGTTGGGGCAGTTCCAACCTCCCGCTCTAAAAGAACAATTGAAGATTGAGATAAAACCGCTCAAGCAATTCGGAAGGTTAAAGCATATAAGACGATTTATCGCATCTGCTAGTTTCCCCGATGGTGTTACCGGCTATTGTTCTTTTCTTATGCGAGAGAAGGGTTAAGAGAAACCCGCTATACTTCCAGTATAGAGAAGGTGGGGCAGTTCCACCCTCTCGCTCAAATTAATAAATACATATATGACAAGTTCAGACCAAATCGAAGAAATATTGATGGAAGCAAGTGGGTATGGTATCCGACAAGAAGTAATGGATGCCGCTAAGATACTAAGGGGGCATAACCCAAAAATCAGTTTGGTAATTTCATATGAAACTGCAATACACACATTACTAAAAAATAAATAATATGACTGATAAGAAAGCTAAAGAAGTAGCTGATTTAATATCGTTTCGATTATTAGCTACAATAAAGCATACTGATTATGAGTGGTTATTTGAATTACTAAAGAAATCGAATGAACAAATTAGATAAACAATATCAGGATTTATTAGATACTATACTTGAGTATGGGGTTGATAAGGGTGATAGGACTGGTACTGGTACAAAATCAATATTTGGATATACCATCAGGCATAAAATGTCAGATGGATTTCCTTTGCTTACTACTAAGAAAATGCCATTCAAAATTATTGTAACAGAATTACTTTGGTTTTTAAGAGGTGATACTAATATTAAATATCTCGTTGATAATGGATGTAACATCTGGAATGGTGATGCATATAAAAAGTACAAATCATTTAATGGAAATTATTTAACGGAACGTACCTTCATTGATAAGATTAAAACTAATGATAAATTTGCCCAACAATGGGGTGAGTTAGGTAATGTTTACGGAGCACAATGGAGAAATTGGGGTGGTACTACTGAGGTTAACTCAATATTAGAAACAACGAAACAAAGTAAGCCGGGTATAGACCAAATTGATAATTTGATAACTCAACTGAAATCTAATCCAGATTCTAGAAGACTTATGGTTAATGCATGGAATGTGGGGGAACTCGAAGGAATGACTTTACCACCATGTCATTATGGTTTTCAGATGTACTCTACACCACTATCATCAATTGAGGTTATAGCTCAAGCAAAGGCTGATGGTCTTTGGGATGATGGTTCTGGATTTGATGGAACTGATGGGTTCAGTAGAAATTCTGATGGAGAATTATTCCATGAATATCTTGGTAGAGTTCAATCTACATTTAGAAAAAGAAAACTATCACTAATGTGGAATCAACGTTCAGTTGATACATTCTTAGGGTTACCGTTTAACATTGCATCATATGGATTACTATTAGAACTTATAGCAAAGGAAGCTAATATGGTTGCTGATGAGTTGGTTGGTAATTTAGGTGATGTACATTTATACTCAAATCACTTAGAACAGGCTAAAGAACAAATTAGTAGAACTCCATTTGATTTACCTCAACTGGTAATCAATGATGAGTTTTGGAATCCCGATGTAGATATAATGCAGCAGTTACCTTATATAGAGATAGATGATTTCTTTGTAACTCAATACCAACATCAAGAACGAATTAAAGCACCCCTAAGTAATTAATATGGTAAAAGGCGTAATAGCAGGTAACTTTGATGTGATACATCCCGGTTACATTAAAATGTTTCAACAATGTAAAGAGAATTGTGATATCCTAATTGTGATGTTACATAAAGACCCTTCACTTGAGCGCCCGAATAAATTACCACCAATATTATCAGTAGATGAGCGTACCGATATACTAATGGAACTTAGGTCCATTGATGGTGTGTTCGTTTACGGATATGAAGCAAGCTTGTATAGTTTGTTAGAACATGGGGAATTTGATATACGATTCTTAGGTGATGACTATATAGGTAAACCATTTACGGGAGATAACTTAAATATCCCTATTCATTTTTTAAACAGGGACCATGGATGGTCTACTACCAAATTTAAAACTCTAATTGCATCCTCGCTAAAAGCTTAACAATTTGTTAACATTGGAAGCTTGGAATTCCAACAAAAATTGCTTATCTTTATTATGTAATAAGAAAGGGGGATAATTAACCTTCGTTCGTAAAACATAAAAAGTATGAAAAATTATCAAGCAATTTTAGTATCGGTGGTTGGTTTAGTAATCACTACCAAAACCCTTAACGGGTCAATCCTTAACTACATACACTTCGAAGGCATTTTAAATGAAATGGCTTTTGGATTTCTGGCGCTGATGTTATCTATTAGTGGGTTACTATCCATAGACTATAAGAAGTTAATCAAAGCTCTATTCTAAATTGTTAATAACTTGTTGATAACTTTAACAAAATATTAACACGAAACATTAGGATAACCAAGAAAAATTGCTTATCTTTATTATGTAATAAGAAAGGGACAGAGTTGAATACTATTAATAATAAAAATTAAAAAATATAAATTATGATTAAAAAACAAAACAAATACTCAAGCTATTGGATTAGTAATGATTTATTTGAAACTGATGACTCTACTACGTTAGTAGATAAATCAACTCAAAAATCATCAAACCTAATGGCTCTTGCCTCTTATAAGAGAGCAATAAGTAACTTCGTTAACATTGTTACCAATGATAACATTGAAGTTAAATTTGATGAGCGTGGTAACTCCTATACTGATGGTAAAACTGTTACCATATCGGCTAAGATGGATGGGAAGGATTTTGATTCAACTGTTGGGTTGGCGTTGCATGAGGGCTCTCATATCAAACTAACCGACTTTACTACCTTAGAAGATTTAAGAAGTAACAACTACCCAAATCACATCACTTATGATTATTTGGAATCATTAGAAGATAAGCACAGTATGACTTTTAATGAATCTCGTTCTTACGTTCAGGGAATTGTTAAAGACTTAATCAATATTATTGAGGACAGGCGAATTGATTACTATATCTACTCTACCTCTCCCGGTTATAAAGGTTACTACCACGCAATGTATGATAAATACTTTAACGCTAAAATTATCGATAAAGGATTAACATCTTCCGAATATCGAACTGATGACTGGGATTCGTATATGTTTCGTATTGTTAATATTATTAATGAGAATCGTGACTTAAAGGCTCTACCAATGTTACAAACGGTATGGGATTTGATTGACCTTAAACATATCAACCGATTGGAAAACACCAAACAGGTGATGGAATTGGCTTGTGAGATTTTTACAATCATTGAAGATACATTACCAAAGCAAACTAAGCCTGAAGAAACTGAAGGTGGTGAAGGTGGTGAAGGTTCTGATGAGAATGAGGAAAATGAGAATGAAGATGGTGAAGGTAGTGGTAGTGGTGGTGGAGGTGATTCGACTGAAACTGATGGTACTGATAACTCTGAAGGAAATGGTGATTCTGAATCAAAGCAAGATTCCAATGATACTGATGAAACTAAAGGTGATGCTGATGGTGATTCTGTTAAAAAAGGAACTCCTTCATTCAATCCCAATGGGGCTGGTGGTGATGGTGGTAATATGGATATCGCTACTAATGAAGTTGATGGAGGTGATGGTAAATTTACAGACCGTCAAAAGAAAATGTTAGAAAACGCTATTGATAAACAAAAGAAGTTTCAGAACGGCGATATCACTAAAAAGAAAGTTACCAAAACTGAACAACAGAAATTAGAAAGTTTATCTAAGGCTGGAATTGAAGAGAAGATGTGTGGTTCTGATTATAATTCCGATTATAGTTGGAAAGCCCATAAGAAAACTCCGGTGATTGTTATTCGTAACTTTACCAAAGGGTTGGCTGAATCCGGAACGATTGGGATGTTAGAAACTTATTCTTGGACTTGTGAACGAAATCAGACCTCAATTAACAAAGGGTTACAAATTGGTACAATGTTAGGTCGTAAATTGAAACTACGTTCTGAAGAACGTTCGTTAACTACACCTCGAATGAAAAATGGTAAAATATCAGGCCGACTACTACATGAGCTTGGTATGGGTAACACTAATATATTCGACCAAACGATTATTGATAAACATAATCCGGCGCTTGTTCACATATCAATTGATGCTAGTTCTTCAATGGGTGGTAGTAAATGGGAAAACTCACAAATTTCGGCCGTTGCAATCGCTAAGGCGGCTTCAATGACTACGAACTTAGATGTGGTGATTTCTTACAGAGCAATTCAGGGTACTACGATTCAGAATGTTCAACCACTAATGTTTATCGCTTACGATTCTCGAAAGGATAAGATTACAAAAATCCAACAACTATTTAAGTATATAAATTCAACGGGTACAACACCTGAAGGTTTATGTTTTGAGGCTATCTTAGATGATATCGTTAAAACTAACAAAGGTGTTGATTCATACTTCATAAACTTCTCCGATGGTTTCCCAGGGTTTAGTAATTCAGATATTGAGTATGGTGGTGAAGGGGCTGTGAATCACACATCAAAACAGGTTAAGAAAATGGAGATGGCTGGTGTAAAGGTTTTATCTTACTTCATATCATCTAACAATTATGGCTCGGAATATGGGATGGAATCATTCAAAAAAATGTATGGTAAAGCATCACAAAATATTAATGTGGCGAGTTTGATACCATTGACTAGAACTTTGAATAAATTATTCCAATAGAATATCAATATGAAATTGTTAATAACTTTTGAAAATAAACTGAAAAACATTAGGAATTCCGATTTAAATTGCGTATCTTTATTATGTAATAAGAAAGGGACAGAAATGAATGATGTTAATAATAACAAAGGAAAACTTAACAATTTCTTAACATTGGAAGTTAGGAATTTCAATTTAAATTTCGTATCTTTATTATGTAATAAGAAAGGGGGATAAATAATCCCAATACGAACCATTAAAAATTAAGATATGAAAAATGTAAAAATTGTAAATGTGAGTGGGTTAAATACTGTTAACTATGTTGATGGTAGAGAAGGTAAATTCAGAATGATTTCCAAATGTAAAGCTGGCTATGTTACTTGTAGTAATGCTAGAGAGTTTGAAAATATTCAATTGAATAAATCTAAAGCTGGTATCCTTAGTGGGTATAAGAAAGGCGCTCTTCAAACGGTTGAATTTTCACCAAATAATTCTGAAGGTTCTGAGTATTGGTTAACCATTTTCGCTAGAGTTGGTAAGAAGATTAAAGTAATTGATGAATCAATTCTAATGGAATTAGAAGTTGGGGTTATCAATCAACTATGGGACACTACTGAACTTTATAATCAGAATCAATATAAGGCTGTTAATTCTAAGACATGGGCTGATAAAGCATATGTGATGAATGAAACGGTAAATGAAGACTTAACAATTTCTTAACATTGGAAGTTAGGAATTCCAATTTAAATTGCGTATCTTTATTATGTAATAAGAAAGGGACAGAAATGAATAGTATTAATAATAAAAATTAAAAAATAAAAATTATGAGTAAAGCACAAAGAAGCGTATTTTGTAAAGTTGTTAGAAACGCGAACAACGAATTGATATTGGTAGATACCAATGGAGTTGAATTTTTAGTACCTCAATTGAATGAGGTTGGTAGTTCTCTTTATAAGAGAGCAGTTGCTTCGGCTAACAACCCAACTAAGTACTGTTTCAAAGTTAGAGTTAATGGTAACCTTACTGAAGGTTCGGTTGAATTCGGTAGAGTGCCGGGTGAGAAGTTCAATGGAGCAGAGCCGGTTGGAAATTTCGATAAACCAAATGGTGGGTTGGAACAATACCAAATGAAATCAACTTCGAACTCAACACCCACAGAGGCTGTTGCGGCTCCATTAGAAGAAGAATTCTTTAACTTTATTCATAACGAAGCTAAGGATTTAAAACCTCAAATGTTATTTATGAATGAATTGAAATGGAAATATTTAATTCGTAACATTATCAGAGGTAAAAATATAATGATGACTGGGCCAGCTGGTTGTGGTAAAACAATGGCCGCTAAGGCAGCAGCGAATTCAATTGAAGGTTACCATATGGAAATCTTTAACTTAGGTTCAACGCAAGACCCCAGGGCAACGTTAATCGGAAACACTCAGTTCGATACTAAAAAAGGAACTGTGTTTTCACCTTCACCATTTGTTCAGGCGATTCAAACACCAAATACGGTTATCGTATTGGATGAGATTACCAGAGCACACCCTGAGGCTCACAACATTCTGATGAGTGTGCTTGACCAGGGACAACGTTACCTTCGATTGGATGAGGCCGCTGATTCACCTGTTGTGAAAGTTGCTGATGGAGTTTCCTTCATCGCATCGGCTAACATCGGAAATGAATACACCGCCACTCGACAATTAGATAGAGCAATTATTGATAGGTTTCAAATTATTGAAATGGATACCTTAACTAAGGATGAGGAAACTAATCTACTTCAAATGATGTACCCATCAGTTGATTTAACCCAACTTGAAAATGTGGCTAACATCACTTCAATGACTCGGTTAGAAGTTAAGAAAGACGCACCACAGTTAACTAATTCACTTTCAACTCGTACCGCAGTTGAGATTGGTTCTCTACTTTATGATGGATTCACATTGGAGGACGCTGCTGAAATCACAATCTACCCACTATTCGATGATGCTGGGGGAGCACAATCTGAAAGAACTTATATCAGACAATTCGTTCAAAAGTTCGTTGGAACTGTTGATGAGGAAAATCTTTTCAATGTTGATTCTGATGACTCTTTAAATAACCCATTTTAATAATTAAACAATAATTAAACTATGCATGAATTAAATCAAACGTATGAAATACAATCAGCTGAGCCTGAGTTACACTACGAAAAAGAATTACTAAATGCCTTGGATATGATATGGAAAAATCGTATGTTTGTAGAACCTTCTGATATAGGATTCTTAGAACGGTTCTCTAATAAGGGAAGTGAAGTGAATTGGCTAGGTAGCCAGAAAATTAAAAATAATAATCAAAAATAACAATTATGAACAAAGATGAAAATCAGATTCCGGAAGATTATTGGAATCAACTATCGGATACCGATAAAGAATTAATGGCTAAGGCTATGGATGAGGCAGAAGATTACCTTATGGATGAGCAAGAATGGGTGGAAATGGATGAGGGTTACTACTCGCATCTTAGAGAACGATTTGGTAAAGGTGCCGATGAGATTGGCCCTAGGAATTTTAAAACTTACCTTTCAAAGGGTATCCCATTTTGGATGATGGTTATACCAGCCGGTAAACAGGCCCTAAGTGATAATCCGGATGTAAATGTTCAACACTTCCATACTATATGTGAAGATATGGAGCTTGGTGAGTGTAACGGAGCATACGAACTTATTACAGAACAACAATTAGAATCGAAATTTAACATTAAATATAACAATTAAAAAAAACAATTATGAAATATTATATCGCAAAAGTAAAAGTAGTAATGGTAGATGATAAAGGTCGCCAAAAGAAAATCGTAGAACAGTATTGTGTAAACGCAGTATCCGTAACAGATGCAGAAACAAAGGTGCATGAGGAATTTAAAACTGATGGATTGGAGTTTGAAGTAACGCATGTTAATGAAACTAAGATTATTAAGGTTATAAAGTAATGATAACTCAGTACACATCCGGTGACACAGTCATCGTTTCAGCATTCGACACGTTAAAGGTTGGAATAATAATAGAGAAAACTTTAGTGAAAGCTGGTCAACGTTACCTCGTTGAAACCGAAGATGGTAGAACATACGATAATGTGTATGTTGATGTCACCGATGGTGTTGATACATATATTAATAGTTCATTTACAAAACACTTTTTAAAAAAACAATAATGATAATAGATAAATCCAAATTTAAACGAATCAAAAACAAAGTTCTAAAGAAATACCCATTAGCATCAACTAAGATGAACGCCAGTGGTAAGTTTATTGTATCGGATGGTGAGGGTAATACTTTACTTGACCAATATATGATACCACCACAACAATCAGTTGCAATGGCATGGTTTTGGCTAGGGGAGATTGTTCGTATCGATAAAAATATTGAGAGAACTAATCCAATTAGAACCGGGTATACGTTTGATGAAAAGAAATTCAATAGAGTTTCCAATCGTAATAAACGTAAAAAATAGGTTTGTTTAACTATGGGTTTATATTTATTAATAACTAATTAAGGATAAATATGAAACCAGATGAACTGTTTCAACAACTTGGGCATGGTGATGCTGAAATGAAGGAGGCTCGTGATTGGGTTTCATATAAGAAATTTGGCGACACTATTCCTGAGGTGTTATTATTAGATGAGTATGTGAATACTGTATTTAAGAAAACTTTCTCAGCTGAACAGAAACCACAGTTATGGTTTTCTGAGCGGTATATGATTGAGTTATATTTACAGAATGATATTCCAGCATCAGATGATTATATTCGTAAGATGTTGGCTCGTATTGAAATATTAAAGAATGATATTCAAACTACAGAGGCATTCTTACATCTACACCAATTTTTAAAGGTGCTTACTGAGCACATTTCTACTAAGAGAACAATCGTATCCAAAGATGTTTTAGAATATTTAAACAAATTGTATAAGACAAAAGGGATAAAATAGATATCTATATATATGAAAGTAAACGACATCAGCGAACCGTACAAGTCTAAAGTAATAGACATATTAACATCAGAAAACGATTCTGATGCAATAGCTAACGCATTAAAGTTGTATGTTCTTAGAGAACCGTACTTCAAAGAATTGTATTCCGAACCAACTTATATAGCTAATAGCATTTTTATAGAAAATAAGGGATATTATGATGGCAACAATCGAAGATGATTATTGGGATAATAGTGAATTTAAATTCTTTAATACATTAGAGGATGAGGATAAGTTATTATATTTATATGATTTACTTATAGGGGCTGATTCTAATGGGTTTTTTGAATTAGATGGCTCTGAGGAGATGGATTTCCCAGACTTTGAGTTTGAGTTTGATGACAATGAATCGGAAATACGACAAGAAGTAACTGCAATATATGATGATGATGGGTATCTTGCCTTAACCGGGGCTCGGATTGAGGTTTTAGAAAAAGTAGCACATGATATGATGATGAATGGTGTAATTTTAACGGACCGGGAAGATAGGATTGCAGAATCGGGCCTGGCGTTAATCACATATAATGTAGTGGGGACGGGACCACCAATTTCAGTTAACTGACAATTTGACAGTTTTTCTGACAGAATTACCGATATAAATATTATAAATGAAAAGGTTAAAAAATGTTTTGTAAAGAAGTTTTAAACATATCAGATACATTGTATATTGTCTTACGAAAAATAAGGATTAGTGATAATCCTATTACGGCGACATGGAAGGAACATCTAAGAGCTGATAAGGTTTTTAGGAAAGAACCATACTTTTATTTCTGCGAAGAGATTATTGAAGTAGTTCCTATAGAAGATGATGAATCTATAGAAGAAAATATTACATCAACTTAACCATATGGGGGGCTTTTAATTAAGCTCCCCATTTTTATGCGAAAGATTTAACAATTTCTTAACATTGGAAGTTTGGTAATACCACATTTTAATCTTACATTTACATAGTAATAAAAATTAATAGTTAAACATTAAAAATAAACAATATGCAGAATTTAGGATACGCATGTATCAACGAAACATTGGGTTCACAGAAACCCAAAATTACTACCAATCGTAGTATGATTAAGAGAACGTTCAAAGAGCGTGGTGTAGAATACGCATCAGAGCTGGCCATTCAGAATTGTAGAGATTTGATTGAGATTATCAAATGGAATCATCAAAATGGTATTAACTTCTTTAGAATGACTTCAGGTTTATTTCCGTGGTATTCTGAATATAAGTTATCAGATATGCCACATGCCAATCGTATCAAAATCCTATTAGAAGGTGCTGGTGCTCTTGCTACTAAGTACGGTCAACGTATTACAACTCATCCTGGCCCATTCAACGTATTACCATCACCAACTGATAGTGTAGTACAAAATACTATCAATGAACTAACAGACCATGCTGAAGTGTTCGACCTTATGGGGTTATCACAAACTCCATACAATAAGATTAATATCCATTGTAATGGTGTTTATGGTAATAAGATTACTGCTATGGATAGATTCTGTAAGAACTTTGATAGACTCCCTCTATCTGCACAAAACAGATTGACAGTAGAGAATGATGATAAGGCTAGTATGTATTCTGTAACAGATTTAATGTACATTCACGAACGTATCGGTATTCCAATTGTTTTTGATTATCATCATCATAAATTCTGTACAGGCGGTTTAACTGAAGAAGAAGCTCTTAAACTTGCAGCTAGTACTTGGGGTGATATTAAGCCTGTAGTTCATTATTCAGAATCTAAATCATTACACGAAGAGAATGATAAGATTAAACCACAAGCACATTCAGATTACATTTCAGAATATATAAATACTTATGGATTAGATGTAGATATTATGATAGAAGCTAAAAAGAAAGAATTAACCCTATCTCAGTACAAAAACGTGCACGCATAGTATCCGGTTTAGCTTGTTTTATTATTTATTTTATTTAATTCTTTTATACGAAAGATTTAACAATTTGTTAACATTAAATGTTTGGAAAAGTACAAAATATGTATTATCTTTACAATGTAATGATAAAGGGGGAAATACTATGAGCGATAAAACAGAAGAGGGTAAAGGTAAATTAAAATTAATTGAACTAACGATTCAAGAGTGGTTCGATGGGATGAGAACCCCAGCACCACATAGAAATAAAAAGAAATTCTATAGAAAAACTAAACATAAAAATAAAACAAATGAATAAATCAGTAATTTTTGACTTAGATGGAACGCTTGCTCTTATAGATAAGAGGAGAGCCCTATCAGAGAAACCAAATGGGAAAATAAATTGGAATACTTTTTTTGACCCTGAGAATATTAAGTTGGATGAGCCTAACCACTCGGTGATTAAAATGGCTCAGGTACTCAACGAATCCGGTCATACTATAGTTATACTTAGTGGGAGGAGTAAAGCTACTAAGGAAGCAACTGTAGATTGGCTGAAGCAATATGATGTTCCTTATAATGTTCTAAAGATGAGACCTACAGGTCAGCATTGGGCTTATATGCCTGATGATGATTTAAAAAAGGGATGGCTCGATGATTTATTCCCTGATAAGAATAATATCCTATGTGTATTTGACGATAGAGATAAGGTCGTGAATATGTGGAGAGATATGGGGTTAACTTGTATGCAAGTTGCTCCAGGTGATTTTTAACATTAAAAGAAAGAAAGGAAAGATGTGGAAATTAAGCTTTAACAAGTCATCCGTGCTAACGCATAGTATCGGGTTTAGCTTGTTTTTTTATTTAATTCTTTTATTTTTAATATTTATTAGTCAAGTTGTCGTTGTTATCAACTCTGCTTATTAATTATAATAGATTTATATATACATATCATTTACAAAGTTAGTAAAACTAAAAAATAGAAAAAAATATGGGAATTGTTAATAACTTTTTTACAAAACGTACTGGATTCGGTGTTTTGATGGTAATATCCACAATAACATTATCAGGTTCAGCAGCTTATTATTCAGTCATTGGATTAAGCTCATTATTTGCAGGAGCAAAAACAGAAGTAATCATAATGGCATCAGCGCTGGAATTCTCAAAGCTAATAGTAGCCTCCTATTTACATAACAATTGGAGTAAAATTGGAATACTGTTAAAGGGATATCTGACTACGGGTGTTGTTATCCTAATGTTAATTACATCAGCTGGGATATATGGATTTCTTACATCGGCATATCAGATTACATCAGACCAATTAACTATTATGGATAAGCAAATCGCAGTAGTTGATTTAAAGAAAGGTAGGTTTCAGGAATCATTAGATGATTATAAGTTGGAAAAGATTCAATTGAACGAATCAATTTCGGAATTATCAAAAGGACTCTCTAACAACACTATTCAGTATAAAGATAAAGAGACAGGGGAAATCATTACGACTACCTCATCCTCAACAAGAAGAGTTCTACAAGCACAATTGAAGGAGAGTAAATCTCAGAGATTAATTGTATCTACTAAAATGGAATCATTGAATGACTCTATTACAAAATTAGATATTCAAGTACTTGATATGGAATCGAATAATGATGTTGCAGCAGAAGTTGGTCCATTACGTTACCTATCTAAGATTACTGGGAAATCGATGGATGTGATTGTAAATTGGTTTACATTATTAATTGTATTTGTATTTGACCCGCTAGCTGTAGCAATGGTGATTGCAATAAATAAATATTTCGGAAACACTACACCACCAAATCCAATACGAGATGAAGATGAAGATGTAGATGAAGATGAAGATGAAGATGAGTTCGATGAAGACCACGCCCTTGATATGGTACTGAATGGAATGGTTGATGATATGACTGATGATGAAATCGCAGAACTTATTGATAATACACAAGATGAAGTCGAAGTGGTTACTGATGTGGTTACTCCTAATAAGCCGGATACAGTTTACGGTGGGTTATCAAGGAAATATAATGATTCATTGGGTACTCAAGGTGATGGTGGAAATAAATCATAAAAAGTTTGGTAATTCGGATTATTTTTCGTATATTTGTATAACAAATTAAATAAAGACAAACTGTTATGAGTGATTTATACAATGATAGTCGTAATACGACAGCCGGAAACGTAGATGTTAGCTATGATAAGGTAATGAAGGACGGAACGGAGAAATGGTTTCAAGAGTTCAGAGAATTAGATTACGGAATTGATATTAAGGATAACCTTATATTAGTACAAGATGAGATATCAGCTGGATTAACATTTGATATTATATCTAAAGTGAGATTATTAAAAAAGATTAACCCATCATTAGAATCATTAACTATGTTACTTAACTCACCCGGTGGTGATGTTGTTGAAACACTTGGGTTAATAGATTATATCAGAACTCTAAAGGATGATGGTATCAAAACAAATATAGTATGTAGAGGTTCAGCAATGTCTGCTGCAGCATTACTACTAACCGCTGGGACTGGTCTTAGAGCAGCATCCAAACATTCTAAAATAATGGTACATCAATTATCATCTTATGCAGTAGGAAAGTTATCTGATTTAAAATCAAATGCTAAATTCGCTGAATCATTAGAAGATGATTGTAATAACATTATGGCTGAGTGTACAAATAAGGATAAGCAGTGGTGGATGGAAAAGCAACAGAATGATTACTTTCTCAACGCAGAGGAAGCATTAGAATTAGGAATAATAGATAAAATAATATAAGTTATGGAAGTAAATTACAGACCCTTAGGGGATAGAGTAGTCGTAGAGATTACAAAAAGAAATGATGATAAAACATCAGGTGGATTATACAAACCACAAGGAAACGATACAACTATGACAGGGACTGTTGTAGCAATTGGTATCGGATTATATACACATACTGGGATGCAGATTCCAATGAGTGTAAAAGTTGGAGATGTAGTATTGTTAGATGGTACTGGATTCAAACATAAGAATGGTAAGAAAACATATAACATTTACAGAGAGAGCGAGTTGTTCTCTATATTAGATGAAGTTGTAACTAATTCATAATCAGTTAGTTACCACTATCATAGCAATCATAGTAAACACAACAACAATAAAAATTAATTATTTAAAATAAAAAATAAAAATTATGGTACATTTATTAGATGAAACACAAATCGCAGATAACTACGAAAAACTTCGTAAGTTAATTAATCAAACGTTTACAGGCGAACGTTTAGAATCCCTTAATAAGATGTATGACCATCTTGAGGATAGGATTGTTTTAACACCAGCCTCATCAACTGCACATTTTCATAACGCATTTGCTGGTGGTTATATAGACCACGTTTTAAGAGTTACTCTTAATGCAGTAAAGGTGTTTGAGTTATATTCAGAAGCTGGTATAGGGATTGGTGACTATGATAAAGAAACTGTAATCTTTACCGCATTACATCATGATTTGGGTAAGATTGGGAATGCTGATGAAAGTTGGTATATCCCAAACGATTCCCAATGGCATGTTGAGAATCAGGGGAAAGTATATAAAACTAACCCAGAAATGCATTGGATGAATCTTAATGATAGAACGTTTTGGATGTTAAATCATTTTGGTATAACAATTTCAGAAGTAGAGTACTTAGGTATCAAACTTACTGATGGGCTATATGATGATGGTAACAAGCCGTACTTTATAGCATATGGTGCTGATAACGCTTTGAAATCATCACTACCATTTGTAATGCATCAAGCCGATATAATGGCTGCTCGATTTGAAAATGAGAGATGGGTGAAATTACAAAGTGGTGGAAAGCCAACAAAGAATGTTGGTGGTAGACCCGCAAAGAAAACAAAATTAGAAACTATTAAAATGCCAGAGAAAGTTGATTTCAAATCAATCTTTGGTGATATAGAGGAATCATAATATGGAATATATAATTTTAGGTTTAGTGGTATTGATATTAATAATAACTTACGCTCTATGGAACTCATTACGAAAGTATGAGATTCTGGAGCTAGAGTTGAATGATACTGATACACTAATTGAAACAGCACACGCTTCAATGAAGAAAGCATTTTTAAGAATGACATCAATCGATAGATTGGGTGCATTTGAAGCAGATGATGAGAGTGGATACATCTTTGAGCAAATTAAAGATGCAATGGAACTATTAAATAACGAATATAACTTAGATGGCGAAGAGCAGAAAGAAACGAAGTAAAAGATACTTTACACAAATAACTGAAATCGCTATTAATGCGTATAATAATTGTGATGATGATAGACTTAAGAATAAAATCTACAACAGATTTATTCACTACCCATTTGATAAATTATCAGAAAACGTAATTCATACTTATAAGACGTACTACTTTAATGACCCATATGAGGATATCAAAGCAAATGTAGTAGCATTCTTAAATGAAAAGATTGATAGGTTCAATGGGGATAACGGTAGGGCATTTTCATACTTTACAGTAGTAGCTCGTAACTATTTATTTAATGAGAACAACGCTAACTACGCTAGAATGAAATCGAGAGATGACTTAACAGCAGTTGATTCATCCAGAAATATTATCAATGAAGTAGTAAGTGAGGCAATGAAGGAAACTAAATCCGATTTTATGGATTACTTCGTTGAGTATATTGATTATCATTTATATGAATTATTCACTAAAGATAGAGACCGTGCAATTGCAGATGCAATAAACGAGTTATTTAGAACACGTGCTGATTTATATTCGTACAATAAGAAGGCATTGTACATACTTATAAGAGAACGTACAGGCGTTCATACACAATACATAACTAAGGTGGTTGGTAAATTAAAAGGATTATACGCTGAATTATTTGAAGAGTATAATAAAAATGGATATTTATCAGTAACACATACGTTGAAGGAGAAAAATGGATAAGGATACTGAATTATTTAAAGGTAAGACATTTGCAGATATAATGTCGGATGTATATCACAATTCTAAAAAGAAAGATAGGCAACTGAAATTACTAATAGCTCAACTCGAACCGTTAGTTAAAAACATTAATGATGCTACTATTGTCGTGCCGTTAATAAAAGAGTATATGGAAGTTTCCATTAGAAATGATGAACAAATAGTTAAACTTGCCGCAATCGTTCAGAGAATGATGAAAGATGCAAACTCCGATGATGGTGGTGGTTTAGGTTTATCAGAAGAAGAGAAAAAACAATTAATGGCAAACGCTAAAGCTATTGATGAAAAAATAGATGTATTACAATCGGGAGATGAGTAAATGGCTAGTACAAAAATAACCAACGCAACTGTAGTCAGTTATAGTTTAGTTGATGATGATGTAAATAACATATACGAAATAAGTGCAGCATCAGTTGGTAGTAATAATACAATTACGAAGGCATACCCCCTTGATGTCAATATAAAGCGAGTACCTATTCTTGGTGAATCCGTAATACTAATGACATCAGATTCAGCTGAAACGGCAGGTGGTTCGAACACAACTCGAACTTACTATATGAATTCAGTTGGGATTCAAAACAACATACATACTAATGCACTTCCTGGTTCTAAGGCTACTAAGTCCGGTGAATCTGATGCTGGGTATTCTAAAACAGCCGCTGGTAATCCAAACGCATCGGGAAATTCCGATGGTGATGTTGATTTAGGTGATGGGTTTGAAGAGCGTGATGATGTGGGTTCATTACAGCCATTCTTAGGTGATATATTAATTGAAGGTAGATTCGGACATTCTCTTCGATTCGGATACTCTCCCAAAGGTTCGGGTGGTACGCTAGACCCTTCTTGGTCGGCATCAACAACTAATGACCCAATTACAATTCTATCCAATGGGCGTGGTTCTGCTGGAAGTTATAATAAATTTACTATTGAGGATATAACCGCAGATAAATCATCTATATGGTTAACCTCATCTCAAAAAATTAAATTAGGGGTATCAAATAAAATCCCATCTGATATCAAATCACAAGCTGATTTCGATACTCCAACAATAATATTAAATTCAGACCGACTTGTATTAAACTCCAAAACTGATTGGGTTGTATTAAGTGGTGCTAAATCAGTTGCCGTAGCAACTCCGGGTTGGGCAATGGATATGGATAAAATGTTCACAATCATAGAGGGATTAATACAACAACTTTCAGATTTAACATCAGCTAAAGCAACATATGCTACTGGTGTAGGTCCAACTGGGCCTGCCACAAACGCAGCAGATGTTGCAAAGCTACTTAGTGAATTTCAATCAATGGGTGGTGGTTCTAATGAATCCCCAACCCCATCGGCTGGTTCCGGTGGTGGTTCATCTAATGGGGGTTCATCTAATGGGGGTTCATCCCAATCGGGTCGAGGTCCTCGAACATCTACTAAAAGTGGTAATGATTCTAATTCAAACGCGGGTTCAGCAAACCCATTCACACCAACCTCTGATGCAATGGGTGGTGATGATACAGGTGGGCTTGACCCTACAATTGGGTTAAGTGATTCTGTATGTGAGGGTGGGATTCCACCAACATGGGATACTAAATATACGGATAAGAGAATATTAAAATTACACCCAATCATTAGATGTGATGCTGCAAATATGATTAATGAAGCAGCTGCGGCTGGCATGAATTTCAGAGTATCACAAGCATTACGAACAATCGAAGAGCAGAATAAATTATACGCTAAAGGTAGAACTACGGCTGGTGGTATTGTAACCAACGCTAGGGGTGGTTCATCCTATCATAATTATGGGTTAGCATTTGATGTGGTACTAATTAAAAATGGTGGCGTAGTATGGAAAGGGCCTGATTACGCAAAATTAGGACAAATCGGTAAGAAGTATGGATTTGAGTGGGGTGGTGATTGGACTAGTTTCAAAGATAAACCACACTTTCAAAAGAAATTCGGAAAAAGTACACGACAATTAATGGCATCAGTATCACATCAATCATCTCCGTATCCATCGGAATCATCATTGGGGATAGCATAATGGCAGTAATATGGCCCACATTCATATCATCCGTTGGTGAATATCTTAATGATTCATCTGAGGGGAAATCCCACGATGAAACGGCGGAGAAGATTGCATCTGAATATCATAATGCAGTAAAGGCTGCCACTACATCCCTTCATATGAATGGTGTAATGGTTCAAGCTCCATATACTCCTATTAAAATGGCAATAGAAAGGGTATTTGATGATATTAGAAATTCAGAGGGAAATCCTCAACTAATCCATTTTATGGATTGGGCAACGCAAATATCAACATATTGGTTATCAGCAACAATGAACCCAATGCCATTTCACCCAATTAATATGACAACATCAACTGGAACGGCCGGAGTACCAATCCCAATATCACATATCATAAACAATGGAGGAGTAATCCCAGCGCTACAATCTGATTTATTGAACGCATTTACACATACATCCGTAAATCAGCCATATGGGATACCATTCGCTACGAAATTATCAACTGCATTCATAAACCACCTATCGATGGTTGGTGGTTTACAAACAGCAACAGTCATACCCGGAACACCAACAACACCGGGCCCACCATTTCCATTACCATCTATGTGGCTTGGCATGGTGTAAAACAAAAGTTTTTAATATTTATATAAAAGTAAAACAAATGAAAGCAAAAGAATTAGCACAACTATTAGAATTAATCGTAAGAAAGGTAGTACGAGAGGAACTAAAACCGTTATTAAAAGAGGTTAAATTAAACTCTAAGCCTATTATTAAGGAGGTTCGTAAAACTCCCCACGTTATTACTCGTAAAACTAAAGAGGTAGACCCATTGGATGTATCTCATATTTTAGGTGCCGCTCCAACTACTATAGTAGAAAAGAAGCAAACTGAATATACCAAAAACTCAATGTTAAATTCTATATTAAATGAAACCGCAGATGAGGGTGAATGGAAAACTATGGAAGGTACATTCAAACAGAATCAATCTCAAGGGTTTAATTATAGAGCTGGAATGCAAGAAGCAATTGGGTATGGTGATGCTCAATCGAATATGATGCCAACTACTGATATAGATGGTAGACCGGTTGATACTAACAATGCACAGGTTGCTGCAGTTGGCGCTGCATTAACAAAAGATTACTCAGCATTAATGAAAAACATTAACGCTAAAAAGGGGAAGTAGTAAATGGCTAAGCAACGTAAGGAATTTAAAATCAATCCTAATGATTTTCAAAAGGATGTAGCCGTTGGTATTAAATTACCATTCGGTAAAGTTAAAGGTGTATTTGCTCAGAGTTATACAACTGAAGAGCAGGTTATTTCTAACTTAAAGAACTTATTATTAACCCGAAAGGGTGAACGTCCGTTCCAACCGTTGTTCGGTGCAGATGTATATACCTTAATGTTTGAGCCAATTGAATCTGGGTTAGCCGGTCAAATGGAAACTTCATTAGCAGAGGATATTGAATATTGGTTACCATATATAATCATCAGTAAGATTAACGTAGAATTCCAACCTGATAGGAACTATGTAAGTATATCATTGAAATTTAAAATATCAGAAGAGGGTGCAAACCAGGAAATAATAATATTTATAGATTCAGCAGGTGTAGGTTCTATACAATAATAGGTAAACAATTATGGCAAAAGCAAATAAAACGGATATAGTCCAAAAGGATGTATCATTAATCGGTAAAGATTTCGGAGAATTAAGAAAAACATTAATTGATTTTTCAAAGAATTACTTTCCAGAAACTCATACTGATTTTAACGAATCATCACCTGGTATGATGTTTATAGAAATGGCATCGTATGTAGGTGATGTTCTTTCATTCTATACCGATGTTCAATTAAGAGAATCTCTATTAACTACAGCAGAGGAAAAACCAAATCTATTTAACCTTGCATCCGCATATGGGTATAAACCAAAAAACGTAACACCTGCCGCTACTGTAATGGACGTGTTCCAACTAATCCCAGCAATGGGTAGTGGTGATGATGTTAGACCCGATTACTCATACGCAATGACGGTTGATAAAGGGATGCAAATCGGTTCTACTGAATTCTCGGATGTTGAGTTCAATACAGTATCTCAAATTAATTTCGGATTTTCATCATCGTTTGAACCAACTGAAGTATCGGTATATCAAATTGATGAATCCACTAATGAGCCTGTATATTATCTTTTAAAGAAAAAGGTAAAAGCTTCAAGTGGTAAAACTAAAACAGCAACGTATGAATTTGGTTCTCCAAAAATATACGATAAGATAAAATTAGAAGAACCTAAAATTATCAGAGTAACTTCTATTAAAGATGAAGATGGTGATGTTTGGACTAATGTACCGTTCTTAGCACAGGATACTGTGTTTGAGCAAATAGAAAACAACGAAGATAACTCAAATGATATGAGTCAATTCAATAGTGATACTCCATATCTATTATCATTGAATAGAGTTCCAAAACGATTTATAACTAAATTCGAAGATGAAAAAACAATGGTTATACAATTTGGAGCTGGTATATCATCAAATGCAGATGAGGAAATTATTCCCAATCCAGATAATGTGGGTTCATCATTATATAATGTTGTTGGTGATATTGACCAAGGAATTGACCCATCAAATTTCCTATATACTAAAACATACGGAGTTGCTCCATCAAATACTACACTTACAGTTAAATATTTAATTGGTAATGGTTTAATTGATAATGTACCTGCGAAGGATTTGGTAAATATTTTAGGGGCATCTAAAGAAGTTGCCAATGAAATTAATTTAGATAAAGATTTATTACGATTTATAAAAGGTTCATTGGCAGTATCAAACCCTGAAGCCGCAATTGGTGGGAGGAGTGAAGAATCGATGGATGAAATTCGTAACAACGCAATGGCGTGGTTCGCAGCTCAAAATAGAACGGTTACTAGAGAAGATTATGTAATGAGATGTTACGCATTACCACCACAATTTGGTTCGGTAGCAAAAGCATACTTAGCACAAGATTATCAAATGGAAACTAAGAAGAAAGATGGTACAACATTATCAGAAGAGATTCCAAACCCATTAGCATTGAATTTATATACAATGGGGTATAATAATCAGAAAAAGGTAGTACCATTAAATAAAGCAACTAAAACTAATCTTAGAAATTACATATCATATTACAGAATGTTAACTGATGCAGTTAATATTAAAGATGCACATATTGTTAATTTAGGAATTGATTTTGAAATAACAGTATTACCTGAATATAATTCTAATGAAGTTCTATTGAGAAGTATAGCAGCATTAAAGGATTATTTTAATATTGACAATTGGAGAATTAATGAACCAATTAATTTATCTAAGGTTTATGTATTATTAGATAAAGTTGATGGTGTACAGAGTGTACCAAGACCCGATAAAGAGGGTAATGGTGGATTGCAAATATACTGTAAATTTAATGGTAATTATGCACCTAATAAATATAGTACCAAAAACGCAACTAAGGGTGGTATTATATACCCACCGAAAGACCCATCAATATTTGAAATTAAATTCCCTAATAGTGATATTAGAGGACAGGTTATTACCCAATCATTCTAAGGAGATAAATAATGATATATAGAACATACGCACAAAAAGATACTACCATATACGAGGAACGCTCTCGTACAAACCAAAATACTGGAGGTGACCAGATATTAGAAGTATCTAAGATATTTAATCCGATTACTAATAACTGGGTTGGTAACAGTCGGATACTTTCTAAATTTGATATAAGCGCCATATCACAATCAATTGTGAATGGTTCGATATCCGGTAGTGGTGATACTGAATTCTACCTTAACCTAACATCAGTTGAGGAAGTGGAAGTAAATGCTGAGTATAGCTTGGAGGTATTCCCTATATCACAAAGTTGGGATGGTGGTGTTGGTCAATATAATTACAACCCACACTCGAACGATGGTGCAAGTTGGGTATATAGGACTGGTAATACTAAATGGAACATAACTAATCCGAGTGTATTTAATGAGGTATCCGACCGAGGAGTACCACTCGATGGTATTATTTTATATGAAGGGTTTGGTACTGTATCGACTGGTTCGGCTTATTTAACCGAGTCAATTAATGATATGGCGGGTAATCCCCCATTTGCGTTTGTACAAGATGATAAATTAATTATATCAGCATCGCAATTCTCCGGAACAACATTAGTATTCCCAGCTCAATTAGAAGAAAACAAAACATACGGATTACAATTCCAATTGGATCCAGGTACCTTTACTGATGTTCAGTTTAGACTTGAAGACCCGACTGGTGTTGTAAAAACTGATGGTGCGTTTGGGAACTATGAAAGTTTTACAATGACACAGCCTGCTACTCAATCATTTCAATTAACATCAACAATGAGTGGTGTTCATAAACTTAGATATACATTCTTTGATGCAAATGAAACACTATATCCAACTAAAACTGCATCATTTGATGAGGTATATGTATATGAGATAGAGGGTGATACTGTAGCTTGGGAAACGTTCGCATTAAACACTGGTGGATTTGCATTGAAAAATGTTATCAAAAACACTAATGGGGTGTTACCAACGATGGCTGTATCTGAATCCAAATTAACATTGGAATCAAGTAATATAGGTGGCGGTGATGCTACATTTAATAAGATATTAGATTCTACATTAGAATACACAGTAACGACCTTAATTGATAATGGGACATTCCCTGAAATCGGATTTGCTCTATATAATCCATATGGTATAAAGATGAGAAGTGGGATTACAAACCTCACATCATCATTCACAACACCAACAACACAAAGTATCACATTCACTCCGTTACAATCTGGTAACTATACATTTGCATATACTTTCTTTGAAAGTGGTTCAATCGTAGGTGGTAGGACTGGTTCGATTGATGATTTTAAAATAACATCATCAGGCTCATTACCAACCGTAGAAACTTCTGCTGCTGGATATCATCAACAATCGGGTGGTGCAACTTGGTACACATCATCAGTTGATAACACAAATGTATCACAGATATTCAACAAATACACAACCGATTTAAGTGTAAACGTTACATCATATGTTAATGATTGGATATCGGGTGGTAGACCTAATGATGGGTTCATTGTAAAAAGACCAGCAACCGCAGAGAGTGGTTCAACTCGATATGGTTCATCTAAATTCTTTTCATCTGAAACGAATACTATTTATGTTCCAACATTGGATGTTCGATGGGATGATTCACAATTCAACACCGGTTCACTATTACCATTGGTATCTACTAACATTATAGTATATCCAAAGAACTTATTGGCAGAATATAAAGAAACATCAAAAGCTCGTATAAGAGTGCTTGGTAGAGAGAGATTCCCACAACGAACTTTCTCATCAACATCTCTATTAACTGATGTAAAATATTTACCACAAACTACTTATTACCAGATAAGGGATGCAGAAACAAATTTAGTGATAGTTCCATTCGATACAAAATATACCAAAGTGAGTTGTGATGCTGATGGTAATTATTTTGACTTTTGGTTTAACACATTTCAACCTGAACGATTTTATCAACTTGAATTTAGAGTTGATAATGGAAGTACAAAATCGTATTATGATGGTAACGTATTTAAAGTAGTTAGATAATGGCAGAAAAGACAATAGATATAGTAGCTGAAAAGCTAGAACGATTGGAGATTAGACGTAACACTTCTAATCAAATAATCTCATATACATTACCTGAAGAAACTCCAATGAGTTATGGGTATGTAAAATTAGGGGGACATCGAACCTCATTTGTAATTACCGATTATAATAAGGTGTTACATTCAGCTCCATATATGCTAGTTGAACCGATACCGGAATTGGAACTTGATATTATACGAAGTTCTCATTTAGCATTAAATAAGTTCGTACCACCAAGCGCTCCATTTGTAGATGATACTGAGCTTGATTTCGAAGATGAAGATGGGGTAGAATTCATTGATACATTCAGCGCTAGGTATATGATAGATACATCACACAACACCCCACCAAATGGGAATGTATGGGGGTTATTGAACTTTCCGAATCTAATTAATAACAACTCAGCTGTAAATCATAACCACGCCGTATATCAAACTTTGAAATTTACAAAAGTGGTATATGGACCAACTCAAGTGACTCCGGGTAGATATCTAATCACCCCTGAGCTTATTGAATCTGGTCGTGATTTAAAAATGAAATATGTGACTAGCCTTAAAAATCAAAATATAACTGGGAATGTGGAAAACTCAGTAGGGTTACATCGATTCAGAGCAAGTGGTAATTCAGCCCATATGGGGGAATCGTATGAAACAACCAACGCAACTACTGATTATAAATCAATGACATTACAAAGTGATATTGTTATTAAAAATGAAGATATGATTGCATATGATGAGTGGCAATTACAAGGTAAGTCATCAGCACCAACGGGTCAGTTCATACGAAGTGAAACGAGTGTTTGGGAAATTGAAGTATCAGATGAGGGTGAGGTATATAATACACAACCCACTAATGTGGTTAGTGAGGCACCCGAAATCACTATGAGTGCTGGTTCAAGTGTAGCAGCAAGTAGATATAATACAACATCACATCAATCATCGGAAAATCGAAGAGACGATAGAAGAGATAATAGAAGAGGTTAATATGGCAATAGATAGATTTGAAAATAAAAATATATTAACGACATCAAAAGTACCAGTTGAACACACTCAAGTGTATTCAAAGAGTGATACAATTCGAATGGGTAAAACTACTACATCAATCCCATCGGATGATTTAGTATTTGCTAAGGTTGAGAAGCACGTTTATTCGGGTGATATTTTATTATCATCGACTGAGGAATCTTTAAATTGGATACCATCAACTGATACTGAAACTAAATCAACTTATGATATATTAATAAACCCAGAGTATGATGTAAGGTTAGCTGATATACAAAAGGGTTATTACAGTATTGTATATAATTTTGTTGATACATTAACTGACTTCGTAGATATACATAGGATTTCATCAGACCGAACTGAAATCGAATTATCGGTAGATGGTGGTAATTCATTTGGTGATTTATACTCAGCTATAAACCCAACCACACCATTACCTTATAAAGATGAATTGGTTTTAAATTTTGGAGAAAATGAAATAATTCCCATAATTGGTATTGATTTTAATAATAATCCTAGAGTAGGTGAAACTGTATCAGATATACCGTATCCAAAAAGTACGGCTGAAAACGGAGTTACTACTACATTCTACCCCATAACCAATAATGATGATAACTTTTGGATAGAAGTTAGAGATGCTGTATTATTAGATAGCCCACTTCAACGTGAATCATTTGGTCCAATGAGTAAGAGGTATATTAAAAATAAAACGGAACGTACTGCTACTGGTCGTGCTGCAAAGTTTAATCTTATAGCAGCCGGTGCTATCCCCGAATTTATGCAAGAGCATGATACGAACAATGAACCAATATATTATACACCCGGTGATATGGAAGGGCGTGATTGGGATGGTCCAACTGATGGTTATAGAACTAATCAAGCATATAAAGATACGGCTAAAGTTCGTTACTTCAATCCAACGTTAACTAACACATCTGAACTACAACGAGTTGTGGTTAAACTATATAAGCCATTAAAAGATTCACTACATATACACCGACCATCAATAGCACGATTAGTTAGAGATTCGTATATAGAGCGATTATTAGTATATCCATTTGCAGTAGCTGAGGTGACTGATAACTTCTCATCTCCAAACTTTAAGATAGATATGGGTAACTATGGTAAATCACAGGGTACGGATTTAAAGACATGGAATACTTTATTAGATACTAACTTATCAACATCACAGCAGATTATAGATAAATATGTGAGTTCATCATCAGGTGGTTCAACATTAAATATCGATTATTCAAACTTTACAAACTTTGTTAATTACTCATCGGCCGTAGAGCGAGTTAATAATTTAAAATATAAATTAGAACTAATAGAATCGTATGAGAAGAGAATTAATACACTTAACCATACATCAGGTTCTGAAGCGCTAACTAACATATCACAATCATTAAATAGAAAATCAAATGTAATAAGTGGTTTTGATGGATGGGAAAAGTGGATGTACTATGAATCGACTGGTTCGTTATATACACATTATAGTTCATCTGCATATACAATGGAGCCGTGGCCTAAATACCAAGAATACCCTAACATAAATTATAGTGTAACAGCATCACAAGCTATAACTCATTATAATGGGTTGATTGATTCGGCTAGTATATTTGATGCATTTAATGATGCTCGTTTAACAAAAATGATTCCTGCTGCAATTGTAGAGGACCCGCAGAATAGTGATTATGTTTTATTTATTGATATGATAGGACATCATTATGATATAACTTGGAGTTATATTAACTCATTAACTACCCTTAACGAACGTGAGGAGCATCCATATGATGGTATGCCGAATGAGATGTTATATGAAGTTGCATCAAGTATGGGTTGGAAATTAACTCAAAGTAAAGACCGTTCTGAATTATGGAATTATGGGGTGGGTACTGATAAGTTTGGTAACTACATTCAAAGTGGAAGCTTACCTACTAAATCACATGAACAGTATAATAATGAAATTTGGAGAAGGATTGTAAACAACATCCCGTATCTATTGAAATCAAAAGGTTCTGCTAGAGCAGTAAAGGCATTAATTGCAACGTATGGTATCCCACAAACATTTCTATCGATTAGAGAGTATGGTGGTCCGATGGTTGATGATGTTAGACCGATATGGGAACATGATAAGTTTGTATATCATTTAAGATTTGATACTGATAACTACATTACGGCACCTTGGGGTAAGATAAATGATATTGACCCTGAAACGTATAATAATCGTGAACCTAATCCAATTGATACGTTGGAATTACAATTTCAACAAAATGAGTTAAGTAGAACCACATCAGTATTACATAAGGGTGATGACTTTGCAGTTACATTAGAACCATCTGGAAGTAAAGTTGGTAGAGGTAATATTCATATGTACCTTAGTGGTAGTGCTGGGTATAAATCAGCATCTATATTAGATGTACCTATCTTTGATAGACAAATGAGTACTCTATTAGTACAACGTGAAGTATCTGTAGATGATATCACTAAAGATAATACATATAAATTACAGTACAGACGAAATCGAAAGGATGTTATTACTATATCCAAATCAGCTAGTATTGATATCGATGGTTCAACTGAATCATCATACAATGCTGCGTGGACTGGTAGTGGGGTTCTTAATATAGGTAAAGCTGTACCAGCCTCATTAATCCCACATTGGGGTTCAGCAAATACATTAAGTGGTTCTATACAAGAGATTCGTTATTGGGCAAATCCATTAAAAGATATCGTTGTTGATGAGCATACCTTATCGAGAGAAACGTATCATGGTAACTCAGCAACCTCATCTTACTTCGATTTAAAATTTAGATTCATTCCAGATTCTCAACTTAAAAATGTAATACACTCATATGATGGTATTGTATCTCAACACCCAAATAGGAAAATAACTACATTAGAGGATGGTATCACGATACTATCAGCATCTCTTTTCAATTTTGAGCCGGATGATTTAAGAGGAGTTACTGAGGAGTACTATACAAAAGTACCATCGGCTGGAGCTAACAATATTATGAATAATAAAGTTAGACTTGAAGCGAGTGAATTAACTGGGATATTAGACCCCGAACATAAAAAGGAAAAATCCAAATATGATTCAGCACCCGTTGATTCAAATCAAGTTGGTGTATATCTATCTGCTACAAAAATGTATAATGAAGATATCTACAATCATACTGGGTATTTTGAAATAGATGATTATATTGGCGACCCGGACAGACGAAAGGGATACACCGAACAGAACGAGGATTTAGACCACGTTCGTAGACAGGTATTTAAAAAATATAGTTCTAGGAATTTAATCAATACTGTAATTGATACACTATCGAAATATGACTTTTCGGTGTTTGAACAGATTAGACAAACTATGCCCGCTAGAGTTGATTACAATTCGGGTATCTTAATTGAACCACATATATTAGAACGACCTAAAGAAAAATCACAAACTAACTTAGGATACACAAATCCACAGTATAGTACTGTTATTACGCCGGAAATGCCAATATCAAGTGTATTCATACAACATGAGGCTGTGATACCAACTCCATACAGCCAATCAGCTGATTATATATTACATGAGGGTAAAATTCTACCAGCATACAGTCAAAGTGCTGAGTATATTAATCATAACGCTAACATATCGTTAATCGATAAGGCTTATGTTATAAACGCATCAGTACATGATTATACTTCGAGTATTAGTACAATCCCACTAAACGCAATAACATCTAATAGAGTTGATTTAGAAAGCATGGGTAACCCAATTGTTAGGTCGATGTATGACGCATCTGTATATCAATATACTATATTAACACCATCGGCTAGCGCTGATGTTGGTTATGGTATTGGGTGGAACACTGGTTCAAATGGATATTGGAACTACAACGCTATTGCAACATCCGTTGTGGATAGTAAAAAATCAAAGTACGGTATGAAGCCTGTTTATTTCTATAGTACAGCAGCATCGGCATCGTTACGATTGAGTAGCTCATCATCATTAGTACCATCGGATACTTCAACTGATGAATTATCATTAGCATCAGCTAATCTTAGATTCAATGGGTGTAAAATGACATCCGATTCGTTAACATCAAATTCACCGGATACCCCGGATGGGCGTGGTGTAATTGAATTATTCACAGCAGACCCTAGTGTATTAATTTACACATCACAGACTGGTGATAAGGGTAATTTAAATGTGGATTCTAAAACAAATATATCTACAGTAGATTTAAAAGAACTGTATGTATGGAAATATATTGTATATGAGCTTAGAAAGGAGTATGATATTGAAGTAAGAGCATTTAGACGTAAATTGGCAAAGCTAATAGAAATTGAAAATGCTAGACATGATGAATTTTTAGTTCGAATTAAAAAAGAACAGTTTAGAGGTGATAAAGAAGAACGAAGGCGAGCTGAATTTGATATAATCAATAAACCACAATTCACAGGTGGGGTAAAACCACTTCCAATGAGTGAGGATATATTAACTACAGAGGATGAAATGAATATATCCATAGAGAATGATAAAATGCGTGATGCTAATGATCGTGGTTTAAATCCCGATGATATCAGAACCGTTAAGCGTGATACGTTTAATCATAGTGTAAGGAATTCTCGCCGAACTGATGGTAGAAAAGAAAATGATGATAGTGATAACCACAAACCACTTAGTAGATAATAATTATTTCCAATATTTATAGATATGGCAAGAAGCAATAGTAGAGGTAATGGCAGAATTAGTAGTAACTCACGTAATAAGCGTAATGTTACTACTAAACAGAGTGCTGTAGTTAATGATAATATCAGTTTGGTTAAACCACAACGTGATGTTGTAACTGAGTATTTAGAAGAAGCATATTCAAAGCCTTTAATTAAAATTAAAAACGAACATCAAACTGAGGATATTAAATTAGCTGATATTATAAAACCAGCCGAACCTATAGTGGATACTGGTATTGTAATTAAAGACAATATAATAGTGGATGATTCGGATAAAACCAAGTTAGATGATTTAATCAAAATATTATCAACTGAGGTAACGCCAGACCCATCACCACCAAAGGTTATTCGTGTATTTGGTTATTCTGATGAAGAAGCTGAACGTATCTTTAAGGAAGAGGAAAAGCGAAGGTTAATAGAGGCTGAACGTAAGTTGGACTATGAGAGAGCTATTACTGATGAAAATGTACGACATTCTTTATTTTTAGAGAAAATCGAACTAATGCAGTTAGAATTCAATATACACCTTCAGAAAACATACCCATGGTTTGTGGCTGAGCGTACTATTAAAACTATCGATATTGATAGGAAGGTAGAAGAAGTAGAAAAGCGAAAGAAGGAAAATAAGGCTCAGCAAATTATAATTCAAAAATTAAAGATTGAACGATTGGCTAATGAGAAGAAGCGAAAGCAGAAAGAGTTGGGGTTACAATTAAATAAATTAGATGAGAATGAAATTCAATCTTTTTTCGAAGAGGATATACTTATAGAACATAGAGTAAAACATGCTGAGAATGAAGAGTTAGATGGCCTTACTAAAGTTGAGAGGTCAATCAAAGAAATGAAGGAAATGGAACTACGATTGGGTCGACCTATAATTCCACATAGGGATATAGTTGAGAGTGATGAATCCGATTTCGATGTGAATTCAATAACAACTTCAGATGATATACTTATACGACCTTCTAATAGAATTGAGTTAGCAAATGATGATATCAAAAAGGAGCTCATATTTACGGATTTAAGGGAACGGTTGAATGCTAATAACACCGAATCTGATTACATTTTACTAAAAGAAAGTGGTGTATCGGTTAGAGAGCTTGAGATGATGAAAGTTCAATTAACATCCGATGAAGTTCAATTACAATTAATGGAACGAGCTGGTGTATCGATGGATAGGCTTAGCTGATTATTACATAGGTAATGGTAAAATAATTAAGATTTATATTAAATACAACACAAACTAAAAAAGTTTTTATCTTTAAAGGAAGGTAAATTCTAAAAAATTAACTTAAAAAGATTTATTCTCATATTTATTATTAGAATAAAATTGTAAACAGAGAAACACATTATGGGATATTTAGACAATTCATCGATAACAGTAGACGCAATTCTAACCAAAAAGGGTAGAGAGTTACTGGCAAAAGGTAGGGATTATTTTGTAATTAGTCAATTTGGATTGGCTGATGATGAGGTAGACTACGAACTATGGAATCCAGCACATCCGCTAGGTTCTGATTACTATGGTATAATCATAGAGAATATGCCGGTGGTAGAATCTGTTACTGATGAGAACTACTCATTAAGATACAAGCTATTAACATTACCGAAAAATACAATCCGTATTCCAATTCTACAAACGAATCCAGGAACACTTAAATTAGAAGAAGGTGGTAGACGTCAAATCGTTACTATTGAAACTAAAAACGGTGGGAATGAATCATTAGGATATACTGTTACATTATTAAACTCAGATGCAGCAACACTTATTGGTGATGGTGCTGGAATTGGGCCGAATGAAGATTCAGTTGGTTCAAATGAAGATAGAAGAAGTGTAACTGTTAGTACAAGTGCAACGTTTACAATACTTTCTAAAGTATTAGCAGATAACACAGATATCCAAACTAAGATATTCGTAGTAGGAAATGAAACAGGTGGTCGTTCGGAAATAGAATTGACTGTAACAAATAACCCAGATATATCGGTAGGTAATACAATCGATTCAACATTATAGAAAATATTAAAAGGAAATAGATATGGCAGTTTTACCAGCAGGTTCGTTTAATACATCAAAAAGAGTTTACACAGCATTCAAAGTGGGTGATGTAGTAGAAGGTGGTGTAGAGAAAGTAACAAGAGGTTTATGGAGTGGTAACGTTGGTACGTTAACTACATTTCATACATCATCAGCACAATCATCAACTCAAAAACAATACTATTATGAAGTTTTTGATGGAATTTCAACAGATTCTACATCTGAAGCACAGTTCTCAGTAACATACGGGCATAACGCTGGTAGTGGTTCATTAGGATTGAATGAAGATTCACCATCAAACGCAATATATTCACAATACGCTCAAATATTACTTCCTGATAATCAGAGAGTATTTAAATTTAAAAACATAGCATCACAACACATTTACGCTATAAATATTAACAGAGCGAGATTAAAGGATAGATTAGATCCTGGTAACTTCCAATTGAATTTGGCAAAGTTAAGTGATACTACTGTAAACAGTTCAAACACTGGTTCGAACGTTTCACCTCACGCATCTAATACAATCACATCATTAATTGATGATTCAGCTGATACACAACAAGCATCAACACAGATTGGTAGACACTACAACTTAGTATCGGGTTCTATTTTAAATGGGGTTCACTCAGCATCTCCTGTATATGGAACTGTATTCCCAGAGCAGGGTGTTATTATATTAAACGCTGATGCAATGAATAAGGAGAATTTAAACTTCGGTGCTGTGACTGGTTCAAACATTAACGGTGATAATCATATGAAAGTACTAACCTCAATCAGCCATTCGGCTACAGTTGATGTTAATTTAGGATTTGCTGCAAGAAATGAAGAGAGAGTTCAATCTACTTATTATTTCGTAAGAGCTAAAAATGGTGAATATAACTTTTCAAATAACCCATCATTTGTAACTGGTTCTAATGGTTCATTTAAACAACCAACATTCGCAAACAATCCAAAAACATATATAACAACAGTTGGTTTATACAACAGTAATCAGGAACTTTTAGGAGTTGCTAAATTATCTAAACCAATTTTAAAATCATTCGCAAACGAAGTATTAGTTAAAGTTAAATTAGATTTTTAAGAATTACAATGATTTCAAATGGCCGAAGCACTAAAACCAATAAATGGGGGTGGGTTACAACTCACTCCCTTTAACACCCATAAACGATGGATTGTTACTGATGTTAATTTTCGAACAGATTATCATCAGATATCTGTCCTAAAGGGTGTATCTCCTGGATTTAATGAGAAGATAAACGTTTCAGAATCAGTACACTTACCTGCATATAGGGAAGTTGACCAGCAGGATAATACATTATCCAACTCTACTTCATTTTTACAATCAAAACATCAAAAGGTAATTTACTCTGGATTAAATCAGATGTTCTTTAAGCATAGAACAAATTCCGAAAGGGATTTATATGCATCGGCATCTATATTTTCAATTCCCCATAATAGAATGGGTGATGGTGTAAAACCTGGAAGTGTATCCATTACGGATTATAGTATTAGTTCATCACTTTTAGATGAATTAAATATCATTGATGTTAAATTGGATGAATACCATGGATACCTTACTGATACTAATCTAAACACCAGCTCATATGTAGCATTTGGTGATTTAATTGGATATTGGGGATTCAATGATGAGGTTGTTTCTAGGAACGCTAATACTGATTCGGTTATACAAGATAGAAGTGGTCATTCAAATCACGCATCCGGAAAGAGTTTATGGTACAATGATGGAATTTTAACAACTGGTCAGGAGCAAACTCCGACTGGAACTAAAGTAACATTTAATGGCTCGGACTCGTATATTAGAGTAGACCATAATAAACAGTTAGATTTCTTCAAATCTAGCGATTACGCCATTTCATTATGGACGATATTACCAACATCACAATCAGATACTACATCTAACTATAATTCTATTATAAGTAAGAATGGTACTGAGAAAGATTATGGTATGACTAAAAAGGGCACGAATATACTACGACGTAGAAATATCGAAAGTCCTATATTCCCATTCGATTTAAAAGTTGTTAACCAAAACGGTGAAGCTGATAATGGTAAAATTGTAGCATCTATTTCAGATGGAATCAAAACCGTTGAAGCTATATCAACTACCCAAGTAAACGATACAGCACAACATCATATTGTTTTTAATAAAACCGGCTCTCTTTTAGAGTTATATATTGATGGTGTTAAGGAAGTATCTTCTTCGGTAAATTTAAAAGAGCAAACATCAAATACATATGATATGTTATTTGGCTCAAAGTTCACATCAGATAAAGACTGGGATAAGAAATCAAACTTCAATTCATTAAGCGGCTCATTAGATGAGATTCGTATATATAGAAAGGGGTTAACTCAAACTCAAATATCAAGCCTATCGAATAACGATTACGTTACAGGCTCAGCATACCAATCAAATGTTATAGGTGAAGTATTCTATAAACATGGTATTATGGTCGTATCAGACCCAAGACCAATATATAAAAACGTATGGGTAGGTGATGATAATTGGGAATACGGTTCTAATAATGGATTTGTTACTAAATATAAATCATCAAAGCAACTACATGAAATCGCATTATTATGTGAGATTGGTGCTAATGAATTTAACGTATCACAAAATCCATCATTAAAAAAGAATAACGATATAAATAGTGAATTTCTACAACCATTCGTAACAGGTTCAGATTTCGCACCATATATTACAACAATTGGGTTATATAATCCAAATGGTGATTTAATAGCAATTAGTAAATTAGCATCTCCTATCAAAAATAGAGGTGATGTTGATATTACAATCAAAGTACGATTAGATTTAGATGGACCATTCGGAACACCTAATACTGGTTCATTACAACCAAATACTAACACTACTGTTTATAAGAGAACTGATGGTAAGTTTGTTTGGAACAAATTAGATAAGCCGGATATAGGCGTTTAAATAAAATAGTTATAAATGACAGTAGGGAAATATTTACAAAAAATCAAAGATGTCTTAGTCTATTTTGACTTTGAACCTCTTTTATTCATGTGGGTAGCTAGTGATATTCTAAATAATATGGTTCTGTGGACAACATACTCATATTGGGAAGATTTAGGACAACCGAATACATACTGGTTATACTTTACTTATCTGATAGGCAGTTTAGGTATGTTGGTATTTTTACATAACAAAAAATGGTTAGCAAGATTCATATCATTTTATTTAATAATTTACCTATTCTCTACAATCAGATACTTAGTAAATATATTTGGTGCAGACGGAGAGGCTTTTACTGTTCTTGATGCTAAGAATATTCTTATTACATGTTGGTATGCTTCTATGTGGGTATGGGTATTATTTAAAGTAAAAAAAGAAATATTACATAAATCGCTATTATGAGTGAAAATTTAACTACAATTATAATTACAGCAATATCTGTTATCTTCGGGGCAGGTGGTTGGAAGTTCTATGAATTTTTGATTCGTAATAGACGCGAGACTGCAAAAGAGGCTAAATCCGAACAAACTATTTATAGAGATGATTTAATCTCAAGAGTAGAACGCTTGGAAACGGATAAAGATAATTGTACTGATGTACTTATGGAAGTACGAGCCGAAGCAGCTGCCCTATCGGTAAAAGTAGAGTTTTTAGAACGAGAACTTGATAGGATAAAGTACAAACACTAATTAATAAAACAAAATAAGTTATGGCAAAAGGTAATTGGAGCCACATTCAAAAATCAAAAGGCCACAAAAGTGGACTTGAGACACGAATCAATGAGCAACTTTCAGCTCAAGGGATTGATGGTGAATACGAACAACACGATATAAAATATATCATACCACAAACAAATCATACTTATAAGCCTGATTTTAGATTACCAAATGGTATCTTTATAGAATCAAAGGGGTGGTTTCTCCCAGAGGATAGGAAGAAGCATTTACTTATCAAAGAACAGAATCCTGATATTGATTTAAGGTTTGTTTTACAATCACCCAATGGTAAGATATATAAGGGTTCAAAAACCACATATTCCCAATGGTGTGATAAGCACAAAATCAAGTGGGCCGCTAAGGTGATACCCCAAGAATGGATAGACGAAAAAGAAAATGTGAATTTCTTTGGATAACTCAATTATTATTCGTATATTTGTTCTCATATGGAAGATAGACTATTAACCTTACTGGAATCGGTGATAGGTGTTTCGAAGAAAACATCGGGAAATAACTATGCGTTTTACTCTCCATTCGTAGACCACTACAAGCCAAAGTTAGAAATTAACATTAAGTTAAACGCTGAGGGTAATAACCCATGGCACTGTTGGATATCGGATGAAAAGGGTAAGACTATTAATTCACTATTCAGAAAGCTAAAGGTATCTAAGGATGTTTGGGATGAGCATAACTCAATATTCAGTAAGAAATACAAATATCAAACTACACCCACTACTGAGCAAGTTGATACTGTAGTAACACTTCCAGCTGAATACCAACCATTATGGAAATCAACCACATCGGTATATAGAAAGCATGCGTTAAATTACTTAGATAAGAGGGGAGTTTCCCCATCTGATATTGTTAAGTATAATATTGGGTTTTGTGAGGAAGGTGTTTATAAGAACAAAATAATCGTACCATCATACGATTCCAGTGGTAGATTGAATTATTTTGTAGGTAGAAGTTTTTATGAAAGTGCATACAAACATAAGAATCCTGATGCATCTAAAGATGTAGTTGGATTTGAGATGCTTGTTAATTGGGATTTACCAATTGTTATATGTGAGGGTGTTTTTGACGCAATCGCAATTCGTATGAACGCAATACCGCTATTTGGTAAATCACCACAATCGGAATTACTTAAACAAATACTATCTAAGGGTGTAAAGAAAATTTACATCGCATTAGATTCGGATGCATTCACCAACGCACTAAGATTCGCACAGAATCTAATGAATGAGGGGATTGATGTCCATATAATAGAAATGAACGATTCAGACCCATCGGATTTAGGGTTTGATGATTTTTATAAATTAATGATGAATACAAAAGAACTTACTCTAATGAAATTAATGGAGTACAAGCTAATGGGAGTATGAGGAAAATAACTAAAATTAAATACGCTGGAAAGATAATTAAGATTTATCATATAGCAGATGTGCATATTAGAAATTTAAAAAGACACTCTGAATATAGAGAGGTATTTGAGAATTTATATAAACATATCGAAGAAACAAAAACGGATGATTCAATTATAGTTTTAGCAGGTGATATAGTTCACGCTAAAACTGATATGACACCTGAAGTAATAGAAATGACACAAACATTTCTAAAAACATTATCGGATTTACTACCAACGGTATTAATACCAGGGAATCACGATGCAAACTTAAATAACCCATCGAGGTTAGATGCACTAACTCCAATTGTTAATGCGCTAAATCATTCAAATTTACATTATCTAAAAGATGATGGTGTATGGGAAATGGGTGGATTGACATTTTCACATTCATCGGTATTCGGTGAATCAAAGGAAATAATCCCATCGGATGAAGTTGATGGTGATTTTAAAATAGCACTATATCACGGGCCTGTAGATAGAGTTGAAACAGAACATGGATTCCAAATTGAGAATAAAAATGTAAACGTAGAATCATTTGATGGTTACGATTTAGTTCTATTGGGAGATATTCACGTCCCAAACCAATCACTAAATTCAGAGGGTACTATTAAGTATTGTGGTTCAACTATTATGCAAAACCACGGAGAAGCTAAATACCCAGAGCATGGTATCTTAGTATGGGATGTTCCAACTAAAAAATCTGAGTTCGTTCCTATTCACAATGATTATGGGTACGTTACAGTAGATGTAGAGGGTGGAACTATAGTTGGTAACCCAATCATACCAAATAAGCCTAGAATGAGGGTTAGAGTGAAGGATACAACTCAATCTGATTTAAAGAAACTATTATCGGATATTAGAGTTGGTAGAAAGGTACAAGAAGTTGCTATCCAAAAGGTAATAACTGATACAAAGGATTCAAACGGAAGTGGTTCTGTGATTTTACAAAACGTAAGAGATGTAGGGTTTCAGAATAAACTTATTGAAGATTTCCTATCAGACCGATTTGTGGTAAGTGATGAGCATTTAGAGGTAATTCGTAATATAAATACCGATATAAACTCTAAACTAACACCAGCCGTTGGTATGAAGAATATTATGTGGAAACCAAAAACATTTGAGTTTTCTAATATGTTTTCATATGGAAGTGATAACACAATAGACTTCAGCCAAATGAAAGGTACATATGGAATCTTTGCTCCAAACGCTAGTGGGAAATCATCTCTATGGGATGCACTTTCATTTTGTATATTTGATAAATGTTCCCGAACGGCTAAAGCACTTGATGTTTTAAATTATTCAAAGAATTCATTTGAATGTAAGTTTAACTTCGAAATCAACGGAATTGATTATTTTATTGAACGTGTTGCTAAGAAATCACCAAAGCGTGGTACTGTTAAAGTTGATGTTAATTTCTTCAGAATAAATGAAGATGGGGATACTGAATCATTAAATGGTGAAGAGCGTAGAGAAACAAATTCAATAATTAGACAGTATGTAGGTTCATATGAGGACTTTACGTTAACTGCGATGTCAAATCAATCTAATAATAGCGGGTTCATTGAGAAAACACAAAAAGAAAGAAAAGAGTTATTAGCTCAATTCTTAGACATGGATGTATTTGAGGAGTTATATTACGTTGCAAACGAAGAAATCAAAGAATTAAGTACTTTACTTAAAGATTATAAGAATCAAAACTTCACAGAGAAATTAGCAGAAGCTAAGGATAGTTTAGTAGAAAATGAATCTGTGTTAGCTGGAGTACAATCTAAGTTAGATACACATCGTGTATCGAAAGTGAAGATATCTTCACAAATTGAGTTATTAATTCAAAAGTTAATATCAGTAGATTCTACTATAATTGATATCAAAAAGTTAAAGATTCTCAGAGATTCATATAAATCTTTATCAGAATCAAAGATTGATGAGTGTAGTAAATTTGCCGATACATTGGTGTTCACGTTGGATTCTCTATCAAAAGTAGAAACGGAATATGATACATATGATTTGCCTGATTTAAAGCAAAAGCATTTAAGATTCGTTAGATTCACTAATTTGAAATTAGATATACAGTCTATCATTACTAAGTTGGATTCTGATATATTGCATAAACAGACTCATTTAGATGGGATTGGTTCATTATCATTCGATGATGGGTGTGAGCATTGTATAGCAAATAAAAACACACCATTCGCAGAACAAGCGAAGACATTGGAAATTGATATTGCTGACTTAACTAAACTCAAAAAAACAAAATCGGCTGAACTTGCTGATGTTACTATCAATAAAATCAAATTTGATGTTACATCTACATTAGAGGTAGTTGGTAACTTAAAAGTTCAAATTGATAATTATGAGAATAAAATTGATAGATTGGAGTTAGAAAGTAAGTCGTGTAATTTAGAATTAACTGAACTACATTCCCGAGCAACTGCAATTAATGTCGATATTCAAACTTCAAAAGAGCAGAGAGAATCCGTAGAGTATAACACCACAATTCAATTTGAAATTGATAGTTGGAAAGAAAACCTAAAAGAAATAGATGAACTTATTGATGAAACTAATGGTGAGTTAATTGATGTAAGTGGTAATATTCGTATTGCTAAGAACACAATTGAAACGGTTGATGATTCAATTAATAAGTTAGATTATATGGAACGTAAGTATGAGGGGTATGAGTATTACCTTAAATGTGTTAAGAGGGATGGGATACCATACGAACTAATATCAGATGTATTACCTAAGTTAGAAGTTGAAATTAATAATATATTACAACCCATAGTGGACTTTCAGATACTACTTAATACCGATGGGAAAAACATTAACTCATACATCGCATATGGTGATGAGGAGTATTGGCCGTTAGAATTGACAAGTGGTATGGAGAAGTTTATATCATCGGTGGCAATTCGTACCGCTCTAATTAACGTTTCAAACTTACCAAGACCAAACTTCATTGCAATTGATGAAGGATTCGGTTCATTAGATAGTGATAATTTCAACTCTCTATATTTATTATTTGATTACCTAAAGAGTCAGTTTGATTTTTTAGTAACAATTTCCCATATCGATAAGACGCGGGATATGGTAGACCAGATTATAGATATATCAAAAGTTGATGGATTTTCATCTATTAGATATTTATAATAAACAAAAGAATATATGGAGTGTAAATGCCGTTAATATTTAAGAAAGTAGCAAGAGAAGATTTAAGTAAGAGTTTAGCGATGGTTAGTGATAATTCACCAACATCACCACAATTCTTCAGAGTATCAGATGTACCGCAGGTTTTAACCAAAGGTAAGAATTTACTACGGATATCAGCACATCCTACTAACTTAGTGGATAACTCCCCTATATTAGTAGATGTGCGTGATTCTAATGGTAACCCTATTTATTTTGAAATTCCTGATTATTTAGAGGAAGATAAAAGTAGGGTGATTTCTATTTGGATTTATCACGATAAGGGTGATGATAATACACCAAATGGTGATGCTGTCATTACATTGATGGGTATATCAAAAGTTGATATGAGCGGTTCATCGGTGCCAGCTGAGTGGATGGGTAAACCAAATGTAAAATGGCAAACTGTAGTTAATGTTGACCGTAATCGGCAAAACACATCAACTGTAATATTCAAATCTGATAATACGCCTGTTGTATTTATTTCTGAAAGTATAGAATCATATTCAAATTTACCATCGAATGGGACTGGGGTTGAACTCACAACATTAACGGGTTTAAGTGCATCTTACATAAATAAGGGTACAACTCCGATTATTCAATTAGATAAGGGTAGTGCTACTTCGTTCAATTCTGAAATGGTAGGTTCTTCAATTATATTATCATCATTTGTAAAACCAGCAACTCCAATAGCAACGAAGGTAAACGCATTAAGCTCTACATTCTATAGCGCATCAATATCAAAGGTAATAAATTCTAATACCATATTGCTGGAAACTCCGTTTACAACTTCATTCGATGGGTATGTTAATGAAACACATACATACGATGCCATAGAATCAGCTACATTTAATATACAGTACTTTCATAGTGGTTCAAATACCACAACGGAAAATCAACGCTCATTTGCTAATCTTACTTTAAATTCAATCGACCCGATAGCCGGTGTAGTTGATAAGGTAAAGATACTGATAAAATCCGATGGATTGCCTGGTGATTATGAATTATTGAATGAGGTAACAATCCCATTCAGCTCATCGATTAATGTAAAAGTACCAATCCCATCAGAAAACTTAGATGACCCAAAGCGATTAAAAATACAATACTTAAACGCATCCGGTGGAATTTCACGAACTGAAAGTGTAACTGAACCATTCGTATTCGCTGGTGGTAATTCTTACATTGGTGGTTCGAATAACCTTATAAGTGGTTCTATGTTTATCTCCAATGCAGTTGGGACTGGAATTGAAATGGGTGGAGTATCATCCGGATTTATTCGCTCAGTTGGATTTGATGGGAAAACCAACGCTGCAGCAGGAACGGCACCCGGTGGATTTATAATCTATAGTGGTTCTGGTAATATGCAGATGGGGGAAGATACTCTTCATGGTGTAGGTATGCAGATGGTTGGTGATAATGATGATAGGCATTTCATATTTTCAACGCATGATGGTGGTAATTTAGATATTAAAACTGATAAATTCTACATTGGTACAAACGATACTCAATTCATAAGTGGTTCTAATAATAACATTGAAATCAGTTCATCCTTATTTCACTTAGACCCAAAAAACAATAAATTAATAATTGGAGCAGGTACTGTAATAAACGCTGATTTATCAGTTAATTCATTATTCACTCCAGCGACAATTGATGGTAATCAATCCACAATATTAAACGCATCATCATCAATCACATCAGATGGTTTCGCTAAATTCACATCCGCTAGTATCGGTGGTTGGGATATAACATCCAATTCTATTGAAGGTGGTAATCTTTTAATGAAGCCGGAAGGTATATTACAAACAAAGGATTTCGCTAGTGGTTTAAAGGGTTGGAAGATATCATCGGCTGAAGGTGGTACTGCTGAATTCGAAAATGTTCGAATTAGAGGTACAATGAGAACTACTACATTCGAAAAGGAATCGGTTAATGCCGTTGGTGGTCAGTTATGGATTGCTAACTCAACAACAACAACAGGCTCAGTATCAGCTACTGATACAACGATGTCTGTGAAAAATGTAAAGGGATTTGTAAGTGGTGAGGTATTATTAGCAAAGAGAGTTGATAGTACTGGATTCCAAACGGAATATATATTAGTTAATTCATCATCTATTGAGGGTAACCAAAGTAACGAAGATGAGAACTACGGTAACATTTATGTAACCCGAGCACATGGTAGTGGTTCAACTGGGAATTATGTAGGTGATATAGCATCATCGGCTCAATCATATGAAGATGGGCAAGTTGTTGTATCTACTGGGAAAATTGGGACTGGGTATATTAAATTAAACGCTAATCCATCTGACACCGCTACACCTTATATGGATATAGTTGAAAGAACCGGGTCATCTATATACGATGTAGCACTTGCTACTCGAATTGGTGATTTAAGTGGTTTAGCTGGCTCCGATTATGTTTTTGGTAACCCAACACCGGGGTATGGATTGGCTACAAATAACGTATTCCTACAAGGTGGGATACGGGCTAACACAGGTTCAATTGCTGGAATCAAAATGGATGCAGGTAAATTATTTACCGGAACAGGAACACATAACAATTCTAATACTGGGTTCTATATAGATTCGGATTCAAACATGTCACTTGGTGATAAGTTGGTTTGGGATGCATCCGCTCAGAGTTTATCAATATCAGGTTCGAACGCAACAATAGAAGTTGATACATTCTTTGTAGGTAAAAAAACATCACAGTATATTAGTGGTTCGAATGGGAATATTGAAATCAGTTCATCAAACTTCCATTTAAATAACAATGGTGATGTAACAATGCAGGGGACTGTAACCGCAACTGCTGGTAAAATTGGTGGTATTAGTATGGGTTCTGGGAAACTATTTACCGGAGTGGGGACGCATAATAATTCTAATACCGGGTTCTATGTAGATTCTGAATCAAATCTATCACTTGGCTCCAAATTAGTATGGGATGCTGACGATAGTACATTAACAATAACAGGTCATCTTAATTTAGCTAGTGGGATATCGGTTGAAGAATCCATTAATTCGGTTACTGAATCGTTTACTGCTAAATCATTAACAATAGGAGTTGATTCTCAAGTATACGCATTTGATGATAATACTGATAATACAGCATCTCCTGATAATATAATATTCACAATTTCACAACAGAACCTTTCATCAGATGTAATTGCTAGTGATATTATAATTACAAAAGCCGGTGGTGGTGTTATATCTACTCCGAATGTAAGTGGTACAATATCAAGTGGTTCAGGTCAATTGACTGGTGCTATTTCATATAAAAATTTATCACTTTCTAAATCCGATTTACCATTAGCGGTAGTAGTTTCAAAAGATACTATATCAGATACAACCACTATTTTTAAAGTAGAAGGTGGTACTGATGGTACTGCTGGTAGTAAGGGTAATGCTGGAGCAGATGCACTAACCACATTCTTAACCAACGAATCACATACGTTTGCATCAGCATACGATGGGAATGTTGTGAGTTTTGTGGGTGGTTCGACTGATATGGTGGTTTATCAAGGTATTACTGATGTAACTACACAATTCACAATTTCAGCATCAAATGGTATTGGGGTAACCTCGACCACATCCCCATCGGGGACAGTAACCGTAAATACATTAACTCACGATAGTGGTTCTGTAATAATTACAGCAACATCTGCTAGTGTTAGTTTAACTAAAACCATGTCGCTATCTAAATCAAAGCAGGGTGATGGGGGTGTTGATGGAATAACCCCTGTAAAGGGGACTGACTATTTCGATGGTTCGGATGGAATATCACCCGTTAAAGGTGTTGACTATTTCGATGGTTCGAATGGAACTGATGGTTCGAATGGAATATCACCCGTTAAAGGTGTTGACTATTTCGATGGTTCGGATGGAATATCACCCGTTAAGGGTGTTGACTATTTCGATGGTTCGGATGGTTCGAATGGAACTGATGGTTCGAACGGAATATCACCCGTTAAAGGTGTTGATTATTTCGATGG
>Ga0308002_1000034_pt1 | contig 55320 bp, 71 predicted proteins | sample Neamet34_FD_203148 | JGI IMG/M metagenome (GOLD analysis project Ga0308002, IMG submission 203148) | Marine microbial communities from water near the shore, Antarctic Ocean - #34 | ecosystem: Environmental > Aquatic > Marine > Unclassified | place: Southern Ocean | collected 2014-06-06
AGCTATTACAGGAGCTATAGGAACCTCGCTTACACCCATTTCACCTAACAACTTTGGATCTCTATCAGGTACTCCTTGAGCTACTACAGGATCTACTACAGGATCTACTACAGGATCTACTACAGGATCTACTACAGGATCTACTACAGGAGCTACTACAGGAGCAGGTTGGGTTTCTATAATTTTTGTAACTTTCTTTTCTACTTCTTCTACAGGCTTATCAAAGTGTTTTGCTACTAATTTCATAAGTAAAGGAGGTGCGCCCAACGCTAAACCTACACCCAATACTGCTACCTTTTTAAGTACAGAGTCTATATCCATATTACCAGATAGGAGTTCTTTAATCTCTCCGAATATATCTGGTGTTTCACCCGTTGGTTTACCTGTATAGCTGGGGTCAGGTAATCCCTTTTGACCACGAATAGTATCTGCCGTAGTTTGTGCAAGTTGCATTAACTCTGCTTCAGTCTTACCTTCTGTAAGGTACTTGTCAATTCCCTGAGGGTTTTCAAATCGCTTAACATATAATGCCATACCATCTTCTGTCATTAAACTAGAAAGATATTTTTTATCATCATGCTCTAGTTCAGCCTCTCCATTTTTAGTTGCCGCATCTATTAGACCAGTAATATTATCCCTACGGTTACGAGTGACTTTATCTGAACGTATCTGATGATGCTTCTTAATAGCATCTGAATCACTCGAAGCAGTAATACCTTTCCACGGGTTATTAGGATCATTCTTCTGCATGGTGGATCCACCACCGTCACCCCCACTTGTACCAGCACCACCCCCATCTACAGGTGGTTCTTCCTCTGGAGGAGCTTCACCTTCTACGAAGGGAGAGTATCCTTCTGGAATAGGCTCTAACGGTTGATCATTAATGAACTTGATATTAATCTTATCACCAGAAGCATTAATGTAAACACGATATTCTATTAACTGTGCCTTACCAAACTCTCGACCTGTGAACTGCTTATAGGTAGGCAGCTTACGTACTGAACCCCCTTCTGCAAAGAATTGCATATCCTCGTCTGAGTCCATGCCTTCAATCATAGCATCAATCTCTGCAGCTTCATCTATATCATTATCTGCTACAGGGGAACCTCCAATCTGACCTTCTGCTTCCATCTCACTCAAGCCTGCCTTGGCAGTGTTACGCATCTTCATGAGTTTTTCTAGGCCAATGAAACGTACAACGTCAGCAGGTAATACAAACTCACCTTCACTAAGTTGTGCAGGAATATCATCTCGTACTTCTGCTCCAAGGGAACCCGTAGGAACCTCGTTACCTGATACAGGATCTACACTTGCACCGTCATCTAAGAAACCGCCTTCTTCATAGCCATTCTTACTTTTCATTGTTAACTCTCTCTCGTAAATACTTTAATGATCTTAATGATTGAATTGCACCCTGAGACTGAAACAACTCCTTTGTATCGGTAGTCTGCTCCATCTTTCGGTGCTGCTGTTCAATTAGATAATCCATATACTCTGTAAAGGTTTCCCAAGTGGGCTTATCATTACATAGGTGCTTCAGCAGGAGCAGGTTCATTGCCACTAAATCCTTGTTCACCCGGAGTAGGCACTTGACCCATTCCAATGTTTCCGTTGCCTGCTCCCGTAGGATCAGATGGTTGAGGTGCTCCCTCTGCTGGGCCAGCCTGTGCTTGTGCTTCAGCTTGTTGCTTCTGCATAATCATTGCTTGCTCTTGTGCTTCTTCAATGTTGTTAGTTACCTTATCAGGATCTAGCTCCATTGACTTAGCAATCTCACGGATGATGTACTGTGACTTCATCCAAGGTGCTAAGGCAGGGTTTGCACCTACTTGTAAGAACTGCAGTAAGCGTTGGCTACGTACTTCATTAGCCATGAGGGATTCAGTACCACGGGCTTTAACTTCTAAGTCACCTCGTAAGGTCTTATCAAAATCAAACTGCATGTTAAACTGAAAGAAGCTACGGCCCATTGGCCCTAACAAGTAATCATCAATGTTCTTGATAACAGTCTTTATACCACCAGCAGCAGCATTCATCAACATACTTATACCAGAACTAGTACGACCTACGCCCGTTACACCTGTCTGTCCATGAGAAAAGGAGGGTAAGCCTGTAGACTCATCTGCAAGCTGTCGTGCCTTATCGAATAACTGTAGGTTCTCACCTGATACGTTAGGGTACTTAGTGCCAAACAATGCTTGTCCCGGTGCACCACCCTGTCGCCTAAACACTTTGCCGGGGTATAACTTCATATCTTGGCCGGGAACTAAATTAGTCTCGTCTACTTCAAAGATTAGGTTACCAGAAAGAACAGCATTATCCACAGCCATACGCATAAAGCCATTCATTAATGTCTGAGTATCATCCATGTTCTCAGCTAAACCAATACCAAATAGTGAGTATGGATTATGCTCATAGGGTACTGCGTAATAAGGAATACGTACAGGCTTAAATGGGTTCAGAACAGAACGCAGCACACGGGAATTACAAACCCATATATTTACTTGAAGCTCGTCTGCTTTTTCTAGCTCTTTAGGAATTTCAATCTCATAGTCTATGAGTGTTTCCATATCCATAACGCCCCAGTACTCTAGTACTTCAAAGCGGTCAACACCTGTGTCTGCTTGATAGTCATTGAGGTCATCTTCCCAATATTTCTTAGCATAATTCTCGCCTTTTGTAATAACATCTTCGATGACGTTAGTACGAAAGAAAGGACGCTTCTTTAGTTCACGTAGCTGAGAACGATTTAACTTATGTCGTTGGATAGTATATTGGCACTCACTAATACTTGCAGCATCTGGATCAGGGTAGAAATCCCATACAGAAACATAAGATACTTTAGGTACTGTCTTATTAGTGGGAATATAATTACCCCCTTCATCCCAATCTGGATACTCTTTATCCACAGCCATTGGGCCTTTCATAATACCTGTACCAAATAGTGGCAACTCAAATGCAGCAGAACGTAACTGCTTGGTAGCTTCGGACTCTTCTAGCTGATCATGGATCTTTTTCTCCATGCGCTTAGCTGCAAGCATAGCAGGATTATAGTTAACAGAAGTAGGCGAACTACCTACACCTTCTTTAACATCCTTGCCTTCCAGTTTATCTTCTAATACTCCAAGCTTTAGGGAAGCCTCAGTAGCTCCTGCAGGTAGTTCTTTACCATCCCCGGCAAAGCCATAAGGACTATCAGCATCACTTTCACCCTCTTTGGCTGGGTCATAGTGTACATCTCCTACCACGCCTTCAGGTAGAACAGTAGGATCTACTGATAGTGGGAATCTACCACTACTAAACAGCACATCTGTTATCTGACCATAAGCAGCTAAAACTTTAGTCTTAGTTACTTTAATAAATACGCGAGACTGTTCAGCTTCTGTGAATTGCACATCAGGACTATATAGCCCCCTATAGTTACGATAGCTACGTAACCATGTTTGCTCATAATGTCTACGAGAAGTCTCTGCTTTAGTAAAGCGTTGAGTTACTGTCTCTACTAGACGGTTGACATATAACTTCTCTTCTGAGGAGTCTTTAACATCATCTAGTGAAACAGATTCGGTGCTTATCTCTGATATTGGTTGTTCTGCCATTTGTTACTCACAAAGTGTTTTAGTTAGTACCCGAAGGTGGAATCGGCAACTGCCATTTTATTAGATCGTGCTGTTGCTGGGTCGTAGTCAAATACACCATGCCTAGGGCGAGACATTACTCCGTACCTAAGTGCATCATATAAGTGATCATGTGCATAGTTAGTATCTATATCTTCTGGGTTCTTTTTATCAAGAGGTATGATAGGGAACTGAGAGATAAGGTTACTACAGTTATTAAAGATTACCATACGAGGCTCTTCAGTGAAACCATCCACCTGTAACCTTCTATGTAATTCATTCTTGCCTGATACTCTAGTACCCCTAGACCTATCCGAAGGCCTCCAGCGGCACCCTTTTTGTACCATACGCTCTGCTATACTGGGGCCAGTATCCCCTCTTTTATGCCAGCAAGAAGAGTCTAATACACCATACTGTATCTGACCATCACCCTGCTCTGCTTCTCTAATCATATCAGCTAGATCTTCTGCTAATACTTGGGATACGTATAGCTCTCTATATACAATAAGCTGTTCATTAGGAGCTACAGCGCACCATACAATAGCTGAATAAGACCCATACCCGTAGTCTCCTGCTCTGAACTTAGTCCAGTTACTGGGTACTTCAAACGGTTCCACCACATGTATATTTCTATTAAACTCAGGAAAAGCAGCACCTTCTGCAATGTCCCAATCTCCTTCCAGCAATTGTCTTCGTTGCTGTTCTGGTAGGGATAGTAGGTTTGCTTCATAGTCACCTGTCTCGTTTAAATAAGGATTATCGGATAACTTAGCTGGTATAAACTTTCGTCTGAATAGTGCTTCACCTGCTTTACTGTGAGATGCAGGGTACGCCATTCTCTCCCCAGTCTCTGAATCAGTCGCATCAAATGATTTACCATAAGGTGCTGGATCAATAAACATCTTCTTTACCCAAGCATGGCCTCGGCCTCCGGGGTTTGTAGATGCTCTCATGTAAATAGGAAGATCAACTGCAGTACTACGTAGTCTTGACCTTAGATAGTTCCAAGCAAAGGGTGAACCCCATTGAGTTAACTCGTCAAAGCCAACCCAAGAGAAAGATAAACCCTGATAGCGAAGTACGTCATCATCTTTGTCTAAGTAGGAGAACCATAGTCTGCCACCTGATGGGGCAGTCCAAGTCATCTTACGTTCAGACCACTTAATCCCCGGAATAATCTTAGGGTACATCTCTTGTGACTTCCAGATTAACTCACGTAGTTCTTCTGTTGTATGTCTTAGTAGTAACCCAGAGAACTGGGGGTGTGTAATGTATCGTAGAGGGTCTGCTAACATTGCATATGACTTACCCCCACCAGCAGAACCACCATATAGAACCTCTCGCTCACCTGCTGCTAGGAAGTCTGTCTGTGGGCCTGCATTAGGAGAGAAGATAATGTTCTGCTCTGCCATCTCAACAGGTTGTAGCTGCGGTGTTACTACTACTTCACTAGGTGAAGCGTCTATCTGCAAAGTTTCTTGCACCTTTGCGGTGGCCTTCGTACTTTTCCGCAATTGCTTTGGCTTTGGCGTACCTTTCGGCCCAGTAATTTGCGCTTCTAGCTTTAGTCTTGTTCTTCCTGTCACTGTCTGCTCTCTTCTTCAAACCCATGTGTGAAATACTGCGGCCCGATTGAGTTGTTAGCCATGCCGATACTTCACGGTATGAGTACAACTTCAAGTGTTTCTTTGCTTGTTCTAACAAGTCTAGTTCATCAGGGATTGGTACAAGTATATCGTTATCATCTTCACATAGTAGGTATCCAAAAGGAACTGTCCTGCCTATGCGTGGTATAGGAACCCATTCATATGAGTCTAAATCTATATCGGGTAGTTCATACTCACCTGCACTGGGTAAAACTCCTTCTTCTATTGCTTCCATAATCACTTCTTCTGTTTGGAGGTAGAGGAGAGGGTCGAACTCTCACGCCCTGTGAAGAGCTAACTGGGTTCAAACCAGCATCCAGCGCCAGCTATTGGATGGCCCTACCTGTAAATTGGCGGAAAGTGAAGGACTCGAACCTTCATACCCTTTCGGATGTCTCCTTAGCAAGGAGGTGCAATACCATTATGCGAACTTTCCTTATATACAAAGAGGCTTCCATTCCTCTGCTACACTGGGCTGACCTTTGTGTAGTCTTAAATGCCCGATACCGAAGCAGAGCGGGGACTTGGTGAATGAGGTAGAACTCTCTCAAACATGTAGGGGAAGTAGAGATACAGTCAGCCACTCATATTATATTATTTTATTGGCGGAAGTGCTGTGTATCTCTACTAATTTGGTGTGGAGGTTAGTCCGAATTCTTAGGGGGAAGTAGCATTACGCCACCTGTAGTCTTAACTTCCACCTTCTCTGTCTTAGCGAAGCCTGCCCTATCCATCATATCTTTAGCAGCAGTCATCTTATCTTTGATACCCAATTGAGTAGGGTCACGTAAGGCAGACACCATCGCTGTAGCAGCCTGCGGTGCGTTACGAGCAATGTACATCTGAGTGTGTTCAGCTATCTCGTCCTTCAATGCTTTGATAATAGACGTAGTAGAAGTAGTAGAAGAATAACCAGCTAGCTTCTTAGCTTCAAGTATAGATCCATTAGCCTCTTCAAAGAGTACCTGTAGGAATAGCTGCTGTTGTTCTGATAGTTGTCTCATTATACACCTTGTGTTGAGTTAAATCTCTGTTCATGTAGCTTTATAGCCATACGTACTTGTTTAAATGTGAACCACTTACCTGTACGTACATACAGTGCTTCTCTAACATAGTAAGTTTCTGAGTGGGGAAGATCTGCTTTATGTAGCTTGTTCTCCGCAAGGAACTTATACATCTTTTCAAGTAGATTATCTTTAGTTTTGTCTGCTTGGAGTTGTTCATGTTTATTCATGTTATACAGTTATATCCATTTTAAGTTAAATGTCAAGCTTTATTTTACTAATAGAAGAAATATATTCAAGTTACAATACATTGTAAGTGTTGGCGATCTAGGGTTTGTAGTGTTCACCTTAGGTGTTGGCGATTTGAACCCTACTCACTACTACACTTAAGGTGCTTTGCAGATAAGATACTAGAAGGAAAGTAATTAGAGTGTTATATATTAAGGAGCATAGGAAGAAAGATAACAACTAGAGGAAGGCACCTTATTTGAATACCTTAAGTGTTGGTTTAAGTAGCACCGATAGTGCAGTTATACACTAATCTGGGGAAAAGTCAACAACTAATTGAAGTAATGTCGCAAATAGGTAAGTAATAGTCGCTTATTAAGTAACATAATATCTGTAGCACCGTGTGTGTTACACCGAGTGTACCCGTGTGCTTCTGTTTAGCTGCCCGTGTTTTAGTGAAAGTGGTTTACACCTTCAAATACCTGATCTGTCGCAGCCAACATACATAATAACGCCCTACAGGGCGGTGGCCCCTGCCCCCCATGCCTCCTTTATATCAAGATCAAGACTCTTTATGCCACAAAAACAAAACATATAAGGTATTAGCACCCCATATAGACCACAATAGGTGACACAATAGGCCTATATAGACTTAATATGGTAACTGTTACACAATCAGTGAGACATATTAGATGCTAGGGTACTGGTTAGATATACAGTGGTGGCTAAAAGTGACAATAGGGGAATACATAACAGGACATAAAAGACCTACACAAACAGTAAACAAAAACCATGTTATCACTTCAAACAATAAACATAAGCTGCTACACAATAGGTGTTACATACCATACCCCCTATTTTATGTGATCCATTGACTGAATTCCGTCAACGAATTACCGCTTGTAAATCATACACTTAGAAATTAGTTACACTTAATTGATCAATAGTGGTTGCAAGTGTAAGTGTTAGGTGTTCTACTAGGCACATCTTAGCTAATCAAGTTAAGTTAACTAACTAAATAAAAGAGTATATATTATGACTAAATTAAATCTATCTGTTAAGCCTGCAGTTGTTGCTCAATCACCTATCGTGGTTACACCTATCATGGTAGTTAGTACCACTAAGGGGCCAGCTGTTTCAATTGATATTGCTGGAGCTGCCAAGGCTTACAAAGGGCTAGTTAAACAAGCTGGCAAAAGCTTACTTGTGCTTAGATCAATCGGTGAAGTATTGAATGCTATCAGGGCTGATTTTGATTCCAATACCCTGTACGGCAAGCACCTTGCTACAACTGAATTAAGCATTATGTCTAGACAAGATCGTAATGATGCACAGTGGTTAGATTCTAAATGGGATGCTATACAAGCATTTAAAGTAGATAATGATCTATCGACTAACAGTGTAGGTGTACTACGCAAATTAATGGGCAAGGCAGTAAAAGAAAATACAGAGAGTGCCGAAGGTAGCACCGAAGGTGGTGAAGGTGACGATGTAGGCTCCGGTGAAGCTGGAACTGGTACAGTAGAAAAAACCCTTGATATTGTGGAACTGACAGAGCATGTACTAGGCCTAGTCTCTGCTAATGGCTTAACCACTAAGGCATTAATCAAGGCTTTACAAGCTAGCCTTAAGGCGTAAATAGTGGTTATATCATAGGGTATTGTGTATCAGTACCCTAGATTATACCCAATTCCATTGACGGAATTCAGTCAACGAAAGTAAACAAATGAGGTGCTATTGACAAGTGTAAGTGCCACTTGCTATAGTGGCTTATCAATTTATGAATTAGCAAAATCCATTGACGGAATTCAGTCAACGAAATCACAAAAGGTGGCAACATGATTATTTTTAATTATCCTAGTAAAAAAGTATTGAAGGAAAACGTAGGGGAGAAATTACGCTTTATTGAAACGTCTTTATTTGGTGCTGAGTATGTATCAAACGGCACTATGGTAGGTGCAAACCGCCCTCACATAACGGGTCAGGGTAGAGAATTCTTTGCTCAAGTAACGATGATTAACGGCTTAATTGCCAAGGTGGTGTAACGTGAATACTTTAGATACTTATTTAACTATGTCCTATGCTGCATTGCGTAGGTTGGCCCGTGTACATACTAGTAAGAAATTCCCTAGTGAGTTTATGCCAGTGCTTGGCCCTATCATAGGCGATGCAATGGCAAACCCTAAAATCCTAAAGAGTGCCGTTGAACTAAAGGTGCGCACCCTACCTGTAAACATGGCACCAGCTAAAATGTCTGGTTATCAGGTTTGTGCTGATGCGTCACCAGATTGTGAGGCATTTTGTTTGCACTCTGCAGGTAACCCAGCGTATTTAGATGCAAAAACCAAAAGTAGGATTGCTAAAACTAGATTGTTCTTTGAAAATAGGCCTTTATTCCTTGCCTTACTTGTAAAGGAATTGCAGCGAGAAATAAAAAAGGCAGCGCGGGATTTTGTAACACTTGCGATGCGCCCCAATATGACTAGTGATATACCATATGAAAAGTATTCGTGTACCTTTGGAGGTGTCCGAATGCCCATCATTGATATGATACATTTACTGGCACCTTTAATGCCTATCTATGACTACACAAAAAACCCTAGACGCGACACCTCAAGGCCATTCTATACATTTACCTTTAGCCTATCTGAAAACAATGAGACAGATGCTGTTTTGCAGTTACGGAATGGGGTTAACGTGGCGGTAGTGTTTGATACTAAACGTGGTCAACCACTGCCTGAATTCTACACTTTAGGTGGGCAACGCTTTGCAGTTATCAACGGAGATAAGCACGATGTGAGGTATACCGATATTAAAGGTGTAATTGTGGGCCTTACTGCTAAGGGAAAAGCAAGGGTAGTGGGTACGAATACGGGATTTGTCCGAGCGGCAAAGCAAGATACATTTATTGCAGCGTAGGCTTAACAGGTAGCATTAGGTTAGTACCTAGTGTTACTGATTAAACCAATTCCATTGACGGAATTCAGTCAACGAATTACATAATAAACTGGAGTACATAGTATGAATGAATTAGAAGCGGCTATCATGGCAGCACAAGAAAAGAACAGCCTTACTACAGTTGTATCTAAAAAGTACCTAGCCACTATGGAAACTGATTCTAACTTGCTGCAATCTATTGAAGCACTAGGATTGTTAACCCCACTGCAATGGTTAGATATTTACAGACATTTAACTGAGCAAATGGAGTAACTAACATGAATGAATTAGAATATTGGGTTACCACTGGGTGTCTAGTATTACTTGCAGCACTTAACGTGCTAATCATGGGCATTCTTTTAATGGGCTATTACAGCTCAATGTAAACTAAAGGCATACCCTAGGTAGGGGTGCCACCTTAAAACGCCTTAGAGAGCACTACAGGAGCTTACAAGGCATATATTGGAGTATAGGTTATGAGTTTAATTCAAAGTATTGTAGAGAGTTCCTACATATATATACCGCTTAACTGTGAGGCAATGCTTATTGTTGCCACTATAGGTGAAGAGGGGTATTTCTTAGGTGAGGGTGAAGAATCAGGTGAGTCTTACCATGTAGCCTTTAGCGAAGTAGACTTGTCAGAAGACCTGTTCTACAAATTAACCTTAGTGGAGGTGTAACATGGGTACTAGATCAAACACGCTTGTAATTGGTAAATATGATGTTGGCTATGAAGGCACCAAGGATGTACAGATTTTAAATATGTATCGCCAGATGGACGGCTATCCAGAGGGGCATGGTATGGAGCTACTGAAATTCCTTGAACCTATTGAGGTAGTTAATGGCTTCACTAACAGCCAAATTAAGCAAGCCAATGGCGCAGGCTGTCTGGCTGCACAGATGGTGGCACACTTTAAAGTAGGGGTAGGTGGTATTTATATTGAGCCTCCTATGGTGGGTGTTGAGTTTGATAATAATTTCACCTATGCCATTGTGGTTACGGATGATGTTATTAAGGTGGTAGTGTATGAGTGGGACGATAGCATATTTAGTGGTACTGTCCCAGAGTTTAAGAAATTCATAGAGGGGTACACAGAATGAGTACACTAAAAGAAAACAAGAATGCAACAAGGCGTGACCATGAAAAGGCACTTGCTGCCTATGAGTTTAACCGCATAACATTTGCAGATCTTATGTACTATAGTAAGGCAGCAGATGCAGCCTATAATAAATGGTTGGATTCGCTGGATGATGCAGCATATGAAAGGGAGGTGATAGCATGACCGTATATACAACCAAGCAAGCCAAGCGTATTGCCATGATTAAGGCAGCACATATCAAAATAAAGACTCGTAAGGCTTTTGCAATACGGGTAACCATAGAAGATTTATTGCTAGAAAGAAGTACACTTGACAAGGGTAAGTACACTTGTTAGAATGGTAATCAGTAATCAAGGGCAGGATAACTCGCCCACTATAAAATAAAGAGAGTAATTATTATGACTAAATTAGCAATCAAAGCAGTAGCAACTACAACTAGCACTAACGTAGGCACTTTCAATATTAAGCTGAGCGCAGCTCGTACTGAAATGCGTAAGACTATACTTAAGCAGGTGTTAGCCACACAAGGCCAGCCACTTAATGTAATCTTGACTAAGGTAGGTCTTAAGGTAGGGCCAAATGGCTACAATGATCTATTAGAAATGTCTGTTGGACGCTCACTAGGTAATGGGGAACGTACACCAGCACTTAACTTAATTAGCCGTTTACCTAACGAGGAAGACTACCGTGAAAAGTTAGTGTATCTAACTCCAAAGGGTAGCCGCTTACTAAATGAGCTTAACGCTTGTGGCTTACTATGAATAAATTATATATCGTTCTAGACAGTGAACTTGCTATGAATGAGCTGGGATTTAATGCGGGAGGTTGTGGGGTATTTAGCACATATGAGGATGCTTTAGCCTCTGCCAAAGAACGTCATTCATACCCTTACGGCACCTCAGACGAGGAAGTTAGCCCCTATTATGATTATCAGATTATGATTGTTGCGAAAATAGGCCACTCAATAAACCAGCGTGAAATTTACTTTAACCCTCCCAAATAGGGACAAAAACTAACTGGATAGGTCACCCACTGTGGGGCCTATATCCTATAAGGAAATCCATATCATGAATGCACTAACCAAGATACATACACTACCAGCTTTACCTGATTACCTAGACTTTGCACCAATACGTGAGCAACAGACTCGCAATGGTGCTTTAGTAGATGGTAAATGGTGGACTGTTAACCCTAACACTGATGAAGTTATTGGTGATGGAAAACGTAACCATAACCCACAGAATTTCTCTATCATGTGGGATTCTTTACGGGAGGGCTTGTACCACTCTGGTTTACAGTTAGATGGTGTGACCACCACATTCAATACATTTAACAACAATGCAGGTATGAGGGCTGAGATTACTTTGCCTAATCAAAACTTTGTGGAAGCCTTGGGTGAGCCTAGCTGCCTTAAGATTCGCATTGTAGATAGTCATGACCAAACCCAGCGTAGACAGATTGGTGCTATGATTATGCGCCTTGCTTGTCTCAATGGCATGGTGTCAATGGCAGAGAACACTAGCCTATCTCAATTACATACTCAAGGTGCTAACCCTGAGCGTATAGGTAAGGTGGCAGCACAATGGCCTACACTTTTACTGGAAGATGCTGGCAAGATGAAGAAGATGCAAGAAGTTTTCGTTGGTAGGGGTGATGCTATAGACTTCTATATAGAGCATCTAGCTACTACTAGGACACGGGCATCTAGCAAGATTAATTACACAATGCTTAATCGTATCATGGGGATACATGATAACTATAACCTAGGTGATAATGCGTATCGTGTGTATAACACACTGACTCACCTAAGTACTCACGTTGAGTCTGAGGCTTGCACTACCAAGAAGCAGTTGGTGATGGAAGATAAGATTGGAGCTATCGTTAAGGGTGATGCCTTTCAAGAGTTAGCATTTGGTTAAATCCATTGACGGAATTCAGTCAACGAAGTGGTATACAGGAGAACACATGAACATCAAGATAAGTAACACCAATGGTGTCAAGGATAACCGTAGCTATGTACGAGTGTATGTAGATTCTATTAAGGTAGCCGAGGTATCCCCAAGTAGGCGTAATCCTTTAGGCTACCTAAGAAAGTATCAAGGCTCAAAGTACTGGGATTCAATGCAAGAGCAGATCATGGCCTTTGGCTATGAGGTATGGCAAGTAGATATTATTATGACTAAGGCAAGGGGTTTCCTATTGGAGACTCCACCTCAACAGATTGTACTGGAGGATGTATGTTGAAAGTAGAAGATGTTAGCCAGTGGGCAGCTAACACAGTAAGCTTTGAAGATGTAGAGCCTGTATACCTACGGCTATCTAAGACCAATTGGTACGAGTTGGACGAGAAACACTTTAGATGGGTAGAAGGCTCGTCTAAGCTAGAGGAAGCGTGGCTCAATAAGTTTAGGAGTAAGTAATATGAAGACATTCAATGATCTATGTGCTGAATACTTTGAATCCTTTGACTTCAATGCATGTAAGGCTAACACTCAACGTGACTACATCTACTGGGCAGCACGACTAGGTAGTGTACCCGTAGGGGGCAAACTGTTCGGGTTTATGGATCCGAGCAAGATCAACACACCTATGTCACAGAAAGCTTATGAGTATTTACTTAGTAGTGGCGTATCAATGGCTAACCATGTGGTAGGTATTGGGTCTATTGTGTTTGGTCATAGTATACGACTAGGCAGTGTGAACCATAACCCCTTTGCCTACATAAAGCGCAGGTCACTACCCCCACGTAAGGTGGTATGGTCTGACACTGACATAGCGCAGTACCTTAACACTGCATATGGAAAGTTTAAGTGGCGCAACGTAGGTCTGATAGTTCAAATGTCCTATGAGTGGTGCCAACGTCAGGGGGATATGCGGTTATTGGAATGGTCGCAATATGATCTGGAATCAGGTACACTTATACTTGAACAGAGCAAGCGAGGTGCAGAGGTAACCTTACCAACGTCAGTAGGACTACAGGCTATGCTAAAGAAACAGCATGAGGACTTTGGCTTCCAGAAGTGGATAGCACCTAGACCTAGGCCAGTGGGTAGTTTATACCAGCCATACAGTATGCGAGGCTTATCAGTACAGGCTAAGATAGTACGTGATGCATCGGGTATCTCTGATAAGTTACAGATCAGGGACATGCGTAGGACAGGTACAACAGAGTTAGTGGAGGCAGGGGTAGACTTACCACAGATCATGGCTGTTACAGGTCATGCCAATCCTGCTAGTGTTAAGCCTTACATGAAGAACACCTTGAAGAGTTCAACGATGGCACTTCAAGCACGATGGAATAGCAAGGAGTAACGTATGAAAGTAGCAGACAATTATCGTATTGAATCAGATAGGTACAACTGGACATTAGTGCATAGTACTACTTCTAAGACACTGAGTGAGAAGACGGGGCTGTATCCTGTTAATGAGATACGAACCTACCATGCTACACTAGGGCAGGTTGTAGCCAAGCTAGTCACCTTAGAGGTGAAAGGACTGGACAACCTAACTGAGGTATTAGGTAGTGTTGAAAGCATCACAGAGGCTGTCTTAGAGAAGCTCACGCATGACCTAAGGACAGGGCCATACCGATTATTAAAGCATGGAGAACAATTATGAAAGCATCAGTAGACATGACAGCAGCTGCATGGATTCCCATACAAGTAGTAGTTACATTAGACACAGAGGAGGAGTATTTATCCTTGAAGAACATCTACTCAGTACAGGAGGTGACTTCACTGGAATCAGAGCATAGGGTACGTGACAGGACTCATGCTACCAATTTGATTAAGCATATCATTGAAGCTGTAGCTAGAAGTAAACGGTTGTAACTAAATAGGTTGACGGGTGTTCATATCCATGCTACACTCCGTTACCCCCACCGCCAGTGTAACATAGCTAGTGTACTAAGTAGTATGGGAGTAGTATGAGAAGATCGCCAACTAAAATAATACAAACAGCAAACATAAGATCCACATTTAACTACAAAGAGGGGGAGCTTATAAGAATAAACCCATGTGCAACGTGGGCAAATAGAGGTAGAAGGCCAGTCTCAAAACAAAGATATAGAAATATATCATTTGAAGGAGTTCTACTACTAGAGCATAGATTAATATACCTATATCATAATCCTGATATGGATCAGTCTCTACAGATTGATCATATTAACGGGGACAAACACGATAATAGAATAGAGAATCTTAGGGCGGTTACTAATCAGGGTAACCATTTCAATGAAACTAGGGCATTAGGAGCTTCTTATATCGCTAGGCTAGAAATGTGGAGGGCATACATTGTGCTTAACAATAAGCAGATAAATCTAGGGGTGTATGACAACATCCTAGATGCCAGAGCAGCATACCTTAGAGCCAAGAGAAAGTATCACGTAATAGAAGAGGGGTGAGCATGAACATAAGACAACACGTAGTTGATATGGAACTGCCTATTGGCCATTCAGTTAGAACAGATTGTCCTACATGCCATAGAAGGAATACCTTTGGTGCTTCCAATGATATGGGTGTTCTCAAGTGGCAATGCTTTAGTGCCTCATGCGGTGCTAGGGGTATGTTTGAAGGTAGTCTATCTGCTAGTGACATTAGAAGGTTGATGCAGGGTAATGATAGGGATCACATTACAATTGAACCTATTGAGTTCCCACTGAGTGTGTCACGCAACTTACCTAAGGAGGCCACTGATTGGCTTGAATACTGGGGTATACTCAATGAAGGTACACACCTGTGGGACATCAAAGACAGTAGAGTTATATTCCCTATCAAGAAGAATCACATACTGTATGATGCAACAGGTCGTACATTGAACAAGGTGGTGACACCTAAGTGGAAGCGGTATGGTGGTTCAGGTATGCCATTCATCGTAGGCACTGGCAGTGTTGCAGTGGTAGTGGAGGATGCTATCAGTGCTAGTGTGTGTGCCTCAGAGGGTTATGTAGGTGTAGCGTTACTGGGTACTAGCTTAATGGAGAGCCATGCTGTAGCATTGAATGCTTATGATACGGTTATCGTTGCCTTAGACCCTGATGCTTCATTGAAATCCCTACAACATGTTAAGGAACTACGTAGGCACATAAAGAAAGCAGTAGCATTGAAGTTAGAAGATGATATTAAATATAGGTTAGAAGTTGACCTTGATAACCTTAGGAGAATGAGTGATGGATAACTTGAAGGAGTTTCTAAGAGGTGTGGTGTACATAGGTTTCTTAGGTTTTGCAGGGTATGTTACAATTAAATTAATAACTAAAGCAGCAGGAGTAGGATCATGAGTGCAACAGCATTAGAAGCAATTGGTAAAGTATTCACAGATGAAGTACTGGACATCCTACTCAAGGAAGGACTGAAGGGTTACTATGATATAGTTAGCGTCTTCCAAGAGGATACCAGCACTCACCCTAAAGACTTTAAGCATAACCAAGTTGTACTCAAGGCATTGGCGGTAGTCATTGAAGACTTCATGACTCCTGATGAATATATTGAATGGTTAAATGGTAACTCTAAGGAGGATGCATCATGACTACAAAGAACGACATAACAGGTGACGAGATCAAGACTAAGGTTCAAACATCGTCCGAGTACCAAGACAACTTTAACAATATCTTCGTTGGTAAGGTTGTTCCTATTGAAGAAGACATTGTTCCTATTGGAGAAGACACTCGCCCTAAGGATAGAATTAAACAGGGTATCAGTCCTCACTGTGTTATAGTGGACATTAATTCGGAGGATTTAAAATGAGCATTGTATTTAAGCCTAAAATATCTGAGGTATTTTCTGGATCTAAGGCACCCCCTAAGAAGGATGTAGTGGAGCGTAGGAAACACCTGTACACAAAGCAGGAGTTGCAAAGGTTAGTAACCCTACGGGTTCATGGCTTTTCTTTCATCCAAATTAGTAAGCTTATACACAGGGGTCAGGGTGGTGTAGCTAACGCTATTAACCATCACAATCTACATAGTGAGATACGAACAAAAAGAAAAGAACTTCTTGAGGGGATAATGGCATGAGCATAGTCTTCGCGCCTAAGATAGGTGACCATCTACGTAAGACAGAGGGTGTACTTGAGGCCTTTTCTAAGGGGGAGTTAGCAGAAGTAGTGAAGCTACGTGCTTCTGGACTGAGCTATAGAGAGTGCGGCCTTGCCATAGGCAGGGGTGGGAGCAGTGTTGCTTCTGCTGTTAACTACTACAATTTGTTTGACGATATAGCTTCTTATACTACCGGTACGTAATGAGATGGGGGGTGACATATGAAAGAAGATTACAGTATTGTAACAATCACCAAGAAAGAAGCAGCCTGTATCCTACTCAAATATCATTACCTCAAGGATGAATCCAAGGGGTTCAAGAGTGGGTACAACTATGGCCTTATGTGTGGCACTGAACTTGTAGGTGCCATAGTCTTCACTGGCTTCCCTGTACCTGAGTTAGCCAAGGGTTGCTTTGGGTTAGAGAGGACACAGCAGGAAGGTCTGTTTGAGCTATCAAGGCTATGCCTACACCCTAAAGTACAGGGTACTGAACACAACCTGACCAGTTGGTTTGTTGCAAAGGCAATGAGGCAGCTACGTAAGGACACCAAGGTTAAGGCACTGCTCAGTTATGCAGATAGCAACCATCATCAGGGTACTATATACAGAGCCTGTAACTTCAAGTACTATGGGCTAAGTGCAGCAAAGAAAGACTTCTGGATAGAGCAGGATGATGGGTCTTATGTGAAGCATACAAGAGGGCCAATGAAGTTACTCAAAGGTGAGTGGCGTGATAGGTCTAGGAAGCATCGGTTCTTACTAGTGTATGATAAACAATTGAAGTGTAGATGGGAGGTATGTAATGATGAACAAACCTGATTGGACAGACGCACCGCCATGGGCTAACTATTTAGCAATGGATAGTGATGGAGATTGGTATTGGTATGAGTTTAAGCCGTGGTTAAACACAGTTGTAGACATATGGAACCAGAGCGGTAAGGAAGAAATGGCATGTGATAATGTATCTTACTCTGCAGCAGACACATTGGAGAAACGACCATGAGCAATGGTATTACAGTACTAGAAATAGTGGATCAAGCAGACGGTTCAGGTATAATGAATATGGATATAGAGGAGAAAGAGATAACCTCCTTTGTACAATCGGGGCTAGACTATGTACTCACACAGATGCAGGTTCATGATGAAATAGTACAGTTTGAAGCTAACACCTTTGCTAAGCATACACGGACAGTGGAGTTGACTGATGAAGAACTTAACATCCTGTTTCACTTTGGGGTTATAGGGGCGATCAGGAGGGGTATGCGTGAGCAGAACAAAGAAGAAGAAGAAGACGGGGGGTAAGTCTGTAAGTAGGTCTTGCGGTAACAACAAGGGATGCCCTGTGTGCGAAGGTAACAGACTTCATAAGCACAAGAAGCATTCCCCCATCAAAGAGATACATGCTATACATTAAAGTGTAAGCCATACTGCACAATGTATACAATGAGGAACATATTATGGAATTAGCATTACTACGAACACTCATGGATAAAGACTTCCATGATAACCACAAGGGTATCCGTTGCCCCAACAGTATATTCAGCAAGGAAGGTCGCAAGGTTAAGGCTACCATTGATGCTGCCATTACTACCTACGGCAGGGATGTTACACCCATAGAGGTGGAGGCACTGTTCTTCTCTAAGAACCCTACGATCACTACAGCACAGAAGGATTCCTATCAAGGTATCTTTGACAAGGTAGAGCGTGAGGCTATCATGGGTGTGGACATAGCCAGTGATGTACTGTCGGATATGTTCCGACAACATGTAGGAGAAGAGGTAGCTAACCTTGGCTTTGAATACGTCAATGGTGAACACGCATCTCTTGAACCTCTACGTGCCATACTAGATAATTACAATGAGGACTTCACACCTAACCTATCGGTTGAGTGGGCTGACATTGATATGGATTATCTATTAAAGAAGAGTGACCTTGAGGCTCAGTGGACGTTCAACCTACCTACCTTGGCACGTAAGGTGGAGGGTGTTAATGGTGGTCACCTTATTATGATAGGTGCTAGACCTGAGACAGGTAAGACTTCTAGCCATGCGTCATTCATTGCTGGCCCTAAAGGTTTTGCAGAGCAGGGCGCACAGTGTCTAGTGTTATGTAATGAGGAGGCAGTACACAGGGTAGCAGCACGTTACCTCAATGCATCCACAGGTATGACACTCAATCAGATACGGGACAATCCTTCAGCAGCTACTGCTAAGTACCAGCGTATCAAGGATCATGTTAAGTTCATTGATGCCACAGGTAAGGACATGGCATGGGTTGAGTCGGTCATTAAATCCTACACACCTGACGTTGTTGTACTAGACATGGGTGATAAGTTTGCTAGGCTCAATGGTGCTGCCCGTGAGGACATGATGCTCAAGGCTAATGCTATCTATGCTAGGGACATTTCCAAGCAGTATGGGTGTGCCATGTTCTATATGTCACAGCTAAGTGCAGAGGCAGAGGGCAAGGTAATACTTAATCAATCTATGATGGAAGGTTCTAAGACAGGTAAGGCATCAGAGGCTGACCTTATGCTACTGATTGCAAAGAACCCTGCCATTGGGGAGGATGATACAATGGAAGATCCAATGCGTCATATCAACATAACTAAGAATAAACTATCAGGGTGGCATGGTAAGGTTACATGTATGCTAGATGGAAGGATTGCAAGGTATGGAGTATGAACAACTGAAGTTATTCATTGAGGACATAGAGTTATATGAAGCACATCCTGAGTGTGAGGACACAAAGATATGTTCTAAGTGTGTTAACATCCTACCCCTAAGTGCCTTCTCCACGGCTAGTGGTGGTAGTTACCTAAGGCCAGAGTGTAAGGTGTGTGCCTCCGACTTAGCCAAGGTACGTAAAGGGCTTAAGGATTTGCATGGACAGCCTCCCGAAGGATACGAGTGTCCTGTTTGCTTATGTGATGAAGCACAGGCAGAGGGTAAGGGGGGTAGTGCAGGTAGATGGGTGTTAGATCATTGTCACAAGACAGATGATTTCAGAGGTTGGCTTTGTCATAGTTGCAACAGAGCACTGGGCTGCTTCAATGATGATGTTCCACGAATGCAGAGAGCAATTAAATATATTAGGGGGCAGTTATGATTACTGTATTGGATGTAGAGAACACCACCTGTAAAAGGGATGGGAAGCAGCACTTTGACCCCTTTGAGGTAGAGAATGAGTTGGTAATGATTGGTATGTTATATGAGGATGCTAGTGGTGTTGCTATGGAGAAAGTGGTCACCTTCAATCACTCAGATGAACCAGCTACACCATATGGGGATGCCCTTACTCAACAGATACTAGATGCTACCACCTTACTCATATGTCACAACGCAGTGCATGACCTTACGTGGATATGGGAATGTGGGTTCACTTATTCTGGAAAGATCTATGACACAATGTTAGGTGAGTATATACTTAACAAGGGTATCAAGTCGCCCTTGAACCTAGGCTTTGTGTCTGCCCAGTATCAACTGGAAGAGCAGAAGCTAGATACTATGTCTGACTACTGGAAGTCTGGCACATCTACAAAGGATATTCCTTTTGATGAACTAGACGAGTACCTACGCTATGACTTGCGTTCTACTCTTGGTGTCTACAAGAAACAGATGGCACGTTTTGCTAATGCAGAGAACAGTAGTATGCAGTCTGTGTTAGACATTACTATGGACACCTGCTATGAGTTAGCTCTTATCTATATGAGGGGTATCAAGGTAGACTTAGTAGAACTAACCAAGGTAAAGAAAGAGTTTGAAGAAGAGAGGGCAACCTTAGAAGAAGAACTGATGGAGTTTGTAGAGGAACTGATGGGGGATACACCAATCAACATCAATTCACCAGAGCAGCTATCCACCCTAGTCTTCTCACGGAAGGTTGTAGACAAGAAGAGGTGGGCTGAAACAGTCAATGCATTCATGTCTGACTCGTCATTCAAGGATGCAGTGCGGTCTATGACGGGGCCAGTCTATAAGACTAAGGCTAGCAAGTGTGTTGTATGCAATGGCACTGGTATGGTTCAGCATCTTACTAAGAAAGGGGTGCCTCGTAAGAACAAGAACATCTGCAAGTCATGTGGACGACAGGGTTACGTACTAACTAAGACTAAGGTGTTGGCAGGGCTTAAGTTCTCACCCCCTAAAGCTACGTGGGCTAGTGCTAGTGGATTCAGTACTGGTAAGGGTATCCTTGAGACACTAGAGGCAGCAGCTAAAGGTAAGGGCATGGTACGTGAAGCTGACTTCTTAGCCAAGCTACGTAGATTGAATGCTGTATCATCTTACTTGTCCTCCTTTGTGGGTGGCATTGAGAAGTTTACTAAGGCAGATGGTATGCTACACGTACAGCTAACACAGCACATAACTTCGACAGCTAGAATGTCAGGCCGTAACCCCAACATGCAGAACATGCCTAGGGGTGGTACGTTCCCAGTTAAACGTGTGTTTATATCACGATGGAAAGGAGGTAAGATAATGGAGGCTGACTTTGGGCAGCTAGAGTTTCGTGCAGCAGCCTACCTATCACAGGATAAGTTAGCTATCAAGGAAGTCATTGAAGGATTTGACGTACACCAGTACACAGCAGACATTATTGCAGATGCAGGCCAGCCTATCTCACGACAGGCAGCTAAGGAGCATACCTTTGCACCCTTGTATGGTGCCTCTGGCTATGGTCGTACACCTGCGGAGGCTGAGTACTACACTCACTTCTTAAAGAAGTACAGGGGCATAGCTGAGTGGCATAGGAAGTTAGCCACAGAAGCTTTAACAGAGAGGAAGATTACCACACCTTCGGGTAGGCAGTTTAGCTTCCCCGATGTGGCAAGAAGGAAGGATGGTACAGTAACTCACTTTACCAAGATTAAAAACTATCCAGTTCAGTCATTCGCTACGGCAGATATTGTGCCTGTGTCAATGCTGATGATGGAAAAGGTAATGAATGAAAGGGGTTTGAAAAGTTGCATAGTTAATACAGTTCATGATAGTATGGTGGTGGATGTACACCCTGACGAGCAGCAGGCTATGATAGATGTAGTCGTAGAAGTAGAGAGTAAGTTAGTAAGCACAGTAAATAAACTGTGGGATATTGATTTCAACTTACCTCTATCTCTGGAAGCTAAGATGGGAAACAATTGGTTAGATCAAGTAGATTGCTAAATAGCATATAGGAAAATTAATATGAGTGAAGTATCTTTAAATCAAGTAAGTCAAGAAGAGTTGATGCGCCTAACAGGCATGGCTAACGAGGTGAATAGTGGAGGAGGTTCCAAGAACAAACTACCACGCTTACGTATGTGGCATACACCACTGATGGGTGTCGTTGAAGTTAATGGCAAGAAGAAGAAGATGGAGGTAGTAGACGCAGGACAGTACCGATTGGAACAAGCCGATGGTACTATGGCATATGCACCTGAGGCTAATGTACGATTCTTTATGCAGTCGTTCATGTATAAGCGTTACATCAGTGATCCAGCTAACAGTCGTTACGTGAAGACGTTAATGTCTGATGATCTTAATTCAGATCTTAAGGATACAGATGGTGGCTTTAACTGTGGTAAGCCTGCAGGATTCATTGAAGATTGGAACGCAGTACCTACAGAGATGAAGGATCTCATTAAGTCTGTGAAGCGTGTACGTGTGCTGTTCGGTGAGATTGATATGGTAGGTGCAGTGAATGAGAAGGGTGATAGTATTGAGGTAACTACCACACCATTCATTTGGGAAGTTGATAACCGAGAAGCCTACAAGACCTTTGGTGATGCATTCAAGGAGATTGCTAGACGTAATCGTTCCTTCATCCAGTTCAGTGTTAACCTTAGTCCCATTGAGCGTGAAATGAACAATGGTCAGTCCTACTTTGTACCTAAGGTAGACGTAGACTTCTCTTCTGACTTGGCTATTACAGAGCATGTACTAACTATGCACCGCAATAGTTCAGAATGGATTACGCAGTACAATGACTACATCAACTCAGAGTTCACGGCTAAAGCTGTAGAGACTTTGAACAGTGCCGATGAAAGTCTTGTTAACGAGTTCATTGATGTGGAGTAAGCATGAACATACACGAATTAATGGTACAGAAATATCTTAATAGTGTAGTGGCAGGGACGGGTGGCATGAGCCGCCCTGTTCTTAACTCTATGGTTAAAGATGTAAAGGTAGCACTAGAGAAGCAGCTTGTAGACTCACGTAACCCTGACTTTAGATTACGTATGTCTAACATAGGACGTTCTTACTGCCAGTTATGGTTTGATAAGAATGCACCAGAGAAGAAACTACCTTTCCCCAACAGCTTCTTAATCAACATGATACTAGGAGATCTTGTAGAGGCAATCATGAAAGGTATCCTCACTGAGTCGGGGGTAGTATGGAAGGATGGAGAACATCTAAAGCTCAACATAGGTAAGCACACGATCAATGGTACACCTGACCTGATCATTGATGGTGCAGTATGGGACATTAAATCCTGTAGTCCTTGGGCATATGCTAACAAGTGGATAGACTTTGCTAAGTTAAAAGAAGGAGATCCGTTTGGTTACATAGGTCAACTGGTAGGTTACAGTAGAGCATTAGATTTAAAGGCAGGTGGTTGGATAGTTATCAACAAGGCTAACGGACAGTTCAAGTTTATTACTGCCGATGGTATTGATATGGAAGCTGAGTTAGCTATACTCGAAGAAGTCTGTGATAAGATCACGGATAACGCAGAGTTTGAGCGATGCTACAAACCTATTGAAGAGTCCTTCCGTAAGGTCAAGACAGGTAACCTAATCTTAGGCATTGAGTGTGGCTTCTGCCAACACAAGTACTCATGCTGGGATACCTTAGTAGAGAAACCATCCATACCATCTAAGGCTAAGGTGCCTGCTATGGTTAACTATATACACATAGAGGAAGCAGCATAATGATTGATATGACAGAGAATGATTTCGGTGTAATCATGCGGCCTGTTATTACTGATGGGGATGAGTGGGAGGGGGATGTTCAAGTATCTGTGTTCAGTAACCTTATGCCTGAAGTGTCTGATGATACCCACTCTCAGCTAATGTTCTTAGCCTATAAGATGTCAGCAATGGTACAGTTCTGCAATGATAATGAAGACTTTGATGATATGCTTAGTGACTACACTACAGCTATGGTAGACAGTCTAGGCCTTGCAGCAGGGGATGACCAACTTGTATCCGCTACTGATAAGATAGTTAGCAAGATTGGCAATGTAATAACCCTAGACTTTGACACTAAGTGTGAAGGAGAAGGATAATGATTCGGGATGGTAATATGTTAGATTATGAAGGCTCAAGCAGAGCTACACAAAGTAGGGTAGAAGAGAACTTCAATGTGGCTAACTTAGATGCGGCATTGGAAGACTTGGTTAACCACCCTAATCACTACAAGTCAGATGGTGTGGGCGACATTGAATGTATTGACGCTATCCAAGCAGCACTAACAGAGGAGGAGTTCCAAGGTTTCTGTAAGGGTAACAACATCAAGTACACATGGAGGGCAAACAGGAAGCAGGATGTACGTACTAACATTCAGAAAGCTATCTGGTATATGAACAAGTTACTGGACTGCCTATGAAGTACCCTGCAAAAAGGGTGAAGAAGGTTAAGCATAGAAAGGTAACACCTAGCATACTAGGTAAGACCTGTGGTGTTAACTGCAAGGAGATACCCCCTGCACCCTATAACTCATGGAGTGACTACCTTGCCACTAACCGTGACCAGCCTAAGCCCTACCGTTCATGGTTAGAGTTTAGGTTGTTTGCTGGTGGCCCTATGTGGGATGTACCCTATGAGCCTATCAAGGTGGACTATGAAGTAGTGGAGCACCGTAAGTACACACCTGACGGAGTGAAGGGTAACGTATGGTTTGAGGTCAAGGGGCGATTCAGAACACGACATGAGATGGACAAGTACCTCCATGTGCGTAAGTCTAACCCAATGGCAGTCATAGTATTTGTACTTCACTCAGAGAACGTAGCCTTACCCGGAGCACAGAAGCGGAAGAATGGCACACGTAGATGTATGGAGGACTGGTTACTGGAGAATAAATTTGCCTACACATACGAGAGTAAGATGGATCATTTTATGAAGCACTTTAAAGCAGGGCTAGATTAATGGAGTATGTAATATCAGGGGGCATAGTCTTATTCTTAATAGCAGGGATAATATTAGATTAGTACAAATAGGTCTTGACATTTACCAATAAATCAGTATAACTATACAGCCCGATAAATTAACAGGAAAGATTATGGAAACATCGAACAAGATACTTAGCGACATTACAGTATTCTCTAAGTATGCTAAGTACATCCCCACCTTACAGAGGCGTGAGACATGGGACGAGTTAGTAACCCGTAACAAGCATATGCACCAGCGTAAGTATCCGCATATGGTCACAGAGATTGAGGACGCATATAAGTTTGTGTATGCTAAGAAAGCCCTACCGTCTATGCGCTCTCTCCAGTTTGGTGGAGCACCTATTGAGCTAGCACCTAACCGAATCTTTAACTGTGCATACCTGCCCGTGTCAGAAGTAGAAGCCTTTAGTGAGACAATGTTCTTACTGCTAGGTGGTACAGGTGTAGGGTACTCTGTGCAGCGTCACCATGTTACCCAGCTACCTGAGGTACGTGGCCCTAAGGAACGTAAGCGTAGGTTCCTAGTGTCTGACAACATAGAAGGCTGGGCAGATGCAGTAAAGGTACTGATGGAGTCTTACTTCAATGGCCTTATGGAAGTTGAGTTTGACTATCGTGACATACGCCCTAAGGGTGCCATGTTGATTACCTCAGGTGGTAAGGCTCCCGGCCCTCAACCATTGAAGGACTGTATTCACAAACTTAAGTCAGTGCTAGACGAAGCTAAAGGACGCAAGCTTAGTACATTAGAAGTGCATGACCTCATGTGTTACATTGCAGATGCAGTGTTAGCAGGTGGCATACGTAGGGCTGCATTGATCTCCTTGTTCAGCATGGATGATCTTGATATGATGTCATGTAAGGTAGGCACTTGGTATGAAGACAACCCTCAACGTGGTCGTGCTAATAACAGTGCAGTTATTCTACGGCATCGTGCTACTAAAGATGACTTCCTTAAGTTGTGGAAGAGAGTAGAGGCGAGTGGGTCAGGTGAACCCGGAGTTTATTTCAGTAATGATAAAGACTGGGGGACAAATCCATGTTGCGAAATCGGGTTACGCCCATATCAATTCTGTAATTTAGTCGAGCTAAACGTGAGTGATATAACATCACAGGAGGACTTGAATGAACGATCAAGAGCAGCTTCTCTTATTGGTACGTTACAAGCTGGGTACACTGACTTCCACTATCTCCGTGATGTGTGGAAAGAAACGACAGAGCGTGATGCTCTCATTGGAGTTGGTCAAACGGGAATTGGTTCTGGCGTTATACTATCCTATGACCTCGTTGAAGCGGCTGAAGAAGTTAAGAAAGAGAACGAGAGAGTTGCTCTACTTCTTGGCATTAATGTTGCTGCTCGTTGCACTACTGTCAAGCCTTCGGGAACCAGTAGCTGTGTACTTGGGACTTCTAGTGGCATTCATGCTTGGCACAACGACTATTATATTCGTAGGCAAAGACTAGGAAAGAACGAAGCATTGTACCAGCACTTAGCTAAGCACCATCCAGAGCTAGTGGAAGACGAGTTCTTTAACCCTGAGGGACAGGCTGTAGTAGAGATACCACAGAAAGCTCCACTAGGATCTATCCTACGTACTGAGAATGCACTAGACTTGCTAGAACGTGTACGTCTATTCAATACCGACTGGGTACAGGTAGGCCATAGAGAAGGGCAGAACTCACACAATGTGTCTTGCACTATCTCTGTTAAGGATACTGAGTGGCCTGATGTAGGTGAGTGGATGTGGAAGAACCGTAACACCTTCAATGGTATTGCTGTACTGCCATACAATGGGGGTACTTATACACAAGCACCCTTTGAAGATATAACTGAGGAACGATTCAACATGCTAGAGCGTAGCTTGAATGACATTGACTTGACCAAGGTTATTGAGGCAGTAGATGAAACAGATCTAGCAGGTGAAGCAGCCTGTGGTGGTGGGGCTTGTGAGCTTATTTAGCTTTGCAGCAACTAGCCTACTAGGGGGTGTGCTAATGACAGGCACCCTTTACATACTCTTTTGGCAGGGTATAGAAGAAACCCCAAAGGAACCCTTAAGCATAGTATGTATGCAAGATGCTCCCATAAGGTATGATTGGAACAACAACTTAATAGTAGAGGGGCTGGAAGAATGAGTACTAAAGACGAGGAGGGAGTGTTCCGAGGCGAGGTCTTTGTTAGGCCTACACTGAATCAGGATCATGGTTCACTTGAGTTGGTATCAGGTATCACAATGAAGTCTATTGAGGAGGCAATGCATACTAAGATAGTAGAGCTTGAAGATGAAGCAACGATTGCTGCACTCATAGAGCTAGGCTGGACACCTCCAGAGAAGTTGTGGACACACTAGGTAGAAACAAATAAGCCCCTTAATTGGGGCTTTTTATTGTGCTTAGTTTATCATATTGTCCCAGTCAGTTAGGTCAACAGGCTTGGGTTCTATAGTCCAATCAGTTAATGGTATAACCTTTTCATATATACCCTGTAACGCAGTTGTCCTATTCACAAGAGACTCTACAGTGCCATCAGGCTTAGTGTATGTACGGGATAACTGATCCTTAGCTACACTGAAGTCCTTATCATGTATTGCAGTAGTCAAGCTAGGCCACCCGTATTCACCTGCATCATCCTTCAATGTACCGATGTTAAACACAACCTCTGTAAGCATTAGCTTACCCAATACGTCTAAGTCCTTCCACTCTTTATTAGTATACTCTGCTTCATACTGACTCTTAGCCCTATCCTTTGCAGTACCCATGTCCTCGTTGAACCACTCAATAGCCTTGGCTTCAGTTATGCCCCCACTTGCAGTAACGGCATCTGCTTCCGCTTGTGTAGCAAACTTGTGACCATACGCTATAGTAGGTGTACCACCTTCAGCAGAGTCATGCGGTAACCATTTCCTAGTGTCTTTACTCCAGCCTGAACGGACTCCATTCTCTGCCATCTGTACAGTTGTATACACAGCATTGGTTACTGCTTCATCTACGGTGTTAACTGAGCCTATAGACAGCCCTCTATCCCCCTCTCGCGCCACAGTAGACGCTACAAGAGCTTCTTCTGTCTGGGTAATAGCAGTAGTAGGGGTAGGTGCTGCATACTCCTCTGGGAAGTCCTGATCATCCATATCATAGAAGGTAGGCTCCGACCCCTTAGCTTCTTCCTTACGCATAGCTGTAATAGCAGCATTCAATGCAGCCGTATCATCCCCTTCAACAGGGGTGACTGCTTTGGGTAAGCCACCACTGAGAGAGTAGCCACTAAGGGTATCCACATTAAGTTCTTCATTAGCTACAAGTCCTCCTGCGGCAAAGCCATACTCTATATTGTCTTGATTAATAGCTAACACTTCACCCCCAACAAGCGGCTCACCCCGACTGAGCTTACCACTTGCACCTTTCTGGTCTATATTTCCAATAGAATCCATGATAGCATTCTTAGCTTCTTCCCGACTCAACCCCTGCTCTGCCAAGTTAAACCCGAACTTATTGTTAAAGTAATCAAGGTATTCAGTCTTAGGGTCTAACCCACTTAGCTTCTTACTTACACCCTGATATACTTCTTTGGCTTGGCTAGCTACAGCAGTAACCTTACTCTGCCCTGCCTCATAGGAGAATAGAGCATGGTTCACAGCATTGAATACACTGTCGTCCTCTCCATCAATACTAATGTTTTCCCTAGTCACCGTTACTCCGACCTCAGGCAGTAACATTTGCATTCTGTATCGTTGCGGTATTAATCCAGCATCCACCATTTCATTTGTAAGGAGTACTGCCTCTTGCGTAATAGAGATTTGTTTCTCCGGCCCAAACCCTAGCGCATCTGCTCCGTACTCAATAACATCTTCCGCAATATCCTTGCCTGCACTAAGGGCCATATCAGCCCCTTTTTCAACAAGGTTTGTCCCATACTGCACCGCATCATCTACTCGGCCCTTGCCTCGACTAACAACATCTTCCCAAGTGGACTTCTCTTCGGGTAAGCCACCACTGAGAGTGAAGTCAGTAGGAGTATCCATGCTAAGTGCTTCATCTTCAATTACCTTCTGTGACATTATCCCCATTACTTATACACCCCTGCTAATGCTCTGCCAATCTTAGCACCAGCTGCAAAGGCACCCATTTCTTCTACAGTCTTACCATAGTTATTCATAAAGTATTCATTTGCTAATTTCCTAGATTCCTTTGGTGTCTTAGCCCACTTACCTTTATCATAGGTAGTGTATCCTTCTCCATTACGCATAGCATCTAAGGATGCCTCACCTTCACCTACCATCTTAGCTATCTTCTTTGCTTCGTTTATTTGCCCTTTTATAATTAGTCTCTGCTTAAACTTAGGCTGAGACTTATACCACGGGGATACAATGGTACTACTAAGTAACATGTTCACATAAGGTGGCATACTCTTTTTAGCATAGTAGTCTGCTTGCTTGTTACCTGTCTTAGGTACTATGGTATAGGATTCAATACCCTGCCTAGCCAACTCTGTCTCTACCTCGGATAGTGCAGGAAGGTATTTAATACCACTGAACTGTGCCATTGCAGCACTCTGCCTACGTACTGTGCCACCTGTAGTAGGTGACCTGTACTCAGGTAAGTCTCTCTGCCATACAGGAACCTTAGACTTTAGGTGATTCAGGAATGAGTTAGTCATAACCTCTTGCATACCCTCACCCTTCACCATCCGTGTTTCACGTACAATAGCTTCAGTATCATCAAAGGCAGAGTATATATCTCTACCAATCTGTGCTGCAGTGAAAGGCCTGCCAGCTACTGAACCAGCCCAGTCACCTAAGATAGCACCTATCTTCTCCCCAGTAACTGTGTCGGTATCTGCATCAACTAGTGTTTCAAATAAATCCCCTACAAAGTCTTGCACCCGTGAAGGCTTCCACTGGCTACCTGCTATACCTGCCATTAGTTGTCCTGCAGGTTCGGAACTATCCAAATCTCCATTCTTCCATTTAACAAGTAAGTCAGCAACTGCCAAGTAAGGTGCCATAGGGAATACAGCACGTATATCTACAGGTTTATTGTTCTCGTTAGTATCATTCATGTTGTACCAAGCAGAGTTTTGATTCTCGTCCCGATATAAGTAAGCTGCATATAGGGCTGCACTACCTACTGTACCTTTAGAGATACGTTCTACAGATTCCGCTACACCCTTCTTACCCTGTACTAATGCGGATTCTGCCATAGCCTTGCCTTTCTTATCCAAAGTGCCTGAGGCTAATGCCCTAGTAGCTTTGATAGTTTTTGCCCCACCTTGTATGCCTACACTGGCAGCATTAAGGAAGTTCAATGGGCTGTACTTGTATTGGAATAACATTGCGTCTGCCATGAATCGTGCAAACGGGAACTGGTGTGTACCTATTACAGGAACTAGTGGCATACTCTCTACAAACTCTACGAATTTACGAGCTAACCCAGCCTCTGGCATCTTCGCAAAGGTAGCTTCTAGTGCATCATCAGTACCCTTCTTTAATACCTCAATTGGAATAGGCTTATGGTTAGCAATGTAATCATACATATCCAAGTCAAGCTTCTTCATCTGCCTGTTAACACTGTCAGTGAAAACACCTGAACGGATTACTTGATCTTGTGCCATGTTCAAACCATTCATCCATTTAGTAACACGACTTAGATCTTGGTCACCTGTCTCTTGCATAGTTCGGAATAGTGTATTGGATAGCCTAGAGTTATTCTTTAGTAGCATGTCAGCTAATGCCTTGTTCTGCTTAGGTGTAACCATCTGCCCCAGAGTACTAAATGCATCCTCTCCTATCTCAAGCATACCCTTCTTAGTCCCTTGAATAGAAGCATTGCCCCCTAAGGCAGAAGACACGCCCCTAGCAGCATGGTATATTGTACTCTCTATAGCCTTAGATGCAGCACCAAAGGTAAGGAAGGCACCTGCAGAGATTACGTTACGGGCTGTGGTGGATAGCTGTGACACCATCATTGCCCGTGTCTCACGATCTAACCGTTTAACAAAGCCAGTGAATGTACCGAATACGCTACGTGTTTTATCCCCCTCACCATAAATTTCCCTTAACTTCTTCTTGAGTTCAGGGTTGTTACCTGCCATCACATTTATTTTCCGTTTCAATGCACTGTAATGTTGCAATGTTTTACCAGCGTCACTTGTTGTAAGCCTCTCTAACTGGGAGAACTCCTCCATGTTTAGACCTGTCGTAGTTAAGGCTCTCTCTAATACATCCTCGTCTATATCACCAGAGTTTCCTAAAATTCTCATTACCGTATCTGATATTTTCTCTCCTTCATCTTGGAAATACTTCTGTGGCATATCCTTCATAAGGTTTCCAACAGCTATCGTGCTTACCCTAGTAATGTCATCCATTATCTGAGGAGTAAACGGGGCGTCCGGCATGGACAGGGCATCCCGAATGCGTTCAGCACCCTCTCTATCAAACGTACCACCCGTAATAGGGTCAAAGTTAGCTATCTCCTCAGGGGTTTCAGGGTTACGACCTGAACGAGTTACCTTAGAGTTAATGCGATCTGCTAATACTTGATCACCTGAACGTAAGCCAGCAGAAGCAAGGCCTTTCTTAGCAGCTGAGATGCCTAGTGGGAATCCAATTAAAGAACCCACCCCACCTAATGCGCCTGCTGCACCAATAGCCTTCCAATCTTTAGAGGCCATCATGCCTACTTCAAGTTTAACTTCCTGACGCTGTGATTCACTCATAGCACCAAGCAGACCCTCTACTGAAGTCATAGCAGTAATCTTGCCAAGGTTACCCTTCAATGCGGTAGCTAATATAGCCCTTGTAGCTGCCCCCTTACCTGCCTGCTTCACAGCCTGTGTAACAACAGAACCTATGGGGCCACCAAAGCCTAGACCTACTGCAGTAGCAGGATCAAATACAGCAGCCGTTAGTACATCACTAGCACCTGACCAGAATCCACCACCACCTTCAGAAGCAAAGTTGGGCATCTCTTGGTACATAGTATATAGGATATTAAAGTTGTCTTTAGTTTGTTGACTAGTCTTTTCATCCTTTAAAAAGTCTACCTCTTGCATAGTGTCAATAGTGTTACCTTCAACAAATCGCATATGTGTAAGGAATCTCTCTACTACATCTTTCTCAGTCTCACCCTCTTTACGAATACCATCTTCACCTATGCGCTTAGTCAAGTAGGACTCCATAGTCTGAACTAGGCCGTGATGGTTTGCTATGTTATCCACACTGTAGTCTTCCCCTAGTGAGGTAAGCATCTTAACCTTATCCCTAGATACAGGTGCTAGATAGTCCTCCTCTTCATAGGGTTCAAGCTCAGTCATATGAGGTGGGGGTACAGATGTTGTATCAGGCAAGGCGAAGTCTAATTTGTAATCATCTTCGGTGGAGTCCATAGAGGGCGTTAGAGCAAAGCCTAATGAACCCTCTTCTCTCTCCTGCTCTACAAGATCTTCATCCGTAGGCAGGTTAAAGTCTAATTTGTTTAGCATTATTATTTATCCTGTGATAAAGACTTTAAAGCTCGTAGACCATCGCCCCGTACACCACCTATCTTCTTCATCATATCAAAGGATGGGCCAGCATTTGACATACGTTGTAGGTTATCCAGTATCTGCTGTACCTTATCCGCATCACCTTCTTCTATAGCAATTTCCATTGATGTTTCATTGGTACGTAAGTTTAGTGATTCAGGTACATATTTAATTCGTCTACCAAATCCACCTATTTTCTCTTCTACCGTATTATCTAACAAGGATTCCTTTAGTTCTTCCCACGTATCAAACCCTGTTTCTTTTAGCTCAATGCCTTGCCTCTTTAAGTCCTTAACGGCTTGGTCAGCTTGTTCACTAGGTGTAGTTTTAATAGTAAAGCCTACATCGTCACCCAGCTGACGCTCAAGGTACTTTTTATAGGAACCTGTAGCTGTTTTCAATTCATTATTCATACGTACAATTTCTTTAGTATCTTTAGGTGTAGTAACTCCCTCGTCTACTTTATTAGGTTTAGTTACATCTCCATTATTGTATGTTGAACCTTTCTCAGATACAATTGTTTGATCTTTCACATTAACTTGACCCGTACTACCTGTGTTACCTTGTGAACCTGCACCAGCATCAGCAGCCGCAGCTTTAATTACAGAACCCAAAGCTATTCCCGTCCCATTAGTAAAAGTACCTTCGTAATAAACATTATCTTTTAGTTTATCTACAGTTTCTATATCCTTACCACCGACTCGTCCACCCCACTTACCGGGGAAGGAATCCGCTAGGAACCTCTCAGTACTTTCCTTTATGACAGGGTTTTCTTCCATACGCTGGACAGCAGATGTAATGATTGCTTTAGTGGCAGCCTTGTATTCTGCAGAGGCTAAGAATTTAGCTTGATTTTCTGGCTGAATATCAAACAACTCTTCACTTTGCCCACTATTCCGTATATAGTTTAAACGGGTAGCTTCTATTTGTTTATTAGCTGAAGTAGTCATAGATGCTGTGACAGCCATTTTTCCATTTGCCGTTCCTAGCTGGGCTGTAGCAACCTGTGCAGCTGTCTGGGCAACGACTTGTGCTCTATCACGCCTCTTTACTACCCAATCAATAGTGAAGCTCTGAACCTTTACTTCGTTAGTTGCACTAGCCAGCAGTCCCTGTGCCTTAGCAGCTGACATGTCATATGCTACACTGAAAGAATTTGTATAGGAGGACACAATCTTATCTACTTCTTTATCCTCTGTATTAGACACACCATAGTAAGAACTCTTATCCAGAGGACGGTCTACTACTTTACCCTGTACTCGTTGATTCAAAGTAACGGGGTCTTTAAATTCAATAGGATCGTCTATAGCATCTAAGTAATCTACTAAAGGCCTCCGCTCTGCATTAAAAGAGGGATCAATAACCATAGTTAATAAATCATTTCTAGCGGTTTCATCTAAACTTAATACAAAGGCCTGTTTTGCAGGGTCATTTTGCATGGAAGGTGCAGAAGAAATTAGGGTATTCATAAATTCATCATCAACTTTTTTCTTTGCACTACGGGATTTTTGTACAGAACTTGCATTCTCAAATAGCCTAGCAGAAGTCGAGAATATCATATCTTCTACCTTCTTTCTTTCTTTCTCCCTGTCAACCTTGGCATTGTCCATACTTTCAGATGCGGCATCTGCTGCACCACCTAGAAAACTACCTAAACTAAACCCCATTACACACCCCTCCGTTCCATCATGCCCATAGGAGCTTCTGCAGGCTCCTCTACAATCTCTTCTTCCACCATAGTACTATCAGATTTAAAGTCCTCTAAGGACTCTTGTATGGCTCCCATAGGGGGCTTAGTGCCTTTAGTATTTTCCGTACCTATTACATAGTCCACGCCAGCTGCTTCAGCTACACTAATCATCATCTCAATTAATACAGGAGAGGCTAGCAACCCTGTGTCAATACTGTGTAGTCCTCCCATGACTCCTCCTCTGGTAAAGACAGTGACCATAGTAGAGATGGGCAATCCAGATTCCATCTGGTTAACTAACTCAATTACTGTGTCCTCGTCATCAAATAATGTGAGGTACTTGTCTATGACTTCTTCTACTGTACCTAGCTTAGGTGATTGCTCCCAAGCCCTAGACCCTAGTTCTTTAGTTAAAGATTGACCCGGAATAGGCGCGTCTAATAGTGGATCATTACTTGGAAGCATTAAATTCCCCTCTAACATCTCGTATCTTTTTAACATAGCCTACAATAGTCATCTCGTCATCTCCTTTTAATTCACGCTTAGCAACTAAGCCAATATTAGGAGTAGATGTAGTTGAAGGCTTTTTACTTAAGTGAGCATTCATTTTCTTGTATATATTATTTATTTCTTTTGACATAACTATTATCTCTAGTGTGCTTTATTATTCATCATCAAAAATCCATTTGGTAAGGAAGTTACCAATGGACGTTGAGGTGGCGGCATCTACTGTTGCGCCTGCGACAGCCTTAGAAGCTTCTGCGGATATAACGGCTCTAGCTAATTGATTCATGCGATCTGCATCTCCTTCTGCTATTTCATATACCCAATCCATTTCATCCCTGTGTTCTTGCCAGAGATCATTGTAAGCACTGTTAGATATATCAAGAGCAGCCCTAGCATTAATCTCGTTAGCTCTATTCAAAGCAGCTGTATCTGTAGTAGCTATCTCTCTACGCCAAGTAGCGTTAGACTGATCTACTGCCATACGATTGGTAGCGTTAAACTGATCCCTGTTATTCTGTACCTCAGCATTAAACTTAGCCACCGCATTTGCTTCACCTGCGTTGAATTGTGCTTGTGCATTCTTCTGTGTAGCGTTGAACTGTGACATGGTAGTTGCCATATTATCATAGAACTGATCTACCTGAATAGAAGAAGAAGCATTGAATTGCTTAGTAGCATTAGCAGCACCTTTGTCAGACATAATAGAACTTATACGAGACTGTGCCTTAAACATAGTAGCTTGCTGTTCATTGTTTAAGTTAGCCATATCAACATCAAGGAATGACTGGGCGTTCTGTACTTCAGCTTGCTGCCTATTGTTTAAGTTAGCCATATCCATATTAGCTGTGGTAGCTGCGTTGGCTAGCTGTGTAGCTTGCTTGTTAGACAGGTTAGCTAAGTCCATAGTCTGTGCTAGATTACTATTCTGTATAGCTTTGCTTTGTTCTGCCGTGAAGTTCATGTTGGCAATCTCAGATATACGAGAAGCATTTAGAACATTAGTCTGCTGCTTATTAGATAACTCTTGACCTTTAATGGATGCATCAATCTGTGCGTTAGCTAGTGCAGTCTGTTGCTTATTAGATAAGTTAGTAACATCCATTTGCATAGCGTTAGTTGTGTTGTATAGCTTAGTTTGTTGCTCACTAGATAACTCTAACTCCCTCTCAGATAACTGAGATGATACATTGAATAAAGAAACTTGTTGTTGATTAGATAAAACTTGACCTTTCATAGCTGCATCAGCAGCAGCATCTTGCATGAAGGCAGCTTGCTGTGTAGTAGCATCAAAGGACGCGGCTTCAAAGCTCTGAGTAGTCTCTATCATAGCCATCTGCTGATCATTAGTTAGCTCTTGCCCCTTTAGTGAAGCACGAACTTGTAAGTTTGACAAAGCAGTTGATTGGGCATTAGATAGGTTTGACATATCTACAGTAAGATTTTCTGCTGACTTAGCAAGGTTAGACTGTTGTGTGTTACTTAAGTTAATATTGTTTACTTCAGCATACTTTGCCGCATTAGCTAAAGATGTTTGTGTCTTAGCTGTTAAGTTCATACCTTTAGCTGCAGCTTTTACTTGCTGGTTAGATAGTACTACGGACTGTAAGTTGGATAAGCTTTCAGTCTGCAGTGAGAAAGCGTTAGTGCTATTCTGTAGTGCTGATTGTTGCTCATTAGATAAATTGGTAAGTGACAAATTCTGTTGTGCTGCTGCATTAGATAAGGAAGTCTGCTGTCTGTTATTTAAGTTAGCAATACCCATGTTAGCAAATACTGCAGCATCATTCTGTGCAATAGGCATAGCAGATTCCATAGCCGCCTGCACAAGGGCAGCACCAGCCATAGAAGATGCACCTATACCACGGGAGGCCATAGCAGCAGTAGCGTTACGCATAGCCCCTGCAGCCCAAGCTGGAGTACCATCATTGAATTGATTCATCAATGCCTCCATCTGACCTTGCATGGTAGATGAAGCAGTAACAGCACCTTGCCTATCTGTAGCAAGCTCTTGAGAGAATGTACCCTTCTGAGCAATCATCTTAGCTTCTTCATTTAAAGCATTCATGGTGGCAGCAACAGCAGCAACAGGCTCGTCTAGCTGTAAGTCAGATACATCTACTAACTCTTTGTTACTAATAGTACGTGTTTGTGCAGCTACACCAGACTTAGCATCAGATTGAACCACATCAGCTACAGGTATAGTGCCAGCCTTAGCAGGATCCATTACCTTGTATTCACCCATCTCTGCTGATTTAGCTTGCTCTAGTTCATATGCTTCAGCTGCCCTAGCTTCTGGTGTATCTGAATCAAAGGTAGTACCAGTTGCTGCAAAAGTATTACCAGAAGTCTGTGCTTCAGAAGTAGTAGATTCCCCTGTGGCAGCTATAACTTTTTGTCCTTCACTGAAATTAAGTTTATCTGTATCTTCTACTGTACCTGCTGTACCTGTCTCTGCTTTAGCTTCTTTAGTTACAGTGCCTTGCTGAGCTTGTACTGTATCTGTTACTTGGCCTGTAGCACCTCTAACACCATCAGTTACACCTTTAACAGCAGAGGCTGAGGTGTCCGTGGAGATGTCTTTATATACACCGTCTTGGCCTACTGCCGCAGTACTAGTACCTGCCTGCGTAAGAGGAGCAGAGGGGTCATACCCTGAAACCTGACCTGAGGAAGAATCAACGGCTTGGTTAGATTCATAGCCAGTACTGAAAGCTTTAGTCTGAGTACCTTCAGCTAAGCCGGGTTCAAAGACTCTGCTCATGGCAGTATTATCTAATGTGGATCCTTCTTGTGTCATCGCGGCAGGTGGTATGTAAGAACCTTGCATCTCTCTAGATACTACATTAGGAGGGGTAGGTTTTGTAGAGCCACCTCCGGATGTACCACCATACTTCTTTGACATGGAATTGATCCAATCAATCTGTGTAGAGGAGCCAGACTTCTCTTCCCCAGTGAATGGGTCAGTATACTTTCTAATGTCCTGAGTCTGCATAGCAGGTGGCTTTTCAGTATCAGGAAAGAAATCACTGTATGGGTTGCTTGTATAAGCTGCTTTAGAAATACCATCATTAAGGCCACCCTCTCTAAAGCCAGCTTTATTAACTGCACCACCTCTAGCATAGCGTTGCTCAGTAGCAGTCTTGAACTTAAAGAACTTAGCCTTAGCAGCAGGGTTACTCTGTAAGTAGGAATCAAATGAAGCCATATCACCCGTATGCCCCAGCTTAGAAGCTATACGCTTCTTCTGGTCATCACTATAACCCTTGAATTCTTGTTGAGGCATATTATATTATCTCTTATATTAGTTTACTAAGTTGTATATGTATCACGGGGGGTGGGGGTTTCACTAGAATAACACCCAATCAAACAAAAGTAAAGACATAAATTACTTTCTTGCTACAATAGATTGCCCGAAGTACATACCAACTACTGACATAATTGCATGGGGTAACCAAACTGGTGTTACCATACCACTAAGTTGTACATACTCAGTAACAGTGTTCTTAAAGTCAAAGAACAATATACTGAATCCTGTTGTTACATCTATTGGTACTGTAGTATTAAAACCTAGTACAGGAGCTAGTAAGATGAATGCCGCCATACCCATAAAAGATATTACAAGGAACCTGCGTATCCATTGAGCATTAGGATTCTGGTGTGCTCTTGCACTCTCAACGCTACCTTCTGATGCATCAAATCGTGCCATTAGCTGCTTCTGTTGCTCAGCCTTATCCGCTTGAGCTTGTGCAAACAACTTTAACCCTGCCCCACCTAAGGTGCTACCTATCATGGTGATAGCTTCCATTGGTAATCCAAACATAGTATGCCCCTTACTTCTTCATCTTCTTCTTTACTGCATCTGATAAGTCTTTCTTATGGAACAGGTCTTTACTAGCCTTAGTATGCTTAGCACCTGTCATAGCCATACCTGCAGTCTTATGGACTGGGCCGTTATACTCTGTACCATTCTTTAAGTAATGCTTTACACCCTTAGCCATGTTACTTCCCCTTAGACTTCTGAGAAGGTTTCATTGATGCCCCACAGTTTACGTAACCACCTTTGGCATAGCCCATAGTCTTCTCAGGCATTCCACCCATGTTGTATCCTGTAGGCTTCATAGCCATTCCACCTGACATATATCCTGATTTAGGTAACCCTTTCTTCTTCATAGTCTATACCTTCTTTTTCTTTGCTGTCTTAGCAGCTTGTTTAAAGTTCTTAGCAGTAGGCGCACCCTTAGCTCCTACTGCCTTCATTGTTTCTTTAGAACCTGCTTTAATACGCTTACGTTTAGCATGTATGTTTGAATATAAACCCATTGTAGCCTCCTACCATTTAATTTTATTACTCCAATAAGCTGCACTAGTTTTACCCTTTGCAATGTTCTTAGCGTGTCGTGCTTTAAAAGATTTACGTTTAGCTTTCATTGCATCTGACTCACCAGCTTTAGGCTTACCTGCTGTGCTAGCGCCTTTCTCACCGAAGCGTATCATTCGATCTTTACCATCATCCTTGATAAGAACTACATGAGATTTCTTACCTTTAGAAGAAGCTTTAGGTTTATTATACCCTTCAAACTTCTCCCCTCTATATTCTATAGCCATTACTTTTTCCTCTTAGTGCAGTTCCTGCATACATCATGCCCTGCTTTAACATCATACGAACCACAGATTTTGCATATGACCATTATACTTTACCCATAAGGTAGGCACTGAGGCCTCCTAGAATGGCTGCTAAGGCTAATGCACCTGCCGCCATACCTTTGCCCTTAGCTAACTGTAACTCTTGCACAGCCAGCCTCTCATTAAGCTTAATCATGGTAACCGTCAAACTCTCAACATCTTTAGTGAGTTGAGTAACTACATGTACTAACTGTCCTGTTTCAAAGTCTGACATACCTGACATTATGTAAATCCTTTTAATTAGCCAACGGGTTATCTAGTGAACGCTGTAACTTCTTATTCAATCTTGTTTCCAGATCAGTAATCTTTCTCTCTACATCCTCACGGATAGTGTCAGACTTCTGTACGTAATCTTTCTGTAGCTGGTCACGCTTACTTTCAAAGCGACCTTCAGCTGTATCTATGGTAGCCCTAACATCTTCTTCAATACCTGAGATGTCATCCTCTACCTTATCTATAATCTTTTCTTGCCTATTAATGTCATCCCTAATGGAGTTCTTAAGGTCTTTTATCGTAACGTACTGCCCCTCTGAGGTGTCTTTAATCGAGGAGATTTCATCTTTTAGTAGAGTAAGTGTCTTGTCTATTACGGCAAACTTCCCATCCATGACAGCGATACGCTTATCATAGTCTGAGAGATCTGGTGTAACAAACTCACTGATCCTCGCTTCCATACTAAGGTATCTTTGGTAAGCTTCAAAGCCACCCCATAGACCGCCTACTATTGTTCCTATCAGTGGTACTATTAAGAGTAGCTTACTGCCCCCTAACTTAACACCACCGTACTCTATCTCTGCCATTCTATCCCCCTAACTGTAGCCGCCTAAGGGCATTTAGCTCCGTTTCCAATTTAAGTATCTCAAGTCTCTTCTTGCTCAACTCTAGTAGGTAGAGTGTATTACAGTTGATCCGCTCTTTAGGTGCATTCAGTGGCATTACTATTCTAGCAAAGAAGCCAAGATCCTTTGACCTAGGAGTCCCAGCAGAAGCTGAGTTGAATATGCTAGTCGCATTATTGACAATCCCTGTCAATCCAAATTCTAGGTTAACTGTACCACCTATAGCATTAGAACAATCAAGGTCACCTGTCTTAAACTTGTCTGACTGGTAGCTGTTATTACTGCTTGGTAGTTGCAGAGATAGCGAGTTATTTGCAAGTACATTGGTGCTTAACGTGAGTAGTCCCAGAAAAAGCACATATACTGCAAGTAGGTATCTCATTACTTAACCCTTGAACAAATCTTTGATGAAACAGTAGACCCAACCTTTAGCTGTGATACAGAACAAATGTACTCTACTGAACTAAGAGAGGTATTACTTACATACACATCAACAGCTATCGTATCTAAATACTTCAAAGGTACTATCTTATACTGGGATACAAAAGGGACGGGTTCCCAATCCACATTAAATACCCCTACCTCATAGTATGAAACATCCTTCCTCTTGTTAAATATATTCAGTGTAGTAACTGAGATACCTGCCATATAAGACATCTCAAACTTTGGGTATGTCGGTGTCATCTCATGTGCTACTGCACTACCAAATGGTATAAGTGCTAGTAGCGCAATGGCCCTTATGTTACTTAGCAATACATTCAGCTACTATAACAGCGGTATAACTACCACCGGGGAATGACTTACTAACTCCATACACCGCAGCTGCTTCAGAGGAGAACCAAGTAGAACCAGCAATTGTTAAGTCATACTGAGTAGTTGAGCCATAAGTTACCTTACCTGTTTCATAAGCAGCCATACCAGCATCAGTCGTCTTAGTGACTGTTGTAGAGCCTGTCCATGTAACAGCATCTGCTAGTGCAGGGCTTGTGCTGAAAGCAGTAGGAGTAGTTACCTTAGCTAGATAAGAATCTGCAAGTGTAACATCATAGCGCACAACAGGTACAACACCACCATCGGCAGAAGCTGTACTTAGTTTGCTAGGTACAGGGTTACCGAATACACCATTAGTATCTGTAGTGATTAAGCAACGTGTTTGCACATTACCTACGATTGGTGCCTCTGCTGCAAGTATTACTGCAGATGAGGTGAGTAGCAAACTTGCTATTAGTACATTCTTCATGTGTTACTCCGTTGATTCATACTGCATACCCACCATCTTGGTGTGTAATAACTGTTGAGCTAGACCTACTCTAGCGCCTTTCTTATTATCTGGTAAGTTACCTCCATCAAGAACAATTGTCTCTTTGTAAGTACCACCAGCTAACTTCTTATCATAATAGGGATTCAAAGTGACTGAGCGAGTCATAGAAAACAACAACAAGTTCTGAGAGAGTACATTGGCAGTGAGAACTGATTCATCTACACTACTTAAGATCTTCTGTAACATCTCTTTGTCTGAAGCTTCTTCCTCAGGCTCTTCCTCTAAGTCTGCCTTCTCTTCTATTACATCCTGAATATTATCGTCACTCATTGGATCATAAGCTTCAATAGTATGGTCACCCATCATGGATAGAACTGCATCCGTGTAACCGGGACAAGATGGATCTGACATAGGGGTTAAACAATCATTGTTATACTTGTAGCTATAAATAACATTAGCATCAACAACTGAACCGTCACCCTCAACATCAATAGAACCGTCACCCCATAATTCAATGGGAAGGTTGTCTATTAAGAATCCTTTGGTTATAGGGATACCACCTGATAACTTACTCCAATCATCCGTACTTGAGAAGATGTAACCGCCACCTACTTTCTTGTTCCTGACATGAACTAACATATCATCTTCTGTATTCTTAACAGGTGTATACTGATAGTAGACCCCGTTAATCCTTAATCCTCTGGTATTACTAGGGCCAATAGCATTCATGCCCCAAGTATGTCCAGTTCCTGCCATGTTACCACTGATACCATAAAGGTATTCACTGTGAGCACTTGTAGCATATACGGCTAACAAGCCCACAGCAATTAACTTCTTCATAGTAATAGCAGTAAGCCTAGGAGAGCACCACCTACCTTGAGTAAGAATTCCTTAGAGTCAAACTCTGAAGTCTTCTCTGCTACAGGCATCTCACCTTCGTCATTCTCCCATGCTATTCTAGCATCAGCACCAATGATACCGTTGTAAGGACAGGGAGTACCTGCCATTAGCATTGCATCAAAGACTCGTAAGTCCTGACATAGTACTGATACTGCGGCTACCTTCATACCCATATCATAGAGTGTCTTAGCATTCTTCAATCGTTCACAGTTAAGGTCACGGGAAGTAGTACCTGCCGAGATACCTAGGATCTGTGTCTGCACTGCACCTGCCACTCCAACTGTACAAGAGTCAGAGTTATTACCGCCAAGGGACGGTGATATAGCAGATGGCGGTGGCGACTTGAGTGTTGTAGTCACTGAGCCTGTCGTGTGAACTGTACTTTTAGTCGTAGAGTCCGTAACGATAGGCTCGGCATGAGCCAACGCAGGTAATAGAAAAGCTATAAGCGCTAATTTACGCATCGTCACAAACTAACCAGCCAGTTGCTATGTATTTATTTTGCGAATAAACAGGATTGCCTCTATGTGTATGAGTCCATGCAGATGGAAAAATAACAATAGTTCCTTTTTTTGGCCTAACTTTAAGACCTTGCTCCAAATACTCTGTCTCGCCCTCACCTTCAACAACATCGTTAAGGTATACAGTATATACCAGCTCCCTAAGCGAATGACGGTTTAAGCCACGCTCGGCGTGAAAGGTATGAAAGCCGCCTTTAGGTCTTGTTTCTTGCACTTTAACATCAACAATGCGCAAGTTCATCCACGCTAAAGAAGGATGATCGTCTATATACCTATTTGAATAGTCAGAAATTACCGACATAAGCGAATCAGCCATTTCTGGGTCTTCTATATCAAAATAAAAGGCTATGTCTTTTCGCTGACTATTAACGTCTTGCCCCCTAGCTGGGGCTTCTATTGATTTTTCTTGAAGCTGCAAATGCCTCTCAATTAAAGCATCACAGAACTCTTCAGAAACAGCATTTTCATAAACGCTTATGAAGTGACTCATGCAATAGCTGCCCTAGCATTAGCCCTAGCTGTAGTCACATCTGCTGGAATAGCCACACCTGTCTCAGCAAAGCGAGTTACATACCAATCAGTTCCAGATAAATAGGCCAAGCTGTCCATGTTAATTATTTCTTGAGCAGTAAGCGGAATCTCTGCTGTTGGAGGATTTGCTGTCCACATCGCAATGTACGAATCAACATCTGCAGCCACGAGGTCTGTGTTTGGCCCATTAGTCCATTCAGCATGACCAGCAGATCCATTCCATTGAATAGCCCATAGGGCGGTCGGGAATGTGTAATCAGCACTACGTGCCTCACCATCTACAACAATTACCTTATCTTCTGTTACTACATTTACTGTTGCCATTTTACTTACCTATTAAGTTATTATCCGTGGAAATCAGCAACTCCCTAGATAAATCATTTGATTTAACCATCTCATTACGAAATGACTCTACAGCCGCTGAAGTGCCTCTAGATTGTGCAGCACCTTCAATAAGCAATGTTGGAAGCCATGCTATTGCACAACCCCAATCCTCTATTTCTTTCCCTGTTACAGGATCTGTGCCAGCTAACTTAGTGAACCAAGCACACCGCTTAATTACATTGTTCTCTGCTGTTTCACATTCAGACCCCAAAGGGCAGGTATGCTCTACCTTCATAACCATAGTATTCTTCCTTAATTAATAATAACATCCTTGTTACTATATCATTCTCTAGTCCTTAGCGCAAATTATAACGTTAATATACTTAGGTGCAAATGCAGTTGGGCCAGCCGAACTAGTAGTTTGTGTACCTGATGCACCAGTAGCGCCCGGAGTTGTTGAGTTAGTGGTTTGGTTGCCACCAGATCCAGAGTTATACGCAGACGAGTTACTTACACTACCAGACATACCGTGACTATGCGAGCTACCACCACCTGTGTTTAAGGTATCAATAGCAGAAGTTTTTTGGTTTTGGCCCCGCTCTCTGACATCGAAGCCTGTATATGGGTAGTGATCCTGATTGCCTGAGTTCATTTCACGCTGGCGGTGGTCGTGACTTGGCATCTGAGCTGTACTAAGCGTATGAGCAGCAGCAGACAAGTTATTACCGTGACTGTGAGCGCCAATACTGTGTGTGTGCGATGGTTGACCATGCGTGTGAGCAGCACTTGTGTGACTGTGTGATCCACCTGTATGCGTGTGAGCTGTGCTTGGTGGACTAGATAAGTTATGTGAACCACCTGTACCACCACCTGATCCACTGACTACTCGTAAAGCTTTGTCGTTCTGTGCTGTGCTTTTAGTCCAACCTGTGGGTGCAGCAGATTGATAAAACACCATCACTGTGCCACTAGGGAAAGGATCGACACCTGTAAGGTTAGCACCACTAATAGCAGGTAAAGCACCTGTTAGCTTACTAGCTGCCATTGTGTTGATGTGTTCATTGTCTATAGAGCCAGCAACATAATGTTCTGAGTTAATAACATCGTTGGCTATTTTAGTACCATCAATTATATCAGCAGCTAAGTGAGCACGATCAATTGAACCATCTGCGTAGTGCTCTGAGTTAATAGCATTATCTGCAATATGTTCGTTGTCTATAGAACCAGCCGCATAATGCTGTGAGTTAACTACATCATTTCCAATCTCAGAAGCACCAACAGCCCCTGCTGCAATCTCAGAAGCACCAACAGAGTTAGCTGCTAATTGGGCAGCGGTAATAGTGCCAGTAGCAAGATCACCACCTACAATAGAACCATCAATGATGTTAGCAGTGGAAACAGAGTTGTTTGCTAATTCACTAGCTCCAACAGCATCTGGTGCAATATCCCCGGCAGCGATAGAGTTAGCAATGATATTGGCAGAACCCACCGAATCATTTGCTAGTTCACTTGCACCTACACAGTCAGCAGCTAGTTGTCCAGCAGTGATAGTGTTAGCAGCAATGTGAGCAGCATCAATAGAACCGTCCACATATTGGTTGGAATCGACAGAGTTAGCATTCATCATAGCCAAGTCAATGGAGCCGTTAGGCATACTAATGTTGCCCGTAAATGTGGGAGAAGCAAGTGGTGCTTTCAAGCCAATAGCAGTAGTTGTAGTTGTTGCATAGTTGGCATCATCACCAAGAGCAGCAGCCAGTTCATTCAACGTGTTAAGGGCTGCAGGGGCTGTGTCAGCTAGGGCGGCAATAGCAGAGTCTGTGTAAGCTGTAGTGGCTACCTTAGTTGTGTTATCACCAGCACTCTGTGTAGTAGTAGTTGGACTACCACCAAGTGCAACACTGTCGGCAATCTTAGCAGTAGTTACAGAGTCTGCACCTAATGCTGCGGTATCAACAGAACCTGCAGCATAGTGTTCCGTATCCAAACTTCCTGCTGCAATATGCTCACTATCAACTGCGTCATCTGCAATCTTAGCACCTGTAACTGCATCAGCAGCTAAATGCTCTGTGTCAATACTACCAGCAGCATAGTGCTGGCTGTCAAGTAAGTCATTGGCAATACTAGAGGCGTTAATACGGGCAGTAGGCACAATGCCAGAAGTAAGACTTGCAGCAGACAAAGTTGTTAGATCAACAGTCGTCCAAGTTAGTCCACCTGCATTCCCTGTTTGTTTTTGTAGGTACTGTCCATTAGCACCTGCGTTAGAGATATGCAAGTTGTCCTCGTCAACAGATTCGGCACTCATATGTATTAGATCAATAGATCCATCTACGTATTGATCAGAATCAACGGAGTTAGCACTCATATGAACAAGGTCAATAGAACCATCCACGTATTGATCAGAGTCAACTGAGTTAGCACTCATATGTACTAGATCAATAGATCCATCTACATATTGATCAGAATCAACAGAGTTAGCACTCATATGAACAAGGTCAATAGACCCATCTACATATTGATCAGAATCAACAGAGTTAGCACTCATATGTACTAGATCAATAGATCCATCTACATACTGATCAGAGTCAACAGAGTTAGCACTCATATGTTCAAGATCAATAGATCCTGCAGCATAGTGTTGACTATCAATAGCATCATTAGAAATCAAAGCTACAATCTCAGCAGCAGTTCTAGGTAAAGGAAAACCCCCTGCAGTAGAACCATCATGAACTACCAAAGTGTCTTTAGTTGTGTCAACAGTAACTTCACGTAAGGCACCTGTAAAAGATGAATGTTCGGAAGTCGTGCCACCACGTAGTTGTAGTAATTTACTCATTGTTATAGACCTCCAAAGTCCATCTGTAAGTTAGTACCAGATACAGTACCGATATTTGTCAAGTTGTTATTCTGACCATCTAAAGTGCCAGCTAATTGAGGGGATGTGTCACCAGCTACAGACGCTATGCCAGCAGCAATAGATGCCCATACACTACTGGTGTAATATTTCAAAGTGTTTACACCAGAGGAAGAGTCATACCATAAGTCACCAGCATCAGGGCTAGAAGGAGCCGAAGAAGAAATAGTGTATTGATTTGCATATCTATTAACGTCAGCTATAGAAGCACCGACTATGTTTACGTTGCTAATGGAACCAGCAGTTAAGTTAATGTTTGAAGCATTAGATACTGCACTGTTAATGTTTGCTGCATTAGATACTGCACTGTTAATGTTTGAAGAGTTAGACACTGCACTATTTATGTTTGAAGCATTATCTGCAACTGAGGTAACATTACTAGATATAGCTGCGAGGGTATTCATATCAGATACTACATCTGCTGTACCTAGGGTGTTCATATCAGCTACGGCATCTGAAGTGCCTAACAAAGTTACTTGAGCGGCTTTACCTGCTACTGTAGTTACATCTGTAGAGATACCAGCAACTGTAGTTACATTAGAAGAGATACCAGCAACTGTAGTTACATTAGAAGAGATACCTGCTGTAGTAGTTATGTTACCTGAAATACCAGCAGCCGTTGTTACATTAGAGGCTATACCAGCAACTGTATTAACATTAGCAATTGCTCCACCAACAACAGTGATATTGTTACCAGAGCCTGTTGTAACGGAAGCTGTGATAGAACCTAAGTCCTCTGTATAAACAAGCTCCCCACCAACAATATTAATTAAACTTTGATTAGCAGCACTAGGAGCCATTGCTACCCAAGCAGAGCCAGTATATACCTTCATAGCTGAACTAGAAGAACTGTAGTACATAGCACCTGTTAGTAAAGAAGCTCCATCATTATCTACAGTAGGATCAGAACTCTTTGACCCAAGAAAACGGTCATCAAATGCATCATAACTAGCAGCCGCAGCAGTAGCAGAGTTTCCTGCGTTTGTCTCACTAGTGGATGCATTAGCGGCACTTGTAGCAGCAACAGTAGCTGAACCAAGGATGGTATCAACATAGACCTTAGTGGCAGCATCTTGGTTAGTAGTAGGATCAGCTACACCTGTAATCTTGTTAGCACCCATTGCTAAGACACCACTCATGGTGTCACCACCTTTAGTTACCTGAAGTGCATCACCTGCATCTACATAAGTCTTGTGTGCAGCGTCTGTGCCAGCCGTAGGAGCGCCTAGGCCAGTAACTTTGTTGTTACCCATAGCAATGGCACCACTCATGGTTCCACCTGCCTTAGCTAGCTTTGTAGCTATTGCAGCAGTAGTAGTAGAAGCATAGTTGGCATCATCCCCCAGAGCAGCGGCCAATTCATTTAGAGTATTCAAAGCTCCCGGAGCAGAGTCTAGTACTGCAGCAACTTCGGCATCAACATAAGTCTTAGTAGCAGCATCAGAACCTTGAACAGGATTAGATAGACCAGTTACCGTGGCAGAAGTAGAAGCATTCATATTCAATGAACCATTGATGGTTACATTAGTAAATGAACTTGTACCTGAACCTGCAGTGATATTACCAGTCACATTACCAGTAACTGCACCAGTGTGAACACCTGCAGTATTACCCGTTACGTTACCTGTTACTGCACCAGCAATTGGGCCTACAAAGTTACTAGCTGTTACGGTTGTACCAACAATAGTACTTGTAGCCGTAGCACCAATCTGAGTACCATCTATAGTACCACCACCAATATCAACAGTAGCTAATACGTTATTACCTGTGCTTGTTACATTACCAGCTAAGTTACCAGTTACATTACCAGCAACTGTACCTGTGTGAGCACCTGTAGAATCACCTGTTAGATCTCCAGATACATCACCTGTTACTGCTCCTGTTACTGCACCAGCAATTGGGCCTACAAAGGCAGTACCTGTAATGGTTGTACCAACGATAGTAGCAGGAGTAGAAGCACCGATAGTAGTAGCATCTATTGTGCCAGCATTAATGTCTGCAGTGGCTGCAATTACTGAAGTAAATGTACCTGCTGCTGGCGTAGTCCCACCAATAGTAGCATCAACAGTACCTGCATTAATGTCAGCAGTAGTAGCTACAAGGGTAGTAATAGTAGCAGCAGCAGGAGTAGCAGCACCAATGACAGTAGCATCAATGTTACCCCCATTAATATCTACACTAGCCAGTGTTGATAAGCCTGTGACACCTAGAGTACCAGCAATGGTAGCATTTTCATGTACTGTAAGGGTGTCAATGTAACCTATACCATCAATGTATAAGTCTTTGAACTCAGAGCCAGAAGCACCAAGGTCTATGTCAGAGTCAGTGACGGGTACGATTGCCCCATCTTGAATGCGTAGTTGCTCTACTGTACCTGATCCTACCTGTGAGAAGAATCCAATACGATTGTTAGTAGTATCAATGACTACTTTGTTTAGTGCATCAACGTCTGCAATGAGAGGTATATAAGCCCCCTCAGTAGAAGAGCCGTCATGCTTGTGACCAGTTGCGAATGCGAAAACATCTCGTAGCGCATTGTACTCTGCGTTAACGGGAGCCGCTTTTATTACTGCGTTTGCAACTATTTCTGCTGCCGATTGTCTAGTATAGCCAGCCATTTATCTTAGATCTCCAGTGCCATAAGTTATTACTAAGCCTTGTATGCTATGACTAGCATCTTGACTGTTTGTTACATATTTAAAAGATACAGACTTACCAGATCCAGATATATTAGTTGCCTGTATTGGCGAGGGGTTGCCACTGAATACAGCCGTAGTATTATAAGTAGCTTCATTATAATAAGCTGCTGCACCTGTAGTAGTCATTGTATAGTTTGTGGGGTTTAGTACATTAATATCTTCATAGTCATATACTACGGATAAAATAATATTGTTATCGCCCTCTGTTCTAAGGTAAGTATTAACCTTATGAAATATCTTACGTTGTTCAGGATTCTCCATGTACAAGTAAGGAGTTTGATATATGCTAAGTATATCTGCACCTGCAAAGGAACTACCAGTTTCTTGTCTGTGTACCTTACCTGTAGATGTCCCGTGTATTACATGTTCAAACTGACCTATGTAACCACTAGAAGCACAAGTAGCTTCAATACCTAGTAGCTGACTAAACTCATAAGAGAATCCTTCTTGAGAATTACGCATAGAACCTATTATACCCTGAGATTCTGATGCTGCAAAGAATATTCTAAACTGGGACTTCTGGCGAATGACAACAGCAGATAATCCATTTAAGTCTTCGTTAATAGATATGTCTTGAAACAAAGATTGAATACCTTTAGATACTGTCTCTAGCTCTACATCACCTATTTTGTTTGTTCCACCTATAGGGCGCATACCATCTTGACTAAGAAATAATAAGTCTCCACCAATTTCAATTACACTATCAGTGGCAATACAACCTAAGTCGTGGGTAACACCCGTCAATGAAAAGGTTGCTGCTGAAGTACCCTTCAGTGCTTTTATTGTGTTAGTACCAAACACGTATAGTGAATCACGGAACTGATTAATAGCTACTATGTCAAAGCCTACATTAATTACTCCGGCACCATTACCTGTAGCAAAGTCTGTCTCTGCTAAAGGTGCGCTAAAGAATAACTTAGTAGGATGTGTTGGATCACCTGCAAGGAACATATGATTAGCGAAGTCTACAGCATACTTGGGATCTGTAGGTGCGCCCGAATGTGTTATCTGTGTGTATGTAGTACCATCATATGTAGCAGCAGGATTAATACCATCTGTAAGTATTACTTTCTTAGTACCATAATTGTAATTAGAAAAACGAACTTTGCCTACACCAGTCATAGTAGGTGAACCACCACAAGTAGCAGCTACCCATGCAGAGGTAGAGTTGTTCCAATAATGTAAGTAGTTATTACCAGAAGCTGGCTTACGACAAGCTAGTATGCCATCTCGTATGCCGTTTACTACGTTGACACCTAAGGTGCTGCCAACACCCGGAACAGTACCATATGAATTGGCAAAGCCACTAATGCGTCTGTAGCCACCTGTCACAGAACTTTCATAGTTAATTAACTGAGTAGCACTACCCGAAGATTGTTCCCCTTGAGCTAGAACGTCACGACTAGTATCTAAACCTCCCTTACAGAAAACTTTTTGTATAGATAATTGATCAGGCATGGCGTTATACCATTCCTACAGAGGTAGATAGATGTGACCTTACAATATAAGTTGATCGCATTGTTAAAGTATCATCCATTAGTACGTTACGCATTGCTTTTATACCATCTTCAAAATATTGCTGGTGCATTTGAGCACTCTGTGCGTTTGAACGGAACTGCATCATATACATCATAGCACCGTCAATGACTACGTGAGAGAATCTCTCAGGTATAACACTTACATCGTTGTATAAGTTAAGGCTGGCAGGTGAACTCCAATAGGTATATTCTACTTCATATGCAGCATCAGGAACTGGTGTAACACCGAAGGTAGAATTATATGTTTGGAATACTGATGTTGGAGCACTCAATCCCGTGGCTGGTGCAACATCGTCTGTGGATCTATGTATCTGAATATATGATTCATAAGGTATAGGTTGTAGCACTGTAGGTGTATTACCTTTAGCTGCTAGTTGTTTAATATAAAAGGTATCCCAGTCAGAGCTTGAGTAGTCTGAGGGGAAAGAATAAGTAGTAACGCCTGCTGTTAGCGTTTGTGTTGTAGTTGTTTTAATAAAAGGCCACTCTTGACCATCTTGCAGTATACGTCTAATACTACTATTGATAGCATCCTTAGCAAGAGCTTGTACATTTCTAAGAGTATCAAAACCGTCACCAGCAGCATCAATCTGTACTTCATTAAGTCGTCTTAGAACTTCATTTGCAAGTGAGACATATGTTGCCATTATAATTACTCTTTACATAATAAAAGAAAGGGGGCAGATTGCCCACCCCCTCAGTGACAACGCTTAGGCTACGTTGTATTTAGCAGTAACTATTGCTTCAGGACGTAGGATCTTGCGACCATAAAGGTGCATACCACGTACAATATCAGCAAAGCTATCTGGATCACGGTAAGTCTCAGTCTTGTTGATCTGCTGAGCAGTAGCAACACTAGAGTCATGACCTGCAACAATAACACCATAGTTGGCGTTTTGGTTAGCAGTACCAGCAGTAGCTGAACCTGAACCTACAGAAGGCAAGTTGTTAGAAACATATACACGGAAACCATGCAAGTTGTCCAACATCAAACCATTACGTAGTCCACCTGACTGTCCCCAGTCCATGTTCAATAGACGAGAATCTTCGTCAGCTAGGATTTCTTGGAATACAGAATCCACAACCAACCAACGACCTTGCTTATCAACATTGTTCTGATCCATCAAACGAGCCATACGAGCTACCATTTGCAACGGAGTTGCAGTAGCAGTAGCAACAGAAGTTGCGCCAGCTAAACGAGCAGCTAGTGGGATAGAGTGATCGGCAGCAGAACTAGTAGTGATGTTACCAAATGAAGACTTGATTAGCTTGTTAGCTGTAAGTAGTTCATCTGTTCCAGCAGCAGCCGTAGCCTTAGTACCAGAGATTACGTTGTTAACTGCACCAGCGTTAGCATGTAGAGCAGATTGCTTGTAACCAGACAAGTAACCCAAGATTTCTTGGTCATACTGGTCAGCCAAACGATAGGCCGCACGATTACTAGCCATAGTCAGCCAGTTGATGTGGGTCTGTTGCTCTTCAATGTCATCTAGTTTAAATGCAAAGTAGTTAGACTTATCTACAGTTAAAGTAAAATCAACGTCAGTTAAATCCTGAGTAGCAATAGCAGCACCACGGGTGTATGCTGATACAGTAATTTCAGGCTCTTTGATAATACGAACAGAATCGCCAGCATTGGCAATCTCACCAAAGTAATCACTGTTAGTGATCGCTTCGCAGACTGCTGACTTACGAAATTCCATCTGTACTTGTTTGCTATAAATTACAGGTGAGAAATTACCTGAGTTTAAGTTGGTATAACCACTCGCTTTTGCGAAAGCCATGATATATACTCCTATATAAATTGTAATGGAGCTATAACAATATCATAGAGGCTGTTATTCTACAGGTGCAGTCTTTATAAGTTGATCGACTTAATGTAAGATCTGGGCTGTAGTGTATCAGGTTTGTCTATTTACTATTGTAATTGCTTATATGTTATACACGAATTTGCAAAACATATTGTGTTACTCTGTGTAGGGTAGCCGAGTGGAGCCTACTCTTCCGTAACGTACTAGTGTAACCAGAGGATCGGTCTAATTACACTAGAGGTTTAAAATACAGTTATACTGATTTTTATATAAATGTCAAGCTTTATTTAAACTTTATTTAAACTTAACGCGCACTACCGGATATGTCATATACAAAGTTACCACTACGCATTGCCTTGGCAATAGCATCTTGGTGTTCTTCATACTCGCTAATGGTCATAGCTGCTACATCAGACTCAACATATTGCTGTTCACCTGAACCTTCTGTAGGTGTAGAACCTCCACGGGAACTAACGTCTTGTGCAGCACTACGATTATTACCCTTCTTACCTTTATTCTTTTTATTAATACCTGCATCTAACTTATACAGGTCTATAGCTCTGGCAGCACTAGTTGCGTCAGACTCATTATGATACAACGAATCTTGAACCCACTTAGGCTGTTCATCTACCCAATCATGGAATGCATCTTCTTCACGAATCTGCTCAAAGTCTGGATGGATCTGTAGTAGCTTAGCTTCTGCTTTCCCTTTGTTTGCACTTAATTGAAGATCATCAATCTCTTTCATACGACTAGATAAAGTTTCGTTTTGATCCTTTGCAGCCTTTAATGCCATTGTCTGCATGATGTTAGCTACCTGAGGGTACTTACCTGCCCAAGCTGCAATCTCTTCTTCAGTGCTAGGCAATTCCATATCACCTGTTGATGTAGCTTTAAGTTCCCCTTTCAAAGCTTTAATCTGCTCTTCAAAGTCACTCTTCTGCTCTTGCTGATGCCTACGTAGATCCCCATACCTCTTCTTGAAAGATCGCTCTTCCGCTGTATCAGGAGTTTCATCATCCGCTTTTTCTTCTGGTGACATTCCATGCTTTGCTTTTAATTCTGCTAGCTCTGCTTCGTCATTATCCATACGCTGTTGCTTAGTATTAACTCGCATGAAACCTTTTACTTCTGGTGTGTTCTTTACTGCTTGCATAATTTTACTCTCTTGTTGGGGCTAACAGTGGGGAAGTGTACGAGATTGTACACCCCTGATCTTAGGTAGCCAATAAAGGGTATTAAGTTCGTTTTGCTGCCAAAGCTCCCTTTTTAGCTTGTGCTTTCTGTTTTGATTTCTTCTTAGCTGCGAGTCCTGAGGTATTGTCAGAACGCATCTTCTTGACTTTAGGTTTATCTGCCTTACCAATTAAGCCACCTTTAGCTGCATTAATATACCCGTTGCCTGTCTCCTTAGCTTTCTTCTGGCTATAGCCGGAATTACCCCAACCCCCTGTGTAACCACCACTACCATTGTTGCCTCCACCACTACCAGCACTAGGGTGGCCTGATGGTGGAGTGTAACCACCACTACCATTGTTGCCTCCACCACTACCAGCACTAGGGTGGCCTCCACCACCTGTTTCCGGAGGTGGTGTGTTAGGAAGAGTAGGAGTAGGAGTCCTGTCCCCCTGCAATCTAGCTTTTTTATCTGCTGTGGCTTTAGCTATCTTTGCTGTCAATGCTGCGCTCTCGTCTAGCAACCGTTGAGTTTCAGCTTCTATTGAAAGCTCCTCTTCCCTTATTCTCTGTTGTCTAGTTAGTCCTGCTTCTTCTTCTTCTGCTTGGGCTATAATAGCATTCTGTCGGTCTGCCTCTGCTTTAACAGCTGCTTTTCGGTCAGCTTCTTCTTTAGCTATAATAGCATTCTGCTGGTCGGCCTCTGCTTGGGCTATAATAGAATTCTGTCGGTCAGATTCTGCTTGAGCAGCAGCAGCAAGTCGGGTAGCTTCAGCTTCAGCTTTAGCAGCAGCATTTACTTTATCTACCTGTTGAGCCTGCGATAATAAATAAGATCTCCTATCTGCTGCTATCTTATCTGCAGCACTCTTAGCTGCTGTCTTATCACTTAGCTGTTGGGCTTTCATAATATTAATCTTTGCCAATCTATCTGACGTTCCTGCTGCCACTTCTTCAAAGTCAGTGTTAAGTTGAGTACTGTTGCCTATCTTACTATCCTGTATAGCCCTTTTTACATAATCATAGGATAAACCTAACTCTAAACTAAGTCTCTTAATAGTCTGTGCTTGGTCAATCTCTGTATTTTCTGCATCACTAATTCCTAAGTCAGCTAAGATACCACTTTTTCCTAGCTCAACTTCATACTCTTCTTCTATAGCAAGAGCTAAGGCATCTTTCTTTTTATTATCAACGTCTTCATCTGCTATTAATTTATTAATTTCATTAGAATCCATTCCCGAAATCATATCCCTGAATTCCTGATCTTCTTGAAGTAGCCTTTCTTCATACGCTTCTTTATTGTATACTACATCAGGAATTTGTCCCTCAACTTCTGAAATAAGCCTATCCGTTGTACCGCCCTCAACTACATTACCTAGGAAATCTCGTACAACAACATCTTCGCTTGCACCCATTTCACCTAGCAACTCGCTTCCACCCATTTCACCTAGCAACTTGGGATCTCTATCAGGTACTTCTTGAGCTATTACAGGAGCTATAGGAACCTCGCTTACACCCATTTCACCTAACAACTTTGGATCTCTATCAGGTACTCCTTGAGCTACTACAGGATCTACTACAGGATCTACTACAGGATCTACTACAGGAGCTACTACAGGAGCAGGTTGGGTTTCTATAATTTTTGTAACTTTCTTTTCTACTTCTTCTACAGGCTTATCAAAGTGTTT
>Ga0308002_1000036_pt1 | contig 54177 bp, 44 predicted proteins | sample Neamet34_FD_203148 | JGI IMG/M metagenome (GOLD analysis project Ga0308002, IMG submission 203148) | Marine microbial communities from water near the shore, Antarctic Ocean - #34 | ecosystem: Environmental > Aquatic > Marine > Unclassified | place: Southern Ocean | collected 2014-06-06
CAAACAATGTATTCTAAAAAGAAAACAGTACAAATCAATAAAAGCTGAACAATGCTAGCATTGTTCAGCTTTTAGTAATAATTTAATCCTTTATTAATCTGTATCGTTTATTTAGGACTAGTCATAGTAAGGTCTTTATTAATTAACATTTGTTCGTGGTCCGAAAACCCTTTAAGTAAAAGACTTCTATTGCTTTGATCAAATAGTAAACTGTAAGTATCTTTTACAACAGAAAACTTTAGTTTGTGGTCTGTTATTAATGACAAGAATTTGGTCATTTGAGCTACAGAAATACATTCTCTATTCGAAAAAGCAAGAATTAATTGATAGCGTTGTTGATCGTTCTTTTGAATTTCTATGTTTTTATAAAAACCATCGAATCGTTCTTGAGAAATCGCTGTATCACAATCAGAAGCAAATACCGAGAAGCTTATTGAAAATGCTGCAAGTAATCCTAAAATACCTTTCATAACCTGTTTTTTTAATGAATGATTAGAATACAAATTTATAAAATTTTGCCATATATTGGCTTCTCTTACTAAAGAAAGAAAATGGCGAAGAAAATATTTATGATTGGAGCAGGACGATCAGCGTCCTCCCTTATACAATACCTTGTAAACGAAGCAGATTCGAATGATTTTGAAATCACTGTTGGAGATAGAGATCTATCTTTAGTTGAAGACAAAATTGGTGCTAATCCAAGAGCAAAAGCTATCAACTTTGACGTTTTTAACGATAGTCAAAGAGTAGATGAGATTCAAAAGGCAGATATTGTTGTTTCAATGCTTCCTGCTAGCCTTCATTTTAAAGTAGCTCAAGACTGTGTTAAGTATGGAAAAAACCTTGTTACTGCTTCTTATGTATCAGATGAAATAAAATCACTTGATGCAGAAGCAAAAGAAAAAGGGGTTTTACTACTAAACGAAATCGGCTTAGATCCGGGAATCGACCATATGTCGGCGATGAAAATAATTGATCAGATAAAAGCAAAAGGTGGCGAATTAAAAAGCTTTAAATCTTATTGTGGAGGCTTAGTAGCTCCTGAGTTTGACACTAATCCTTGGAAGTATAAATTTACTTGGAATCCACGAAATGTTGTTTTAGCTGGACAAGGAACTGCACAATATATTCAAGATGGTGATTTAAAATATATTCCATACGGACAATTATTTAAAAGAACTGACGCACTTTCGGTACTTGAATATGGCGAATTTGAAGCATATGCTAATAGAGATTCACTTTCATATAGAGAGATTTACAAGCTAGAGAATATACCAACTTTATTAAGAGGAACCTTAAGAAGACCTGGATATGGTGAAGCATGGGATTTGTTTATTCAATTGGGTATGACAGATGATAGCTTTAATATGAATGTTACAGGAATGACTTATAAAGATTTCTTTGTTTCTTTTTTGGATAAAACAGATTTGAGTATTGAAGCTTATTTAAAAGCTACGTTTAACACAAGCTCTATTGTATTTAAGAAAATTGAATGGTTAGGATTCTTTAAAGAAACCCCAATAGAACTTGAATTAGCGAGTCCAGCAAAAGTTTTACAGAAATTACTTGAAGTAAAATGGCTTTTAGAAAAGGAAGATAAAGACATGATTGTTATGCAACATCAGTTTATCTACACACTAAACAATACAAATCACGAGTTACATTCTTCTTTTGTTACTTTAGGAGAAGACCAGGTTTATACGGGTATGGCAAAAACAGTAGGACTTCCTGTTGGAATTGCAACTAAACTTATATTAAACGGTGTTATTACTGGAAGTGGCGTAAAAGTTCCTGTTAGTGCAGATATTTACAATCCTGTATTAGCAGAATTAGAGCATTTTGGAATTGAATTTACTGAGGAAGAAATCAACTAATTACAAGCCTAAATAAAAATCTATTGTTAAATCGATATACGCCTTTGTATATTGTTTTTCTAAAGTATAAATACAAAGCTCCGACTTAATTGTTGGAGCTTTTTCCTTTGAAAAAAGTAATAATTGCCGAATTACTTTACTTTCTTTTGTTGAACGTACAAGAGTTTGGTTTCTCAGACAATAGGATTCTTTTAGCACAAGATCAATAAGTACTTCAGCCTGATCATTTGGTAATACACAAGCAAGTTCAGATTTTTCTGTACCAACCTTCTTCCAAAGACTCAATAAATCTTCTATTTTAAAATCTACTTGATGCCTAGCTTTAGTACGCTTAAGCTCCACAGCTTTTAAATCATTCGAAAAGTAAGGAGGGTTAGAGATGAGTAAATCGTACTTTGTATTACTACTCCATACATTTGCATTTGCATGAATCAAATCTATTCTATTTGCCCATTTACTACTAGCAATATTTCCTTTAGCTTGATTAAATGCATCATCATCAATTTCTACTGCCGTAATTAAAGCTTCTGGGTTTTTCTGAGCCATCATTAAAGACAATAAGCCAGTTCCAGTTCCAATGTCTAAAATTGACTTATGAGATGCGTTTGTTTTTAACCAAGAACCAAACAAAATACTATCAGTGCCAATTTTCATGGCCGTTTTATCCTGATGAATTGTAAATTGCTTGAACTTAAAGCCGCTCATTATTTACTTTCTTTAGACTTTAAATAAGCATTGGCTACTATGGTAGCTAAAATGATACTTGCACCTATATAAAACTCTAAGGACATAATTTCAGATTCTCCAAAGATGTATAAAGCTAATAGAATAGCATAAACAGGTTCTAGGTTTATACTAATACTAACTGTAAAAGGACTTAATTTTTTAAGAACTTCCGTTCCTAATAAAAAGGCTATTGCAGTACAAAATATACCTAATACCATTATGTAAAACCAATCTATACCAATAGGGATTATTTCATATAAACTAAAATTACCCGTAGAAATGAAGTATAAAATCATCGCTACGCTACCTGCTAACATTTCATTTAAAGTTATCGAAAATGCACTATTGTGTTTTATAAGATCGGCATTCCAAACTGAAAATATAGCTGCTAAAAACGACGAAATTAAACTTAGAATTATCCCTAAGCTATAGTCGCTTTCGAAAGTGAAAATTATATAAATACCTGAAATTACAAACAAGCCTAAAATTACTTCGTAGAGCTTGAGTTTTGTCTTTAAAAAGAAAGGCTGAATTAAGGAAACAAAGAAGGAACAAGAGGCCAAACAACAAAGCGTAACCGAAATATTGGAAACTTTTAAAGCTTCAAAAAAAGTAGCCCAATGCGCTGCTGTAATAATTCCTACGGCATACATCTGCCAGCGATATTTACTTTTAACAAACTCCTTTTTTCGAAAAAACAACATGCTAGCCAAAGCCAAATAGGCAATTACCATTCGATCTATTACTATAGCAGTGGAGCTCATAGAGATTAGCTTCCCTAGTATTCCAGTAAATCCCCATATTAGTATGGTTATATGAAGTACTATATAATAATGTAGTTTACTCGTTAGTTTCATAGCTCAAAAAAAAAGGTCTCGTAGAACATACGAGACCTAAATATATAAATTTTAATAAAGCTTATACGTTTGCAATTTCCTCAGAAATATATTCGCCTTTGGCAAGCTTTTCTTTTATTTCAGAAAAAGATTTAATTGTATATTCTACTTCTTCTTGTGTGTGAACTGCGGTAGGAATTAAACGAAGTAAAATTACTCCTTTAGGTACTACAGGATAAGTAACGATAGAACAGAAAATACTGTAATTTTCTCTTAAATCGAAAGTTAGATTTGTTGCTTCACCAACACCACCAGAAAGGTAAACAGGCGTAACAGCAGATTGCGTATTTCCTAATTCGAAACCAGCATTTTTCAAACCTGCTTGCAGTGTATTCGCAATAGCCCAAAGCTTGTCTTTTTGCTCTGTTCCTCTACGCATAATCTCTAAACGCTTAATAGCTCCAATTACCAAAGGCATAGGCAGCGATTTAGCGAAAATTTGAGAACGCATATTATAACGAAGGTATTCTACGATATCTTCAGTAGAAGAAATAAAAGCACCTATAGAAGCAAAAGACTTAGCGAAAGTACCAAAATAGACATCTATCTCATCTTGACAGCCTAATTCTTCACCTGCACCACGACCTTCAGCACCCATTGTACCAATACCGTGAGCATCATCTACAAAAATTCTAAAGTTGAATTTCTTCTTTAATGCAACAATACCTTTTAAATCTCCCAAGTCGCCAGACATACCAAACACACCTTCGGTAATCACAAGGATAGCACCGCCAGTTTGTCCAGTAATTTTCTCAGCTCTTACTAATTGCTTTTCAAGGTTGTCTATATTGTTATGTGGAAATACAAATCTTTTCCCTTGGTGTAAACGAACACCATCTAAAATACAAGCATGACATTCACTATCGTAAACAATAACGTCGTGTCTATCTACCAAAGCATCAATTGCAGAGAGCATTCCTTGGTAACCGAAGTTTAAGAGAATTGTATCTTCTTTTTGTACATAGTCAGACAACCCTCTTTCAAGTTCCTCGTGAGAATCGGTATTTCCCGACATCATTCTAGAGCCCATTGGGTAACCTAATCCCCAATCTTTTGATGCTTGAGCATCTACTTCACGTACTTCTGGATGGTTTGATAAGCCTAAATAGTTGTTTATACTCCAGGTTAGGACTTCTTTTCCACTAAACATCATCTTACTAGCAATTTCACCTTCTAGTTTAGGGAATGTAAAATAACCGTGTGCATCTTTAGCATGTTGCCCTAGTGGTCCACGATTATTTCTTAATTTCTCAAATAAATCCATTGTTGTTTCGTTTGGAATTTGGGCAAAAATACAAATACAAACGTTCTAAGCAAAATTGTGAACGATAAGTAGTCGTATTTTCCAATAATTTTCTTTTAAATTATATATTTGCATTATGATAAAAAGCAACATTTTATTTCTTTTGGGTTTCTCAGCAATTGTATTTAGCTCTTGTAGCGAATACCAGAAGGTATTAAAGAGTACAGACTTAGACTATAAGTATGAACAAGCTCTAAAATTGTACGAAGAGGAAGAGTACATTAAAGCTTTTCCTTTATTCGATGAGTTACTTCTACTATATAGAGGTACCGACAAGGCAGAAGAAGTTTATTACTATTACTGTAAAACAGAATATGAAAAAGGAAATCTACTTTCCTCAGCTTATCATTTTAAGAACTTTTCGGGTACTTATAAAGACAATGTTAGGGCAGAAGAGTGTGCTTATTTAGCTGTTTATTGTCATTATTTGCTTTCCCCTAAGTATAGTTTAGACCAAACGAACACTTATAAGGCTTTAGATGAGATGAAAATCTTTTTCGATAAGTATCCAAATAGCACTTACACAAACGCCTGTAAAGACCTGGAAGGTAAGCTTTCAGCTAAACTAGAAAAGAAGTCATTCGAAAATTCGAAGTTGTATTATACCACCGAAAATTACAAGGCTGCTATACACTCATTTAATTTAGCACTTCAAGAGCATCAAAATTCGGTATTTAAAGAGGAAATCTTATTTTTGCAGTTGAAAAGTTATTTCTTACTCGCTCAAAATAGTGTGGAGGAGAAAAAGGACAAACGGATTAAAGATACTATTATAGCTTTTAATCAGTTTAAAAATTCTTACCCAGAAAGCCAGTATTTACATGAGTCGAAAAAAGTTTTCAAACAAGCGAAATTGCTAAGAAAGAAATAAATAGTACATACCTATCTTATGGATTACAAAAAAACAAACGCATCTAAAACAACTGTCACGAATAACACGAAGTTATTTGAAGATAGAGTAGGAAACATCTATTCTGCAATTGTTGCATTAGAGAAAAGATCGAACCAAATTAGTTCTGAAATAAAGGAAGAGTTGTTAGGTAAATTAGATGAATTTGCTACTCAAAACGACAATTTAGATGAGATTTTCGAAAACAAGGAGCAAATTGAGGTTTCTAAGTTTTACGAAAAACTACCTAAATCAACTTTAATTGCTACTAGTGAATTGCTAAACGACGAGCTTTTCATTAAAGATGGTAAAAAAGAAGCTTAATTAACTTAAATGCTTAGCGGAAAAAATATCCTTATTGGGATTACTGGTGGTATAGCTGCCTATAAATCTGCTCATTTAGTTAGAGAATTCATAAAAGCAGGAGCGAATGTGAAATGCATTCAGACTCCTGCTTCTAAGAGTTTTATTACACCTCTTACGCTTTCTACCTTATCCAAAAACGAAGTCTTCTCAGAATTTATTACTGACGAAGAAAACCCTCGTTGGAACGACCATGTTACTTTAGGACTCTGGGCTGACCTTTTTATTATAGCTCCAGCAACAGCAAATACGCTCGCAAAAATGAGTCATGGTATATGCGACAACCTATTAATGGCGACTTACCTTTCGGCAAAATGCCCTATTTATTTTGCTCCTGCAATGGATTTGGATATGTACAAACATCCATCTACAGCAGGAAATTTAAACAAATTAGCCTCTTTTAAAAACACCGTAATTCTACCTGAAAGTGGAGAATTAGCAAGTGGATTAGTTGGCTTAGGAAGAATGGCAGAACCCGAAAATATCTTCAATTTTATTATTGCAGATTTAAACTCAAAACTCCCCTTACAACACCACAGCGTTTTAATTACTGCTGGTCCTACTTACGAGGCCATAGATCCAGTTCGATTTATTGGAAATCGATCTTCTGGAAAAATGGGCGTAGAGTTGGCATTTAATTTAGCCAATAAAGGAGCGAAAGTGAATCTTATTCTAGGTCCTTCAAATATATCTGTATTACATAACAACATTACCGTAAGTAATGTTGAATCTGCTAAAGAAATGTATTCTAAAGCAATGGAATTCTTTAGTCATAGCACCATTGCAATAGCAGCAGCAGCTGTTGCAGACTATACTCCCAAATTTGTAAGCTCAAAAAAAATTAAAAAAGAAGAGGGAACTCCGGTAATTGAGCTCATTAAAACTAATGATGTTTTAGCGGATATGGGAGCAGCGAAAACAAATCAGTTTCTTGTTGGTTTTGCATTAGAAACAAATAATGAGATTGAAAATGCTAAATCAAAATTACAAAGAAAAAACCTAGATCTAATTGTCCTTAATTCTTTAAACGACAAAGGAGCCGGGTTTCAATGTGATACAAATAAGATTACAATACTTACTAAAAGCAATAAAAAGCTTAGCTTTGAGTTAAAATCTAAGCAAGATGTTGCCGAGGATATCGTAAATACAATTTTAACCGAAATCAATGCGTAAACTTTATACAGCTATACTTATATTTTTATGTAGCTTACAATTAAATGCACAGGAGTTAAACTGCAGAATTCAAATTAATTCACAGAAAATAAAGGGTACAAACAGACAGAAATTTACGTCTATGCGGACTTCTATTTATGAATTCATGAACACTACACGTTGGACTGAAGATGTGTATGCTACAGAAGAGAAAATTGAATGTAATGTAATTATTAATCTATCTAGCGAAGTTGGTGCAAATGGCTATAAAGGTTCTATAACTATAAAATCTACTCGTCCAATCTACAGAGCTTCTTATAATTCGCCAGTTTTAAATTTAGTAGATACTGACTTTAGTTTTGAATATGTTGAAAATCAGACTTTAGAATTTAACGAGCATAACCACACCTCTAATTTAATTTCTACCCTTGCCTATTACGCCTATGTAATAATAGGAATGGACAACGATACCTTTTCTCCTTTAGGAGGGGAGGCGTACTTTCAAAAAGCAAATAAGGTAATAAATAACGCTCAAGCCGACAATAAAGTTGTTGGTTGGAAACCGTATGAGGGAACTTTTAATAGGTATTGGTTGGTAGAAAATTTACTACACAACGATTTTAAACCGCTTAGAAATGCCATGTACAGTTATCATATTGATGGCTTAGATGTATTAGGCGATCAGGCAGAAGCTGGAAGAGATGAGATTACTGCTGCTTTGTACAGTGTAAAAAGTAGTGCCGATAAAAAACAAAATTCTTACTTACTAAAAGTGTTTTTTGATGCTAAAGCTACAGAAATAACAAAAATATATTCTGATGGTTTTATTACCAATAAAAGTGAGTTGGTGCAAATGCTCAAACAAATAGATCCTGCAAATACAGGAAAGTGGGAAAAGATGTTACAAGAACAAGGAAAGTAATTTTATGTTAAAGCAACTTTCAATAAAAAACTACGCTATTATCGATACTTTAGAAATCGATTTTAACAAAGGATTTAATGTTTTAACAGGTGAAACAGGTTCTGGTAAATCTATTATCCTTGGAGCTCTACAATTATTAATGGGGCATAGAGCAGACTCAAAATCAATTTTAAACACCCAAAATAAATGTGTTATTGAAGGTGTTTTTTCAATAGAAAATTACAATTTAGAATACTTCTTTTCGAGTAATGATTTAGATTTTGAGCCTAAAGAAACAATTATACGTAGAGAGATTTATTCGAACGGGAAATCCAGAGCTTTTATAAATGATAGCCCAGTTGGATTAACAATTTTAAAAAAGTTAGCAGCTACTTTAATAGACATTCATTCTCAGCATCAAACAGTACTTTTAAATAATTCAAACTTTCAATTACGACTTGTAGATAGTTTAGCACAAGTAGCTATGCCTATACACAATAAACTATTGAAAGAGTACCAAGAAGGATTTGCAAAACTAAAATCCTTAGAAAAGGAACTTTATAGCCTTGTAAATGAAGGGGAGGAGTCTAAGAATCAATTAGACTATTTATCTTTTTTATACGAAGAACTAGAATCTGCAAATTTGGTCACTGGCGAAAAAGAGGTTTTAGAAACTCAAATTAAGATCTCCGAAAACCAAGAAGAGCTAAGTTTGGTTTTACAAAAAGTGAATTTTGTTTTGGAAGCCAATCATCATACTGAACCTGTTAATACACAGCTTTTTAATTTGGTTCAAGACTTGCATAAAATTAGCGACTTTAAACCAGAATACGCAGAATTAGCAGAACGTTTAAATAGTACTTCCATAGAACTCTCTGATATAGCTAAAGAAAGTGAAGCGTTACTTTCTGCATCTACAGGAGAGAATATAGATTATGAAGCGAGTAGAGAAAGACTAAATTTAATAAATCAATTAGAACAAAAACACCGCGTTTTAAGTTTTACAGATTTATTAGAAAAGTTCACTCAAATTGGAGCCAGTTTACACAAATATACCTCCATAGAAGAAAATATAGCACAGTTAGAACAGTCGATAGTAAGTATTAGCAAACAACTAACAAAAGAAGCTAAGGTTTTAAATTCCAATAGAAATTCTGCTTTACTAAATATTGAGAAATTTATTGTGGCTACTTTGATTGATTTAGGGATCAAAAATGGACGATTTAAAGTACAGTTAACTTCAAAGCCAATCTTAAACGAATGGGGATCAGATGAAGTAAGTTTTCTTTTTTCTGCTAATAAAGGAATTGAATTACAGGAAATGTCAAAAGTAGCTTCAGGTGGAGAAACTTCTAGATTAATGTTGGCTATAAAAGCATTGTTGGCAAATTATTTAGCCTTACCTTGCCTTGTGCTAGATGAGATAGACACAGGTGTTTCTGGAGAAATAGCGAGTAAAATTGCTAAAATACTCACCGAAATGTCTGCTGACATTCAACTTATCGTAATTAGTCATTTACCACAAGTAGCTGCGAAAGCAACAACGCATTATAAGGTAGAGAAAAAAGATAAATCGGGTAGGACACAAACACAAATCAGGAAATTATCTGAAGAAGAACGTATAAATGAACTTGCCAAAATGCTTAGTGGTGAGCGTATTAGCCAAGCTGCTTTAGAAAATGCAAAAGCACTTATCGCAAATCATTAGGTAAAGGATAATTTCAATTATATTTGTTAAAATTTAAAAGTAATAGCATGTTATTAAAAGGAAAAAAAGGTATTATTTTCGGAGCACTAGATTCTAAGTCTATAGCATGGAAAGTTGCCGAAGAAGCAAAAAGACAAGGTGCTGAATTTGTTCTTACTAATGCTCCAATTGCAATGCGAATGGGTGCTATTAATGAATTAGCTGAAAAATGTAATGCAGAAATAATTCCTGCAGACGCTACTTCAATGGAAGATTTAGAAAACCTATTTGTTAAATCTCAAGAGATTTTAGGAGGTAAAATAGATTTCGTTTTACACTCTATAGGAATGTCTATAAACGTTCGTAAAGGTAAGCCCTACACCGACTTAAGTCACGACTTTATGATGAAAGGAATGGATGTTTCTGCTATGTCTTTTCATAGAGTTATGCAAACAGCCATGAAATTGGATGCTATGAACGAATGGGGTTCTATTGTAGCCTTATCTTATATAGCGGCTCAAAGAACTTTTCCGGACTATAACGATATGGCTGACAATAAGGCTTACTTAGAGTCTATTGCCCGTAGTTTCGGGTATCATTTTGGGAAACAAAAGAAAGTACGTGTTAATACAATATCTCAATCGCCAACTATGACTACTGCTGGTAGTGGAGTAAAAGGTTTTGATGGATTCTTTAAATACGCAGATATGATGTCGCCATTAGGAAATGCCCCTTCTGAAGACTGTGCAAACTATGTAATTTCTTTATTCTCCGACTTAACTCGTATGGTTACCATGCAGAATCTATTTCACGATGGAGGATTCTCTTATACAGGTGTTAGCCAAGAAGTGATGGACAATTTTATTACTAAAGAAGAGTAAGCAAAATATTGAACAAAAAAAATGGAGCTAAAGCTCCATTTTTTTTGCATCAATTATTCTACTAAACAGTTTTATCAGTAGGCTTATCTTTCTTAATTCTTTTAGCACGAGGCTTAGTCACCTTAACTTTAATTGCTTTATTCTTTTCATCAAAATCAACTAGAACCTTATCTCCAGCAGTAATATTTTTAGAAATTATTTCTTCTGCTAAAATATCTTCAACGTATTTTTGAATTGCACGTTTTAGTGGTCTAGCACCGTACGCTGTATCAAAACCTTTCTCTGCAATAAAATCTTTTGCAGCATCAGTGATTTTTGGAGTAAAGCCAATTTCTTTAATTCTAACAAATAGTTTCTTAAGTTCGATGTCAATAATTTTATGGATATCCTCCTTGCTAAGTGTGTTAAAAAGCACCACATCATCAATACGATTTAAGAATTCCGGAGCAAAAGCTTTTTTCAAAGAACCCTCTATAACACCTTTAGTGTACTCATCAAAATTACTTTTCCTAGCAGAAGTACTAAATCCAACTCCAGTACCAAACTCTTTTAATTTTCGAGTTCCAATATTAGAAGTCATGATAATGATGGTGTTTTTAAAATCTACCTTACGACCTAAGCTATCAGTAAGTATTCCATCGTCTAGTGCTTGAAGTAAAAGGTTAAACACATCTGGATGTGCCTTTTCAATTTCATCTAATAATATTACAGAATAAGGTTTTCTTCTCACTTTCTCGGTTAGTTGTCCACCTTCTTCGTAACCTACATATCCTGGAGGTGCGCCAACAAGTCTAGAGATAGAAAACTTTTCCATGTATTCGCTCATGTCAATACGAATCATAGAAGATTCGTTGTCGAAGAGGAATTTAGACAATTCTTTTGCTAATTGAGTTTTACCAACACCAGTAGGACCCAAAAATATAAAGGATCCAATAGGTTTGTTAGGGTCTTTTAAACCAACTCTATTTCTTTGAATAGCACGTACAATTTTAGAAACAGCTTCATCTTGCCCGATCACATTTTCTTTTAACAGAGCTGCCATAGAAGCTAATTTCTCATTTTCTTTCTCGGCAATTCTATCTACAGGAATCCCCGTCATCATAGCAATAACTTCTGCTACATCTTGTGCGGTAACAGTTTCTCTATGTGTTTTTACATCTTCTTCCCAAGAAATCTGAGCATCTAGCAAATCGTTTTCTGTTTGTTTTTCAACATCCCTTAACTGTGCTGCTTGCTCGTATCGTTGTTTTTTTACTACATCAACTTTCTGATTTCTAATATCTATAAGTTTAGCTTCTAAAGAAATGATGTTTTTTGGAACTTGAATATTAGTAATATGTACTCTCGAACCTGCTTCATCTAAAGCATCGATAGCTTTATCGGGTAAATTCCTATCGCTAATGTATCTACTTGATAAGCTTACACAAGCCTCAAGAGCCTCATCGGTATAAACTACATTGTGATGTGCCTCGTAACGATCTTTAATATTTTGAAGAATTTGCAGCGATTCCTCATCTGTTGTAGGTTCTACTATAACCTTTTGGAATCTACGTTCTAATGCACCATCTTTTTCAATATATTGTCTGTATTCGTCTAGGGTAGTGGCTCCAATACATTGAAGTTCTCCTCTAGCCAAAGCAGGCTTAAACATATTAGAAGCGTCTAAACTCCCCGCAGCTCCACCTGCGCCAACAATGGTGTGAATTTCATCGATAAACAAGATGATATTTGGATTTTTCTCTAGTTCATTTAAAACGGCTTTCATGCGCTCTTCAAACTGTCCACGGTATTTTGTACCAGCAACTAAAGAGGCAAGGTCTAAGGTAACAATACGTTTGTCGAATAAAACTCTAGACACTTTTTTCTGAACAATTCGCAAAGCAAGTCCCTCAGCAATGGCAGATTTACCTACACCAGGTTCACCAATTAACATGGGATTGTTCTTTTTACGACGAGATAAAATTTGAGATACCCGCTCAATTTCTTTTTCTCTCCCTACAACAGGATCTAATTTATTGTCCTCAGCAAATTTGGTTAAATCTCTCCCAAAATTGTCTAAAACAGGCGTTTTGGATTTCTTCTTGGGACTAAACTTTTTCTCAGATCTATAATCACTCGAATCTCTACTTTCAAACTCATCATCATCTTTCTCTGATAAATTACTTACGTTGTAGGGCTCATCAACCTCCTCATCGCCAGTAATTTCTTCAAAATGCTCTTTTACCACTTCGTAGGTAACATCTAGCTGTTCGAGTAAATTCGATATAGGATCGCTTTCGTTTCTAAGTATGCAAAGCAATAGGTGAGGAGTACCAATTGTTTCGCTATTGTAAAGCTTCGCTTCTAAAAAAGTAGTTTTTAATGCTTTTTCAGCCTGCTTTGTAAGCGGTATCTCTGGACTAGCTGATTTAGTAGACGCAGTTCCTTTGGCACATAAGTCTTCAACTTTTTTTCGAAGTACTTTTATATCAACTCCTAAATTAATAATTATATCTATAGCTACACCTTCACCCTCACGTATTATACCAAGCAATAAATGTTCGGTTCCAATATAATTATGTCCTAAGCGTATAGCTTCCTCTTTGCTAAATTGAATTACATCTTTTACTCTTGGCGAGAAATTATCATCCATAATCGTTCAATTTTTTTATTCATAATTCACCTAAATTCAAAGGTAAATACCTTTTGATAATAAAAGCAATATATAAGCCACTTTTTTTAACATTTTAACGCAATAAATTGTTAATTATTTCCCCCTTACTTAGGTGTATTTAAAAGCAATTTAGTCTATATTCGTATGTCTTAAATGATAAAACAGAATACAAATCTTAATTGCTAAGTAAATGGCTGAAGGAGAAAAGATTATACCTATAAATATAGAGGATGAAATGAAGTCTGCATACATCGATTATTCGATGTCTGTGATTGTTTCTCGTGCTTTACCAGACGTTAGAGATGGATTTAAACCCGTTCACCGAAGAGTACTTTTCGGAATGCATGAATTGGGGATTCGTGCTACTGGCGCTCATAAAAAGTCTGCAAGAATTGTAGGGGAAGTATTAGGTAAGTATCACCCACACGGTGACTCTTCTGTTTACGACTCTATGGTACGTATGGCTCAAGACTGGTCTCTGCGGTATATGTTAGTTGATGGACAAGGTAACTTTGGTTCTATTGATGGCGATAGCCCGGCAGCAATGCGTTATACAGAAGCCAGATTAAAGAAAATCTCTGAGGAGATGTTGAAAGACATCGACAAAGAAACGGTTGACTTTAGATTAAACTTTGATGATTCTTTACAAGAACCAACAGTATTACCTTCTAGAGTACCGAATTTATTAATTAACGGAGCTTCTGGTATAGCAGTAGGTATGGCAACCAACATGCCACCACATAATCTCACCGAAATTGTTAATGCAATTATTGCTTACATAGCAGATAATGAAATTGACACGGAAGGCTTAATGAATTATGTTAAGGCACCCGATTTCCCTACTGGGGGAACTATTTACGGTTACGATGGTGTTAAAAATGCTTTCGAAACGGGTAAGGGTAGGATTGTATTAAGAGCTAAAACAGCTTTTGAGGAAGTAGATGGCCGCGATTGTATAATCGTTACTGAGATTCCTTATATGGTGAATAAGGCCGATATGATTAAGAAAACGGCCGACTTAGTGAACGACAAAAAGTTAGAAGGTATTTCTGATATTCGCGACGAGTCTGACCGTAATGGTATGCGTATTGTTTATATACTTAAACGTGATGCTATACCAAACATCGTGTTAAATAAATTATTTAAGTACACTTCATTACAGAACTCATTTTCAGTAAACAACATTGCTCTTGTAAAAGGAAGACCAATGTTGCTTACGCTTAAGGAAATGATTAAATATTTTGTAGAACACAGACATGAGGTTGTCGTACGTAGAACTGAATACGAACTTAGACAAGCGAATAAAAGAGCTCATATTTTAGAAGGTTTATTAATTGCATTAAATAATCTTGATGCTATTATTGCCTTAATAAAAGCCTCTAAAACTCCCGAAATCGCACGTGAAGCATTAATTGCTAACTATTCACTTTCTGAACTTCAGGCGAGGGCGATTTTAGATTTAAGACTACAGAAACTTACAGGTCTTGAGCAGGATAAAATTAAAGAAGAGCACGCTGAATTAATGAAAATTATTGCTCATTTAGAAAGTATTCTTGCTAGCGAGCCAATACGTATGAGTATCATTGAAGAAGAGTTGATTGAAATCCGCGAAAAATACGGTGACGAAAGACGTACTGAAATTGAATACGCTGGTGGAGATTTAAGTATTGAAGATATGATTCCTAATGCCGAGGTTGTGATTACAATTTCTCACTTAGGATACATTAAACGTACTTTATTATCGGAATACAAAACACAAAGTAGAGGAGGAGTAGGCTCTAAAGGAGCTACTACAAGAGATAAAGATTTTGTGGAACAAATATTTATGGCTACAAACCATAACTATATGTTATTCTTTTCTGAAAAAGGAAAATGTTTCTGGTTAAAAGTATATGAAATTCCAGAAGGTTCTAAAATTGCGAAAGGTAGAGCTATACAGAATTTAATTAACCTTGAACCAGACGATAAGGTAATGGCATTCTTGAATGTTGACAACCTTAAAGACGAAGAGTACATTAATAATCATTATATAATTATGTGTACTAAGCGTGGTGTAATTAAAAAAACAACGCTAGAATCGTATTCTCGTCCACGTATAAACGGTATTAATGCAATTGGTATTCGCGAAGATGATCAATTACTAGAAGCTAAATTAACTACTGGAGATTCCTTTATTATGTTGGCTGCAAAATCGGGTAAAGCAATACGCTTTCACGAAGATGCAACACGTCCAATGGGAAGAAATGCAACAGGAGTAAGAGGTATTAGAATAGAAGATACCGATGAAGTTATAGGAATGATTTGTGTTAACGACTTAGAGTCGAATGTACTCGTAGTTTCTGAAAATGGATACGGAAAAAGATCTAATATCGATGACTATAGAATCACCAATAGAGGTGGTAAAGGAGTTAAGACGATTAGTATTACTGAAAAAACGGGTAATTTAATTGCAATTAAAAACGTTACAGACGAGAACGATTTAATGATTATTAAAAAATCTGGTGTTGCTATTCGTTTAGAAGTTGAACAAATGCGCGTAATGGGTAGAGCAACTCAAGGAGTTCGTTTAATTACCTTAAAGAGTAACGACTTTATTGCTGCTGTAGCAAAAGTAAATAAAGACGATGAAGAAGATGAAGAAGTAGAAGGGGAAGAACTTGCCGAGGGAGAAACTAAGGTAGACTCTGATACTTCTGAAAATACAAATACAGAAGAAAACAATTTAGAAGCCTAATATGAAAAAGGGAATTTTAATTGCAGCCGTAGCTTTACTTGCTGGTGAAGCATTTGCACAGAAATCAGATCTTACGAGTGCGATTTTATCGTACAGAAAACAAGATATGCCTACTGCTAAAACCTATATAGATCAAGCAGATGTTAAGCTTACAGAAGGTGGAACACTAAAAGCGAAAGATCTTAGTAAGTTCTTGTATCACAAAGGCTTAGTGTACTTTTCCTTATACAACACCTCTATGGATGTCTCTTTGTTGGATGTTGCCGTAAGTGCGTATAAAGAAGATACCAATGCTCCTGGATCTACTTATTATAAGAAATCTGCAAACGAGTTGATACGTTGTGCTATTGCTTATAACAATGCAGCTTATGACAAATACGACTCAAAGGAATTTAGTGATGCTTTAGGTCTTTTTGAGAAAGTAGTTGCTGTAAACGCTTCAAATGCGATTGGAAAAATTGATACTTCAAACATCTTTAATGCATCCTTAATGGCTGTGCAAGCAAAGGATTCTGAAAAGTCTATTCAATTACTTTCTCGTTTGCTAGAATTAGATCCTTCTAATGGAGAGTATCACATGTCGCTTGTAAAAGAGTATGGCAAAGTAGAAAATGCTGAAGCTCAGTTCGAAGCCTTGAAAAATGGTAGAACATTAGCTCCTAATCATACTGGGTTAATTTTTGAAGAAGTGAATTACTATTTAGCTCAGAACGATAATGACGCTTTATTACTAAGTTTAGATGTAGCTATTAATGCAGCTCCAGACAATAAGATTCTCCAATTTGCCAAAGGAATGGCCTTAGGGAATATTAATAAGTATGAAGAAGCAAAATTAGCCTATAAAGCTGCAATTGCTATAGATGCAGATTATTTTGATGCTTACAATAACTTAGCAGGGTTATTTTTAGATCAAACGGTAGCATTAATTGAGAAGATGAATTCTTTAGGTTTAAGTGCTGCAGACCAAAAGAAATATACTGCTATTAAAAAGAAACGTAATAATTTATATGTTTCTGCTAAACCTTTCTTAGAAGAAGCTGTACGTATTGACGATTCTGCTGTAGAAGTTTTAAGCGCTCTTAAAGAGGTTTGTTACCAAACTGATGATATTGACTGTTGGAAAAGAACCAATACGAGAATTAAAGAGTTACAGAAGTAATTTAAAAGAAAGGCGAGAACTGAATCTCGCCTTTCTTATAAATACACTATTTAACATAATATATATTATAAGACTAATTGTTAATGGAAATAGATTAGTATATAGAACAAATAGTATTTGGTGAAAAACACTATAATCTCTACACTCAATAAAAGTACAAAAATCTAAGAGAGTTAGAAGAAGATGAAAATATTGAATAAGACTTAGGAAAAATTTTCTGACTAATTTTCTCTTCCCAACACAAACCCTCTTAAAATTAAATACTGTGCTACACAATAAAACGTCATGATATATACGTGTGCAAAAGAAAGTGGATTTACAAACTTGTTATAACCAATAATACTATCGGACAGTATAAAGCATAAAGCACCTGCCAGAACAAACCAAAAAGATTTAGCGTTTACTTTATTAAATCTGTTTAGAGCAAGTATTCCCATAAGTCCAATTGCAGAAACATAAAACAAAACTGGAATGCTTAAATCTCCTAAGCCTGGGTACATTAAACTATAAAAGGCTGCCACCAAAACGCATATTGTAAACTGTAGTCCTAAAATACTTGGCTTTTTACTCCAAGTATGGTTTGTCGATTTATAAAAGTACAATGCATACAATATATGAGAGATTAAAAAAGAAGCTAAACCAGCAACAAAAAACAAATCGTTAATGCCTTGTCCTAATAGAAATACATCGCCTAGCCAAGAAAAGACAAAAGCGGTGAAAATCCAATTGTAAAAAGTGTACGATCGCAGATTTTTAAAACTATACACAAGTATAGAAATCATTATTAGCGGTTTAAACAAGAGTTCTAAAGTTGCATATTCAGCTATATTTAATACAACAATATCTAAAAGGCATATAAGTATATATATGCCTGTAAATTTTTTCCAATTATTAACTTCCAAATTAATGCTTTTTAATTTTTAGTAAATTGTTCCACCTAGCTTAATTTACACTTACGGATACTCCACAAAAGAAAACTATTTATACGTGAAAGCTACATATTTCTAGTTATAAACTGTATCTGTACAACAATAAACTACATCTGTACAACAATAAACTGCACCTGTACAACAATAAACTACATCTGTTTAACAATAAACTGTATCTGTACAACAACAACAACAATTAACTTGTTGTGCTGTAATTGATAAGCATTTAGGTATATGCTTGTAAACTTCTTCAATCTGTAGTTATTTATAGAGAGAAAGTCTCTGTAAGATCAATTTACATTCTCTTTTATAATTTACACTAAATACGGACCAGAAGTCTATTAGGCACAATTCTATTGATTTAAATCATACAAAAAGGCTCAAGTCTAGCATATACTAGAATATAGAACAGCTAATTGTATGAGATGAATCATACAATTAGCTATCATAACGCATAAACATTCATAAGGCAAGCCTCTAAATTTGTACAGAATCAAAATAAACCTGTTATGAAGAGAATCCTAAAACTAATGTTGATTTCAACGGTGTCTGCACTACTCGTATCGTGTAGTACTACACCCGAAACAACGCAAAGCCCGAGTGCAGATGTACTAAACACTCCAAACGGACAAGCCGATGTGGTAGATAATGAATCTGCTAAAGACATCTTAAAGGTTGCTATATCGTCTAAAGACCATACAACCTTGGTAGCTGCAGTACAAGCAGCACACATTGAACACATTTTATCTAACGCAGGACCTTTAACCGTTTTTGCACCTACAAATGCAGCATTTGATGCATTGCCAGAAGGAACGGTAGCAGGTTTGTTAAAACCAGATAATATAGAAATGCTTACCACCATACTTACACGTCATGCTGCTCCAGGTACTTTCGATATTCCTAAACTTAAAAAGGAAGCCCGAAAAGGAAGAAAAATTTATACGGCTACTGGCGATTATCTAGAAGTTACTGTAGATGGAGATGATGTATTTATTAATGGATGTAAAATTGTGGCATCTATACAAACAACAAACGGTGTTATAAATGTGATTAACCAGGTAATCTTACTTTAAATAAAAGCTCATGAGAATTTTATCAGCCCTACTAATTTCAAGTTTTTTATTGGCTAGCTGTGGAGACAGTAGTACCGCATCTACAGAAGAAGTAAAAAAGGAAGTTAAAAAAGAAGCACTCGACCCTATGCAAGACAAGGGTGTTGGACCTATAAGTAGTGTAAGTCTTTCTGCTACTATAGATGTTCATTTAAAGGATAGCGGGAAAATATTATACGACAACAAATGTACTGCATGCCATAAAATAGACAAGCGTAAAATTGGACCTGCTATGGCGGGAGTTACCAAAAGAAGAACCCCTGAATGGATTATGAATATGATTTTAAATCCTGATCAGATGGTAAAAGAAAACGCCCAAGCTCGACAATTACTTATGGAATACAGTGCACCAATGGCAAACCAAAGTCTAAACGAAGAGGAAGCTCGTGCAATTTTAGAGTACTTCAGAAGTATTGACTCATAATAACAACAAAAAATCTCGAATTATGAAACTAGTAAAATTAAGCCTGAGCTTATTTATAGCAACCTTAATGGTGAGCTGTGGAGGCAATACAACAGGGCAATCTGGTGCATTAAAATCTAATGTGGCCGAAAAAGTATATGTTGCTCCTGGAGAGCACGACGAATTCTACGCCTTTATATCGGGTGGTTTTAGTGGACAGCTTGCTGTTTATGGTCTGCCTTCTGGTCGTTTGTTTAAAGTAATTCCTGTTTTCTCGCAAGATCCAGAAAAAGCGTATGGTTACAACGAGGAAACAAAACCTATGTTAAATACTTCACACGGTTTTGTGCCTTGGGGAGATGCTCATCATCCAGATATTTCGCAAACTAATGGTGTTATAGATGGTAGATGGTGTTTTATTAATGAAAACAATACACCTAGGATTGCAAAAATTGACCTAACGACTTTCGAGACTACAGAGATTATTGAAATCCCTAATAGTGCTGGGAATCACAGTTCATCTTTTGTAACCGAAAACTCGGAGTATGTTGTTGCTGGTACACGATTTAGTGTTCCTTATCCACAACAAGACATTCCAATAAAAGATTATAAAGGGAACTTTAAAGGTGCTCTTTCGTTTATTTCTATCGATCAAGAGCATGGTAATATGGATTTGGCTTTCCAAATTATGATGCCTGGATTTAATTACGATTTAGCACATCCTGGACGTGGTAAATCGCACGGCTGGTTCTTCTTCTCTACTTACAATACCGAAGAGTCGAATACTTTAATGGAGGTGAATGCTTCGCAAAACGATAAAGATTTTATTGCTGCTATAAACTGGAAGAAAGCTGAAGAATACATTAAGGCTGGACAATATACTTTAGCTCCTACAAACTACGCACATAATGTGTACGACGAATCTACTCACATGGCTACAAGTACCATGAAAAAGGAAGTGAAGATTCTTGATCCTGCCTTACCTGGATTGGTTTACTTTTTACCAACACCTAAATCGCCTCACGGATGTGATGTTGACCCTAGTGGTGAGTATATTGTAGGAAATGGAAAACTTTCGGCTAACTTAACAGTGCATTCTTTTACCAAAATGCTTACTGCCATAGAAAATAAAGATTTTGATGGTGAAGCTTATGGTATTCCAATTTTAAACTACGATAATATTGTTGCAGGTATAGTAAAACAACCAGGACTAGGACCTTTACACACCGAATTTGATGGTAAAGGAAATGCATACACTAGCTTCTTTATTTCTTCGGAAGTTGTGAAATGGAAATTGGGAACTTGGGAAGTATTGGATAGAAAACCTACCTATTACTCTGTTGGACACATTATGATTCCTGGTGGGAATTCTGCTAAACCGTTTGGTAAATATGCACTTGCAATGAACAAGATTACCAAAGATAGATATTTAGCTACAGGACCCGAAGTAACACAATCGGCACAGTTGTTTGATATTAGTGGAGATAAGATGGAACTATTATTAGATTTCCCAACTATTGGAGAGCCACATTACGCTGCTGGTTGTCCTGCAAGTTTAATAGAACCAAATTCTAGAAAGATTTATAAGTTAGAGGAAAATGAACATCCTTATGCTACAAAAACCGAAAGAGATGCTAAAGTAGTTAGAGATGGAAATATAGTTCATATTTATATGACTATGATACGCTCGCATTTTGCACCAGATAATATTGAAGGTGTTAAAGTAGGTGATAAAGTATATTTCCATGTTACCAACTTAGAGCAAGATTACGATGTACCACACGGTGTATCTATGATTGGTGCGAATACTTCGGAGCTTCTTATTATGCCTGGACAAACAGAAACTTTCCTTTGGGAACCTAAACAAATTGGTGTTTGGCCTTTCTATTGTACCGATTTCTGCTCTGCACTGCATCAAGAAATGCAAGGTTATATTAGAGTGTCTCCAAAAGATTCTAAGCTAGAATTAAGCTGGTCTTTAGACGACGAATAAGTTAAACTGATTTTATTAATTGAAGTAGGTGCCTAGAGGCATCTACTTCTTTTAAATACATTCCATGAAAAAATCACAAATTATAATGCTTACCGCTGTATTATTTATCAGTGGCATATTTCTTTTTCCAATGTGGCAAATAACTTTGGGAGCTCCACAATATCCCGAACCTATAGGAATGAGTATCTGGATTGATAAAATTGCAGACATGAATCCTAATGATTTAAAAAACATTAATTTAATGAATCATTATATAGGAATGCAGGAAATTCCAGAACATATAAAAGAGTTCGACTTCTTTCCTTATATAGTTCAAATAATGATTGCTTTTGGTTTTGTAATCGCTTTTATAGGAAGACCAAAATTGTATTTAGTTTGGTTTGGAACTATGTGTGTATTGGGTGTTTTAGGAATGTATGATTTTTGGTTATGGGAGTATAATTATGGCCATGATTTAAGCGATATGGCTGCTATAAAATTCACCGACGAATTTGGGGAACCTATAGCTTATCAACCGCCACTAATTGGTAGAAAAGTAATCTTAAACTTTGTAGCTACTTCGCTGCCTTCCACAGGTGCTTACCTCCTATTTACAGGAATGTTTTTAAGTGTTGTAGCTTTTTATAAATCAACTAAAGAAAAAGCATGGAAAAGTATTTAGTAATAATAATAATACTTGTTTTTAGGAGCTGTAGTACTAATCCAAGAGCTATAAATTACAATACCGATAATTGTAGTTATTGTAAAATGACCATTGTAGATCAGATTCATGCAACGGAACTGGTTACAGAAAAAGGACGAATTAAGGTATATGATGCTATAGAATGCATGTTGTACGATTTAAAGGAAAACCCTTCAGTTGTTTACCAACACTACAAAGTAAACACCTATAATGCTCCTAAAATTTTAGAAGATGCGAGTACAAGTGTCTATTTAATTTCGGAAGAATTACCCAGTCCTATGGGTGCAAATTTAACCGCTTTCAAAGATTCTTTAAGTGCCCTTAATGTACAGAAGGAAATTGGTGGCACTCTTTATTCTTGGAGTAAATTAAAACAAAAATTTAATTTGTGATGGATTAAAAAATCAAGCCCATGAACAAACACTTCTTTATCAACCTCATTATTGTGTTTTGTTTGCCACAGTTAATGTGTTCAAAAAACATTACGGTAAGCAAAGCTTCATCTTCTATAAATACTATAGAAAGTGCCTTATTACTTGCAAATGCCCACGACACCATAAATGTGCTCGAAGGTTTGTACTTAGAAACAGAACTTCACATTACCAAACCGCTAACTATTATAGCATATAATGCTACTATAGATGCCGAATTTAAAGGGGGTGTTTTTTACCTTGAAGCTGATAGTATAAGTATAAGTGGTTTTACAATAAACAATATTAAGTCCTCTCATATAAAAGATATTTCTGCTATTTATACTTATAAAGCAGACTATTTTACAATCGAAAACAACATTTTTAATTTACCTTTTTTTGCAATCCAAATTCATAAATCTCAACATGGAATTATTAAAAATAATTTTATTTATGGACAGGCGAGTTTAGAAAGTAATTCAGGCAATGGGATTCATGTATGGCATAGTAATCACCTGGAAATAAGTGGCAATACGGTACATCAAATGCGAGATGGTATTTATCTTGAATTTGTAGATTTCTGTACTATACAAAACAACAAGAGCTCAGACAATGTTCGTTACGGATTGCATTTTATGTTCTCTAATAATGATCAATATAGAGATAATGAGTTTGAAAACAACGGTGCTGGTGTTGCAGTAATGTTTTCAAAATTTATTACAATGCAAAATAATATTTTCAAGCTTAATTGGGGTGGTGCATCTTACGGATTACTACTCAAAGAAATTTACGATGCTGAAATTATAAACAATACTTTTTATCAAAACACAATAGGTATTTACTCCGAAGGATCGGCTCGGATAAATTACAAAAACAACATTTTGGAAAGCAATGGCTGGGGAGTGAAAATTGCTGGAGGTTGTTATTTAAACATTTTCAAAAACAACGATTTTAAGAACAATGCCTTCGATTTATCCTACGAAGGAAGGATGAACGATAATACGTTTAACAATAATTACTGGAGCGAATATACTGGCTACGATTTAGATAGAGATGGTGTGGGCGACATTCCTTTTAGACCTGTAAAACTATTCTCATATATAGTTAATAGAACTCCGGAAACAATTGTATTGCTGAGAAGCTTATTTATAGACATCATCAATTTCTCAGAAAAGGTATCTCCAATTTTTACTCCTGATAAATTACAAGATTTAAAACCTCGTATAAAACCAATTAACTAATTATGTTGGAAATTAAAGAATTATCTAAGTCATTTGGGAAACTAAAGGTTCTAAACGCTATAAGTATTAACTCTATTAAGGGAGGTATATTTGCAATATTAGGACCTAATGGCTCAGGAAAAACTACGCTTATTAAAAGCATTTTAGGAATGGTTATTCCCGATGGAGGCTCAATAAAAATAAACAATAAAGACGTTATTGGACAATGGGCATACAGAGATCAAATTACCTATATGCCTCAAATAGCTAATTTCCCACCTAATTTAAAGGTTAGTGAACTTATAGAACTAATAAAAGATATTAGAGCTGAGAAAACGAACGAGGTAGAATTAATAAAACTTTTTGGACTAAGTCCTTTTTTAGACAAGAAATTTGCCACACTCTCGGGAGGAACAAAACAAAAAGTTAATATTGTTTTAGCCTTTATGTTCGAAACGCCCATTATTATTTTAGATGAACCTACCACTGGATTAGATCCTGTGGCATTAATACATTTAAAAGATCTGATAAAGGAGAAGAAAAAACAAGGAAAAACAATTCTTATAACCTCTCATATAATGGGCTTTGTTGAAGAACTTTCAGATACTATTGTGTTTTTACTAGAGGGTGAAATCTACTTTAATGGAAGCTTAAGAGAGCTTAAATTACAAGCCAACGAAAAAGACCTTGAACATGCTATTGCTAAAATTCTAAGACAGACTTATGCTTAAAATACTCAAATACAGCTTTTACGATTTAATGAGAAGTAAATGGACGTATGCCTATTTCCTATTTTACCTATTATTAGGTTTTGTACTTCTCTTTTTAAACAACGATATATCTAAAGCGATTATCACATTAATGAATATAATAGTGATTTTAACACCCTTAATTGGGACGCTTTTTGGGGTGATGTATTATTATAGTTCAAAGGAATTTACAGAGCTTTTATTAGCACAGCCCATTAATAGAAAAACCATTTTCTTAGGTCAGTATTTTGGCTTGGCTAGCTCCTTAGCAATTAGCTTGGTGGCAGGCTTAGGAATTCCCTTTTTAGCTTACGGCTTATTTGAATCTGCACAAATTGTAAACTTTATGAGCTTACTTACCGTAGGAACATTTTTAACGTTTATTTTTAGTGCATTAGCTTATAACATAGCCATAGCAAACGATGATAAAATTAAAGGATTTGGGTATGCTATACTATTGTGGCTGTTTTTAGCCGTTATTTACGATGGCTTATTTATGATTTCTCTAATTACTTTTGAGGAATATCCGCTAGATAAAGTAGCCTTAGGAGCAAGTTTATTTAATCCAATAGATTTATCTAGAATTCTGATTATTCTTAAACTGGATATTTCTGCCTTAATGGGTTATACTGGGGCAGTAATGCAAAAGTTTTTTGGTACTTCTATGGGTATGATAATTTCATTATCCGTTTTAACACTTTGGAGTATAATTCCGATTTTTAGTATTGTTAGAAAATCTAATAGAAAGGACTTTTAGGCGAGAAATGCAATACATAAATTTACGACAGCTTTTAAATTGGTTGGCAAACAATTATCTTTAGCAGGATGAACTCCACCAAAGGTATGTCCTGAATTGTGTATGACTCTCAATGTAGAATTAGTAATAGCAGCCTTAATTTCTTCCGCTTCTTCTAATCCTACTGCAGGGTCTTTTGTACCATGAACCACCAAAACATCTTGTTTAATTGTTAAACATTGCATCGGAATATCAAGTGCATTTTTATGTTCATAGAAAGAGGAATACAACTGAAAATACAAAGGCATATTCTGCTCAGTTCTTCCATTGTATATATACTCTACTCCTTTTGCTTCCCACTCCGAAATATCTTTGGGAAAACGTCTTTCAAAATCACAAACCGAAGCCCAGGTAATAGCTTTGTGAATTCTATCATCTTGAGCTGTTCTCAACAAAGCAATCCCTCCACCTCTACTATGACCTATAACAGCGAGTTTAGAGAAATCTATAGGCAAATTCTCTTTTTCTAACCAATCGAGAACCAAGCCTAGCTCAAAAAATTCTAACCAATAATTATTATTTCCAAAAGCTTCAAGATCCACAAAATCAATAGGATTTTCTAGTGTAACACCATTATGAGAAAAATTGAATTTTAGATAGAAAAAACCATTTTCGGCAAAGGTATCTGCTACTTTATTTGAGGAACCCCAATCTTTAAAACCTTTAAATCCATGTACGTAAATTATAGGTGTTACTGATTTATCGGTAGTCTTATATCTATAGTCAATAGTAATTTTACGTCCATTAGCCCCTTCAATTTCTAAGTGTTTTTCAATCATAATTATAAGGTATCTATAAGTTTCGCTAGTTTATAATCTAGCTCAGTAACAGAATTTCCAGCATCGTGAGTACAGAAAGAAAGTTTTACTTTATTGTAAACGTTTACGATTTCGGGATGGTGATTTTCTGAAGTACAGAATTCTGCTACAGCATTAATAAATACAATAGCTTCTTCAAATGTTTCAAACTGAAATGTTTTTACGAGTTGCTTATTTTTTATTTCCCACATATTATTTTAGTGCTTCTTTATAAGCTGCCTCATAAAGTGGTAATACATTTTTTATATCGAAACTCTTAGAAACCTCATAAGCTTTAGTAGAAAACTGCTTGTACATTTCTTCATTTTCAAGTAATAATAAAGCATCTGCCGACATTTTAGCTACATCGCCTACAGGAGAAGTAAATCCTGTTACACCATCAATATTAACTTCGGATAAACCACCAGTATCGCTAGAAATTACGGGTACTTTTGCAGCCATAGCTTCTAATGCTACCAAGCCAAAACTTTCTTTTTCTGAGGGTAAAATAAACAAATCTGAAATGGATAAAATCCGAGATACATCATTAGACTTTCCTAAGAATTTTACATCCGAACAATAATCGTATTTTCTACATAAATATTCAGCAGACTCACGATCGGGTCCATCACCAACCATCAATAATTTCACAGGTATTTGCTCTCTAATTTTGGCAAATATTTTTATTACATCTCCTACCCTTTTTACTGGTCTAAAATTGGAAATATGAACTAGTATTTTCTCTCCATTAGGTGCAAAGTGTGCGTACAGTTCTTTGCTAAAGTCTGCCTGATGGATCTTGAAATCTATAAAGTTAGGGATTACTTTTACTTCCTTACGAATAGAAAACGAAGCTAAGGTTTCCTTTTTTAAATCTTCTGAAACTGCTGTTACTACATCGGAATGGTTAATAGAAAAACTCACTGCTGGAGCAAGACCAGGGCTTTTACCTACTAAGGTGATGTCTGTTCCGTGTAAAGTAGTAACCACCGGTATTTTTATGCCTTGTTCGGCAAGCATTTGCTTGGCTAAATAAGCTACATAAGCATGTGGTATAGCATAGTGAACGTGTAATAAATCTAGTTTTTCAAATTTTACAACATCAAATAATTTACAAGCTAAACCTAATTCGTAAGGTGGGTATTCAAAAAGCGGATACTCTGCCACTCTAACTTCATGAAAATACACATTATTAAGACTGTTGTTTAAACGTACAGGCTGTCTATATGCTATAAAATGAATCTCATGCCCTTTCTCTGCTAATGCCTTTCCGAGTTCGGTAGCTACAATACCACTACCGCCAAAAGTTGGATAACAAACAATACCTATTTTCATACTATTCTATTGCCTTATAAATTACTTCTTGAATACGTGTACGTATATTTTCCTTTACTAAAAGTGAGTTTTCTGCTGATGGATGAATACGATTGGATAAAAATACATAAATCAAATCTTGTTCCGGATCTACCCAAGTAATCGTTCCTGTAAATCCTGAATGTCCAAAACTATTCGAACTTGCCTGCTTACATGTAGGTCCCGAAGAATCGTCTAATACAGGCTTGTCAAATCCTATTCCTCTTCGGTTGTCTTTTCTGCAATACTGGCAAGAAGTGAATTCTGAAATTGTCTCTTCGTTAATATAACGAGTACCTCCATAGGTTCCACCATTCAAATACATTTGCATCAGCTTTGCTAAATCGTTGGCATTAGAGAAAAGTCCTGCATGCCCACCTACACCATTTTGCATTGCTGCTCCTGGATCGTGAACATAACCACACAATAATTGATTTCTGAAATAAGTATCGTTTTCTGTAGGTATAATAGTATTTTTAGTAAATTTCTCTAGCGGATGATAAGTCGTATAATTTGCCCCCAAATCTTTGTAAATCCTATCTTGTACAAGCTCTTTTAGGGAGTTTCCTTCTTGTTCCTCGATAATTTCTTTTAGAATATAATAGGCTAAATCACTGTATTTATACCCCTTTTCTTCCCACATTTTAGAATGTATAACTCGCTCTACGATAGTATCTAAATACGATTCGTTCATATACACATCCTGTGCTACTTTTATTTGAAACGCTCCCTCTCTATTACTGGAATAAATTGCTGGATTAGGACCTCCTTTCTCGTTTAGGGTTTCTTTGTAAAATGGAATCCAAGGCCATAGTTGTGCTTGGTGAGCAAGGATTTCACGAGTTGTTAATTCTGCTTTCGAACAAGTATCATTAATAGCTAAATAATTAATTAAATCCTCATCTATATCGTAAGTTCCAGCATCTACCTTCTGCATAATAATAGGTAAAGTAGCTGCAATTTTTGTAATTGATGCAATGTCGTAAACATCAAACTCATTTACGGGTACTAAGCTATCGTAGGTATGAAAGCCAAAACATTTAGAATAGACTACCTCTCCGCTTCTAGCAACCAAAACCTGACAACCTGGAGTAGCCTTAATTTCTATAGCATAATTAGCAATAGAATCAATTAAAGCCAAGGTGTCAATATTGAATCCAAGGGCTTCTGCCTGAGTATATTTAAGTCTATTTAAAGGAATTGTTTCTATTCCCAGTCCAGCAGTAAAATCGGCACTCAAACTCACAGGTAATTTTCCATTAACCGAAATAGCACCAAATACACTCTGTGCAGCCAAAGACTGCATACTTAGTGTGTTTTGATAAGCTATAAGTATAGAATTTACATCTGAAAGATAATTTGCATTTAGTAAACTGTATGGATTCGCAAAAACGACTAGAGAAACTGTTGTCTGCTGAGAATACGTTTCTATAAGTTCTTTTTCGTGTGTAGAAATTTTATAGGATTTCCAAGGAGAAATAGTTGATTTATGTACCGATATAATCAACTGATCGAAGTCTGAAGGTTCATCTATAGAAGTATCGAAAACTTTTACGTCTGCATATCTTTTTAATTGTTTTATAAAAGCATTAGAATCTGAATCGCCCAATGTAAGAATAGCTATTTTCTTGTTTTTAAGTGACCCAATTGGTAAATTATCATTTTGGTTTTTCACTAAGGTTAATGCAGATTTTTCTAATCGACTAGTTAAAAGGCTTCTCTTTTTAATAGTCGCTCTTTCTAAAACATTCAAAGTATCTAGGTCTACAGGCATTGTTAAACCTAACCATTCCTTTGCTTTTAATATTTTAGAACAGGATTCATCAATACGAGCCTCTGTAAGCACACTATCGCGAATGGCTCTTTTTATTGCTGTAAATGCAGCAGGTATATCTTCGGGAAATAATAATACGTCGTTACCCGCAAGTAAAGCAGCAACATTCAATTCACCACTTTCATAATAACTACTAACCCCTTTCATGTTTAAGGCATCGGTAAAAATAAGTCCGTTAAAATTTAATTGTTGCTTTAGCATAGTATCTACAACATAAGGAGATAAGGTACTAGCACGATTAAAAGTAGAATCTAATGAGGGGATATTTAAATGAGCAACCATCACCGAGGCTACTCCACCATCAATTAATTTCTTGAAAGGAAGCACATCAACCGTATCAATCCGAGCTTTTGTATGATTTATTACAGGAAGCGTTTTATGAGAATCAGATTCAGTATCGCCATGACCGGGGAAATGTTTAGCACAAGCCAAAACTCCTGCGTCTTGCATTCCTTGCATCAAAGCCAATCCTTTGTCACTTACATTTTCGGGATTTTCACCATAAGAACGTGCATTAATAATTGGGTTTAATGGATTAGAATTAACATCTACTACAGGAGCGAAATTAAAATGAATCCCTAAAGTTTTGCATTCTTGAGCCATAGCAGCGCCCATCTCATACAGTAAATCATTATTCTGTATAGCACCCAAAGTCATATTCCATGGAAATGGTTGCAAACTGTCTATACGCATTGCCAAGCCCCACTCGCCATCAATACCATTCATCAATGGTATATTAGATTTAGACTGAAAACGATTGACTAGCTTAGTATGTGTTGTTGGAGAAGATTGAAAATAAATTAAACCTCCCAAGCCATAGTTTGTAATTAAACTATCAATCATCAAATAATAGTCTTCGTTGCTGTCTCTACTATTTGCAGCAACCATAAACAACTGACCTATTTTTTCGTCTAAGCTTAAAGTTTGTAGAAGAGAATCTGCCCAAGGCGATTCATTAATCATATAAGGAGGAAGTAAAGGTGGCTCGGATATAGGAGCAACGGTTTTGCCCCAGAATCCCCAAAATCCTAAACTGATGAATAATACAGAAAATATCCTTAGTAACATGAATTAATCGATATTAAAAATTACAAAATTGAATAGAAATAGTACCTCTAAGAATCAAATCTTAAACAGAACTAAAAACGTTTAAAAGTACATAGAATTGTATAAGGATTTTAAGTCTTCCTTTTTTTTGACTAAAATGTTATTAACAGGAAGTCCAGTGTTTAATTAATTAGAAATTCTACTCCACAGTTCTAGTTCTAATCATCATCATACCTAAAAAGCATAAGAATCCATTTACAATAAGAAGCTCAAAGCCAAAATGGAAACCCCACCAAATGGGTGCATATATTTGTAATAAATAAGTTAGCAAAGGAGCTAATACCACCACTGGTATAATTAAGCGATCCTTAATTTTCCATTTGGTAAACAATCCAAAAGCATACATTCCTAATAGTGGTCCGTAGGTATAACCTGCTACTTTAAATAGAGCAGAAATTACACTCTCGTCGTTAATAAGTTTAAAGAGAAGTATGACTAGGAATAGGATTACTGAAAACAAAATATGTGCTTGTTTACGTATTTTTAACTGCATCAATTTCTCTCTTTTTTCAATAGCTAGAAAATCTACACATAAAGAAGTGGTTAGTGCTGTAAGGGCAGAATCGGCACTAGAATAGGCGGCAGCAATTAAACCCAATAAGAAAAACAAGCCTACTGCAACAGGCATTTGTGGATGCATTGCCACCGTAGCAAACAACTCATCTCCTGTAGCTTCTACACCATATTGGTTTGCAAACAAATACAAGAGCGCTCCTAAACCAAGGAATAGTAAGTTTACAAAAACCAATACTATACTAAACCAAAACATATTCTTTTGGGCATCTTTTATAGAAGGACAGGATAAGTTTTTCTGCATCATATCCTGGTCTAAACCTGTCATAACAATAGCTAAAAAAGCTCCAGAAAAGAATTTCTTGGGGAAGAATGAAGCACTGCTTGGATCCTCAAAAAAGAAAGTTTTGGAGTATTCAGAAAGAGAAATTTGCTCTATTGCTGTAGCCAAACTAAAATCCATTGCATCGGCTACATAGTAAAAACACAAAACTACGGCAATAAGCATAAAAAGAGTTTGTAAGGTATCAGTCCAAATAATGGTTTTTATACCAGCTTTATGAGTGTACACCCAAATTAGCACAATGGTTAAAGCTACGGTTAGGGCAAAAGGAATTCCCCACTCATCAAATACTAAAATTTGCAAAATATTGGCAACTAAAAACAAGCGAAAAGCGGCACCTATAGTTCTAGATAAAAGGAAATAAAAAGCGCCTGATTTATAGGACCAAAAACCAAATCTATCTTCAAGATAGGTGTAAATTGATGTTAAATTTAATCGGTAATACATGGGCATTAATACGGTTGCTATAACTGCATAACCAACCAAATACCCTAATACCATTTGGAAGTAAGAAAACTGTGAACTTGCCACCCATCCAGGAACAGAAATAAAAGTCACCCCAGAAAGACTCGCTCCTATCATCCCAAAAGCTACTATATACCAAGGTGAGCGTCTATTGCCTACAAAGAAACTTTCGTTGTCTTGCTCTTTAGAAGTAATCTTAGAAATAAAGATTAAAAGTGCAAAATAAGCGATTAATACGGTAATAATTAAAGTAGGAGTCATAGCTATATTTTAAAAAATCTAATATATAATTTACTATTGATACTATGCGCTAAAAAGCTATTTTTGGGCTATGAACTTCTCATCAAAATTATTAGAACAAGCTGTAGAAGAGTTTTCTAAACTCCCTGGAATAGGAAAAAAAACAGCTTTGCGTTTGGTTTTAAATTTACTAAAACGTGAAAAAGACGAGGTAAATCGTTTTGCACTAGCGGTTAAAGACCTCAGAGAGGGTATTCGCTATTGTATAAAATGCCACAACATTTCTGATGTAGAAGTTTGTCAGCTATGTGCTAATCTGAATAGAGATGGAACTACTTTATGTGTAGTTGAAGATATTCGAGATGTGATGGCGGTAGAAAATACACAACAATTTAAAGGCTTATACCACGTTCTAGGCGGAGTTATTTCCCCAATGGAAGGAATAGGACCTCAGCATTTATCTATAGATAGCCTTATAAAAAAGGTTGCTGATGGAGAAGTTACAGAAATAATATTTGCATTGAGTAGTACTATGGAAGGTGATACGACTAACTTTTATATTTTTAAGAAATTAAAAAACTACGAGATTAAAGTTTCTACCATTGCAAGAGGAATAGCTTTTGGAGATGAATTGGAATACGCAGACGAAATAACACTAGGCCGATCGATAGTAAATAGATTGCCTTACGAAAACGCAATTAACAGCTAAGGGTAAATGAAAATATCCATTATAATTGTAAACTATAATGTTAAGTACTTTTTAGAACAGTGCTTGCAATCGGTACATAAGGCTATCCAAAATATGGATGCGGAGGTTTTTGTAGTGGACAATAATTCGGTTGATCGTTCTGTAGAAATGGTTGCTGAAAAATTCCCTTGGGTTAAATTAATAGCCAATAAAGAAAATACAGGTTTTTCTGTTGCCAATAACCAAGCAATGCAACTTGCTAAAGGTGAGTATTTTCTACTCTTAAATCCCGATACAATTGTAGAGGAAGATACTTTTGAAAAATGTGTCGCTTTTATGGATAAGACTCCTAACGCGGGTGGATTAGGAGTTAAGATGGTTGATGGTAAAGGAAAATTCTTACCTGAATCAAAACGAAGTCTCCCTACACCAGCAGTAGCTTTTTATAAAATATTTGGTTTGTCTAAGTTGTTCCCGAAATCGAAAAGATTTGGCGCTTACCACCTAGGTCATTTACCAGAAAACGAAACCAATGAAGCTGATATTTTAGCAGGTGCTTATATGCTTATGCGTAAAGAAGCATTAGATAAAGTAGGTTTATTAGACGAGACTTTCTTTATGTATGGCGAAGATATAGACTTGTCTTACAGATTGATTTTAGGAGGTTATAAAAACTACTATTTCCCCGAAACACGAATTATACATTATAAAGGAGAAAGCACTAAAAAGGGTAGTTTAAACTATGTATTTATGTTTTATAAAGCGATGATTATTTTCGCTCAAAAACATTTTTCAACTAAGAATGCTTGGCTTTTTAGTGCTCTAATAAATACCGCAATTTACCTCCGTGCTTTCGCTTCTGTTAGTGCTCGATTTGTAAATACTATAGCCCTGCCACTATTCGATGCTTCTTTAATTTTTGGAGGCATGATTTATTTAAAGAATTACTGGGAAATAAACCATAGGTATATTGAGGGAGGAGAATATCCTCTTATATATTGGCAACTTGTAATTCCTGTTTATATTTTAATTTGGTTGTTAATAGACAAACTTAGTGGCGTTTACGACAAGCCATTTAAAGTAGCTAAATTAATTAGAGGTACTCTTTATGGATTAGTAGCTTTACTTACTCTTTATGCTCTACTACCTGAGGGTTTAAGGTTTTCTAGAGCTTTAATATTACTCGGATCAATATGGTCTGGTATTGCAATTTTATTTACCCGAAGTCTGTTTAAACTTTTAAAATTTAAATCTTTTCAGTGGGGAGAAACGGTACAGAAAAGGTTTCTAATTATTGGTTCTGAAATGGAATGCCTACGTGTTCACAACTTACTTAAACAGACCGACATACAGACGGGATTTATAGCATTCATTCACCGCGAAGAACAGGAGGTAAAACACGATTTATATGTTGGGCAAATCACTCAGCTCGAGGAAGCTGTAGGTGTATATAATATAGATGAGTTAATATTCTGCTCTAAGGATCTATCTGCACAAGAAATCATCTCACATATGTCTATTATAGACCGACACGAATTAGACTTTAAAATTGCCCCAGAGGAAAGTATGTATGTTATAGGTTCAAATTCTATAAACACACAAGGTGAACATTACGCATTCGAATTAAACAGTATAAATAAACCAGAGAATGTACGCAATAAACGTTTGTTCGACTTTTTTGCTTGTTTACTACTCTTGCTGTTTTCGCCTATTTTAATTATAATAAATAGAAGTTTCTTTAAGCTTTATAAAAATTTATTTTCTGTTTTAATTGGAATTAAATCATTGGTTTCTTATAATAAATTGGCTAATAATGAAGCCCTTCCTAAGATTAAATCCGGCTTATTAAATCCAGTTTCTCATATAAATTCAGCCTATCCAGAACGTACAATTTTCAAGCTTAATATGCTATACGCTAAGGAGTACCAATTAAAGAATGATTTTGATATTCTTTTAAGAAACCTAAACCGAATAGGTTAATCCTTTTCATGATTTAATTTTTTGGTACAAAAGAGCATTTATCGTATCTTCGCACAACGAAAAATTGAATTAGAACAAATCAAAATATTCTTATGGCTCAAGTAGAATTAATAATGCCTAAAATGGGGGAAAGTGTTGCCGAGGCAACCGTTATTAAATGGCTCAAAAATGTTGGTGAGACTATAGAAATGGATGAGTCTGTCTTAGAAATTGCTACAGACAAAGTAGATTCTGAAGTTCCTTCTGCTGTAGAAGGTGTTCTTATAAAACAATTATTCAACGAAGACGATGTTGTTCTTGTAGGTCAAGCCGTAGCGATTATTGAGACTGATGCTTCTGCAGTAGATGCTCCAGTTGCAGCAAAATCTAACGATGCACCAAAAGAAGTAGCTATAGCCGAAGAAGTTGTTGAGAAAGCAATGGAAAAGACTACTCTTCCTAAATCATCTGATTCAAATAAATTCTTCTCTCCTCTTGTTCGTTCTATAGCACAAGAAGAAGGTATAAATATTACAGAGTTAGAATCTGTTAATGGTACTGGAAAAGATGGAAGAATTACCAAAAAAGATATTTTAGCTTACTTGTCTAATAGAAGCTCTGCTCCTGTTTCGACTCCTGCTCCTAAAGCAAGTAAACCTTCAAATACCGCTACACCAGTTCAAATATCTGCTCCTAATGTTCCTGCAATGGAAGGAGATGAGATTATAGAAATGGATCGTATGCGTAAGATGATTGCCAATCATATGGTAATGTCTAAACATGTTTCGCCTCACGTTACTTCTTTTGTAGAAGCCGATGTTACCAATATCGTAAACTGGAGAAACAAAGTAAAAGATGAATTCTTTAAACGCGAAGGAGAAAAAATCACCTTCACTCCTATCTTTGTAGATGCGGTTGTAAAAGCAATTAAAGATTTCCCTATGATAAATGTTGCTGTTGATGGAACAAACATCATCAAGAGAAAACATATTAATGTAGGAATGGCTGCAGCATTACCTTCAGGAAACCTTATTGTTCCTGTAATTAAAGATGCAGACCAAAAGAATTTAATCGGTCTTACTAAAGCAGTAAACGATTTAGCTCGTAGATCTAGAAGTAACGATTTAAAACCAGACGAAGTTTCTGGTGGTACTTTCACACTTACCAATGTAGGTGGATTCGGTAACGTAATGGGAACTCCTATTATAAACCAACCACAAGTAGCTATTATGGCAGTTGGAGCAATCGTTAAAAAACCTGCTGTTATGGAAACAGACATGGGAGACGTTATTGCAATTCGTCATAAAATGTTCTGCTCTTTATCTTACGATCACAGAGTGGTAGATGGCTCTTTAGGAGGAATGTTCCTCAAAAGGTTCTCAGACTACTTAGAAGCATTTGATCCAAACACAAGTATATAATTACTAAAAGCATCAACTAAGTTTGGTGCTTTTTTTTTAGATAAATAATATGAATTTACAACTGAGTAGACCATTAGCATTTTTCGATTTGGAAACCACCGGAATCCAAGTTGGAAAAGATAAAATTGTAGAAATTTGTGTTCTTAAAGTTCAAAACGACGGAACAGAAGAATGTAAGACTTGGAAAGTGAATCCTGGAATGCCTATTCCTAAGCAGTCATCAGACATACACGGTATTACCGATGAGATGGTAAAAGACTGCCCTACCTTTCCAGAACTAGCTACCGAGATTTACAATTTTATTAAAGATGCAGATTTATCAGGTTATAACTCAAACAGATTCGATCTTCCTTTAATAGCAGAAGAATTTCTTAGAGCTGATATAGATTTCGACATGAAAAATCGTCGCTCTATAGATGTACAGACAGTATTCTTTAAAATGGAACCTCGTACACTTACAGCAGCCTATAAGTTTTACTGTAATAAGGATCTTGAAGGAGCGCACGGTGCAGAAGCAGACACAAGAGCTACATACGAGGTTTTAAAAGCTCAAGTGGAGCGCTACGAAGAATTAAAGAACGATTCTCAATCTTTAGCTGATTTCAGCCAACCTAATCAACCAAATGCAGATTTAGCAGGAATGATTAAGTTTGATACTGATGGAGATGAAATTTTCAACTTTGGAAAACATAAGGGTAAAAAAGTACTGGAGGTAATGGCAAAAGAACCTGGCTATTATGGATGGATTCAAAATGCAGATTTTCCACGCTATACCAAGAAAGTATTAACAGCTATTAAGCTTAGAAGTTTTAATAAATAAGTTGTTATTGACCAATTATAAATCAACCCAGCACCTTTACCTAGTACCAAATACTCAAAAATAGATGAAGATAATTTGTATTGGACGTAATTATGTGGATCACGCAAAGGAGTTAAACAATCCTGTGCCTGAAAAACCTATCTTTTTTGTAAAGCCTGACACTGCTTTATTGCGGACTCATGAATTCTATCTCCCTCCTTTTAGTAATGAAGTACACTATGAATTAGAACTTGTAGTTAAGATTATGAAAGTAGGGAAGTCTATAAATAAAAAATTCGCTCATAAATACTACAACGAAATAAGTTTAGGATTAGATTTAACTGCAAGAGATTTACAGCAAGAATGTAAGGAAAAGGGGTTGCCTTGGGAAATAGCTAAAGGATTCGATAGTTCTGCTCCTATAGGAAAATGGTATCCTAAAGAGGATTTAAAAACTTTAGACTTTTACCTATTAAAGAATGGCGAGAAAGTTCAGGAAGGAAACCCCTCACAAATGCTATTCGATGTTGATGCTATTATAGAATATGTGTCAAAATTCATGACGCTTAAAAAAGGAGACCTCATATATACAGGAACTCCTGCTGGAGTAGGTAAAATGAATGAAGGTGATTTATTTGAAGCTTTTTTAGATGGCAAGAAAACGATTGAATTAAGAGTGAGGTAGTAATTTAAGTTCTCCCAAGTGATAACATAAAAAATACTATCTTTAAATCCATGAAAAAATACAGTTTTATAGCACTTTTGCTATGTCTTAGCTCTTGTTCCGTTAGTTATAATATTGAGCATTCATTTGAGTCAATACCCAAACATTCTGCACCAGATTATAGCAATAATAGCAATTGGTCTGCACTACCATTTATAGCTGATTATGCAGACTTAGTTCCCGATACTCTATTAAAAAACTTACAAGACGACAGTAAGATTGATGTATTTTTTCTACACCCAACAACTTTTTTAGATGAACATTCTCCAGAGTGGAATGCTAATATTTCTGACTCTACCATAAATTACTATACAGATTACTGGGCAGTTAGACATCAAGCAACAGCATTTAATAACGTGGGAAGAATTTATGCTCCACGATACCGACAAGCACATATAAAATCTTATTACCATTTAGATAAAGGAGGAAAACAAGCCATTTTATTCGCTTACAAAGATGTTAAAAAAGCATTCGAGTATTATTTAGAAAACTATAATAATGGGAGACCTTTTATAATTGCTTCTCATAGTCAGGGAACCACTCATGCTACTTTTTTAATTAGAGATTATATAGACAACACCAAGCTTACAGACCAATTAGTAGCAGCATATTTAGTGGGTATGTCTGTTGGTGTAGATACTTATACTACAGTAAAGCCTTGCAAAAATGCGGATGAAACAGGTTGTTTTACAAGCTGGCAAACCTATTCTGAGGGTTACACTCCACACGACAACTTTGACGAATTTAGAAAGAAAGCTTTTGTAGTAAATCCTATTACTTGGACTACAGAAGAGAATTATTCAAACTTTGAAGACCATAAAGGAATACTCATGTCTAATTTTAAAACCGTTTATAAAAAATCGGTTAAGGCAAAGCTTAATAAAAAGAACAATATTGTTTGGATTAAACAACCTAAAGTCCCTTTTGCATTCTTAAAAAAGATGACCAACTATCATGTGGCCGATTATAATCTGTATTGGTTTAATATTAGAGAAAATGCTGCCAATAGAGTTGATAAATATTTTAAATTAAATAAAAAAGGAGCTAAATAGCTCCTTTTTTATTTAATGATAATACTTTCCATTTCACTTCATCTTTAAATCTCGAAGAAGGAAGTTTTACCGCTTTTACTCTAACAATATCTCCTTCTTGGAATCCTTTAGATTCGGCGAAACTATAATTAATAGGAACAGATCCTACAAAGTGTTTTTCTCCTTCAGCTCTAATCTCATCCTCAACTACTTTATAAATAGTACGTTTCGGTCGTTTCGTAGATGTCTCTACATACAATGCTTTATGCTTTACTCCTTCGTGGTTAGCAACCCTTTGAAGCTTTAGACTTACAAAATCACCAACTCTAAGGGTTTTATCACCAAAGAATTTATAAGCTCCGTGAACATCATCAGCTACTACAAATTCAGCTAAATCCTTAGCTACATTCAAGCCGTAAATAACACCCGTTTGAGCTTTCCAATCAGCAAAAACATAAGCTACCACTTCTTTAGAACGGTTGTAACAATAGTTTTCGAAATCTACATAAGGTTTTGCAGACTTGTACCAAGATTCAGAACTGAATCCTTTCCACTCGTCAGTAAGATGTTTGCCTAATTCTCTTCGAGCTTCAGTAATTGCTTTATAAAGCGACTTAGCTACATCAAACTGTTTGTCTTTTAGAAGTACATGAAACAACTTTGTTTGAGAGCGAACTAACTGTCCTGGGCGAGTATGGCAAGTAACGGTCTTACACAAAGCTTGTGTTTTGCGTTCTTCATCCTCGCTAATATCAGACAATAACTCCCAAGCTAAATATTCCTTAGACCTTCTTTTTAAATAGGCTAAAACAGAAGCAATCGCATTTTCTTTATCTCCTATAGAGTTATATGCTTTTGCTTTGTAGTAGTTTATATAAGGGATGTTTTTATAGTGTTCACCAACAAAATCAAGTTCTTCTAATAAAATCTGAATATCAGCTTTACTAGGATTTTTCTGATTCGTTAATTCCTTAGCAACAGTAAGTAAAACCAATTCACCCAAAGAAGGTTTTTTCTCCCCTTCGTCGTTTATAGCTTCGAAATGGTTGGCAGGTAAATTGCGAACTCTTAAATTTAAAAGTACAGGAACATGAGAGTTGTTAAACTCTTTAGTTTCGAGCACAGAACTCATGATAAAGGTAAATAAACTCGTTCCAGAAGGTAATTCTACATGAGCTATAATATCATAAAGCTTATCGAATACTTCGGGTTTGGCCTCAGCACGGGTTAATTCTTTAATGAATTTCCCTACTTGCCACATAATATTTTCGTGAACTACAGAGTCGCTCAAAGGCAGTTGTAATGCATAGAACTCTGTTAAATAATCAAAAAATTGATCGGCTTTTGCCAATAAACAATTATTTTGAAGTAGATCGGTTAAAACTTTACCAAAGTCACGCTTTACTAGATCCTGACCTGGTTTCGCTCTTAACCTTTCTTTAGCCAACTCATAGGCTTTGAAGATATCTCCCTCTCTTCTTAGTTCGTCAATTACAGACATAAAAAATATTTAGTGCGGCAAATCTACAAAAAATGCTTTTCTATACCACTACAGATAAAGCATTTCAATTTTTAATTTTACAAACAAAGAATATCCTTAAAACTAAATTGAAAAAGCAAAAGAATACTTATATTCGATTCGATGAAAAAAAGAGTGCTAATTTCTGTAACAAACGACTTATCAACCGACCAAAGGGTTAAGAAAGTGTGTAATAGCCTTTTTGATTTAGGTTACGATATTTACTTAATCGGTAGAGTTTTACCCGATAGTATTCCTCTTAAAAGACCCTACCCTATTTTAAGAATGAATTTATACTTTACCAAAGGAGCGTTCTTTTATGCCGAATATAATATCAGACTTTTTTTTGTGCTCCTTTTTTCTAGAGTCGATGTTTACCATGCTAACGATTTAGATACCTTATTGGCTAATTTCTTAGCTTCTAAAATTCGTAGAAAACCATTGGTTTACGATTCTCACGAATACTTTACTGGTGTACCCGAAATTCAGGATAAACCTATAGTGAAAGCAATTTGGCAAAATATAGAAAAATGGATATTTCCGAAGCTCAAGTATATATTTACTGTAAATAAGTCGATTGCAAATTTATATAAGTCTGAGTATTCTAAAGCATTGAGAATAATGCGGAACATACCCCAAATGCAACAAGTAGAGATCTACAAATCAAAAGAAGAACTTGGTTTACCTATAAATAAACAGATTGTTATTACTCAAGGTGCAGGTATAAATATTGATCGTGGTATAGAGGAAGCAGTAGAAGCTATGCAATACTTGCCAAATGTATATTTCTTAATAATTGGTAATGGCGATGTTATTCCGCAGCTAAAGAAAAGAGTACTAGAATTGAAATTGGAAAATCAAGTCGTTTTTAAAGGACGTATGCCTTACCACGAAATGATGCAATATACGCATCACGCTCTGCTCGGTTTAACATTAGATAAAGACACAAATATTAATTACCGCTTTAGTTTACCCAATAAATTATTCGATTATATACATGCTGGAATACCTGTATTAGCTACTAAAGTCGTAGAAGTGAAAAATATAATCGATTCTTATAAAATTGGATTATTTATAGACAATCACGAACCCAAACATATAGCAAGACAAGTACAATTAGCTCTCGAAGATTCTCTTCTAAGGAAAGAATGGGCTTTAAATTTATCTAAAGCACAAGAAGAACTGCATTGGGGACACGAAGAAAAAGGTTTAAAAGAAGTATATTCGGAAATTGAACGCTAAGTCTTTACATATAGTTGCACTAAATATTCCATTCCCAACCAATTATGGTGGGGCAATAGATATTTTCTATAAGATTAAAGCTTTGAGTGAATTGGGAATTAAAATTCACTTGCACTGCTTTGAATACGGTAGAGATGAAGCAGAAATCTTAAACACACTTTGCGAAACGGTAGTCTATTATCCTAGGAAGATGCATTGGACGAATTTACTCTCTAGGACTCCTTTTATAGTTAAATCTAGAACTTCTGAAAAACTCTTACAAAACTTAATTAGCGTTGAAGCACCTATACTTTATGAAGGATTGCATTGTTGTGCTTACTTAAAACATCCTAAATTAAAAGAAAGACCACAATACGTAAGAGCTCATAACATTGAAAGTGAGTATTATAAGCAACTTGCAAAGAGTGAACGAAAACTTAGTACTAAACTCTATTTATTTTCGGAGTATTTAAAAATTAAAGCATTCGAAAAACATCTAAATTATGCAGATGGAGTTTTTGCAATTTCTTCGAAAGATCAAACTGTATTATGTAAAACTACAACTAGCTATTTAATTAGAGCTTTTCATGCAAATACAATAATAAGTAGTAAAATTGGATTTGGAAATTACGCTATTTACCACGGTAACTTAGCCGTTGCTGAGAATGAAAATGCAGCCTTATTTTTAGTTCAGCAGGTATTTAAATACCTAAATTACGACCTCGTAATTACGGGTTCTTTACCAACTAAAAATCTTAGAAAAGAAATCTTTAAATTCCCAAACATAAGACTAGTTGAAAATCCTGAACAATCTGTATTGGAAAAAATGATTCAAGATGCACATATTCAGGTTTTACCCACAGAGCAAGACACAGGAATAAAGTTAAAACTATTAAAATCGCTTTTTCATGGCCGACATTGTCTAGTAAATTCTAAGATGATTGCGGCAACAGGTTTAGAAAATACTTGTTTCATTGTAGGAAGTCCCAAAGAGTGGATTAATAGAATTAAAGAATTAAAATCTATTCCTTTTGATGCAAAGCAGATTAGTAAGCGCACTGAATTATTAAAACCTTATAACTGTACATTGGAAGCGAAAAAGATTGAGACTATAATTTTTCTATAGGAATAACAGTTCCATCAATACAACGAATCATTTGTGAAGGGAAGTCATTAATAATTGAATAATCGTGTGTAGCCATAAAAATGGCTTTTCCTTTTGCTTGAATTCCTTTTAAAACCAACATAATCTCTCTTGAAGTCTCAGGATCTAGATTCCCTGTAGGCTCATCTGCTAGAATTAAGTCTGGCTCATTAAGTAAAGCTCTTGCAATTGCGATACGCTGCTGCTCGCCACCAGAAAGCTCATGTGGCATTTTATAATCTTTAGTTCGCATATTAACTTGCTCAAGTACTGCTAGTATTCGTGCATCAATTTTAGTCTTATCAGTCCAACCAGTAGCTTTTAAAACAAAAAGTAAATTATCGTTTATTGATCTATCAGAAAGTAATTGAAAATCTTGAAACACCACCCCTATACTTCTTCTTAAGTAAGGGATTTCATTTTCTTTTAGCTGATTCAAATCGAATCCCGCAACCTGTCCTTCCCCCTCTTGAAGTTTTAAATCTCCGTAAATAGTTTTTAATAAACTACTTTTTCCAGAACCAGTTTTACCAATTAAATAGGTAAAACCACCAGCGAATAAATCAAAATTCACATTACTAAGAACCATATGGTCTTTTTGAAAAATCTTAGCCTCTTTAAGGCTTAATATAGGTGTGGACATACATTTCTATTTGAAGGCTAAAACTACTTATTTACTTTTAAATACAAATGATTTTCATTTAAAATATCCGATTTCAATTGGCAAGATTCTTGTTGTATATATGTTAAGATTTACTAAATTTGTAAAAACAAATTCACATGAGAACATTTACATACCTATTCGCACTTACAGGTTTACTACTTTTAGGTAGCTGCGATAAAGATACTAACAGTTACAATGCCTCAAACACAGTTCCTACAATAGATAGTCTAACTACAAGTACAACTGTTATGACTTTTGGGAGTACCAAGCCAGCTACTTTAGAATGTTATGCTACCGGAGGAGATCTTACTTATATTTGGGAGGTGGATTTAGGAGATTTATTCATTATTAATGATTCTGGCTCTCAAGCACAATACTCTGCCTCTCCCTGTTGTATAGGAGAAAAAGTTATTAGTTGTACTGTTTCTAATAATAAAGGAGAACTAACCGAAAGTATTATAGTAACGATTATAGAATAATTACACTCTTATGCTTCGTATTTTAGGATTCCTTTGCTTTATTGGCTTTTCTCAGCAAATAAATGCGCAATGTTGCTCTGCAGGTAATCCTGCTTCTAATGGTGGGTCCGGCAGTATGGCTAAAAACAGCCTTTCTATTAGCTCTACTTACATCAATAGCTTTTCGGATACTTATTATGTTGGTGATGTAATTTATGATGGGGAAACATGGATTAGCCATCTTGAAAATACAAAATTCGATTTTGGTCTCTTGAATTTCTCATATGGACTCTCTAATAAACTCTCTATTTCTACAGAACTAGGTTATTTTATTAATAAGTCTATTGATTATACTTTAATTGATGCAACCAGGAAAGCTGGCGGTTTAGGAGATGCAGCTATTGACTTAAAATACCAAGTAGCGAATTTAAAAAAACACTTAGCTTCTATAACAGCTTCAGTAAAAACATCTGTTCCAATTGGGCAATTCGATCAAATAGATAAGAATGTTATTTTACCTATCGATATACAGCCATCCTCAGGTAGTTTCAAATTAAAAACAGCGCTAAGCTTATCTAAAAGATTTTACGGCTCTAAATTCTCTTTAAATTCATTCATATCTACCGAGTTCTCTCAAAGGATTAATACAGATCGTACAGATTATAAATACGGGAATTTGTATTCTTTTGTTTTAAGTACTTCTCATAATACTACAAAGAAAATAAATACTGGATTAGGCCTTAATTTCACTATAAGAGAGAAAGCTAGAAATAGAGACTTAATCGTTGGAGCTACAGGTGGTACTTTTATTAATGTTCAACCGAGAATCTCATACCTATTACCTGATAATTTTGGGATTAGTACTTCAGTAAATATTCCTATTTACAGAAATGTAAACGGAATTCAACTCACAAATAAGTATATATTGGTTTTAGGAGTCTCTAAGGGTTTTTCATTAAAAACTATAAAACCATTGTTAAACAATATTCTGCTAGAGTCGTTTAACCAAAATAGTTTTTTTGTTGATGGTATTTGTGGGATGTGTAAAACACGCATTGAAGACTTGGCGTATTCTGTTAAAGGTGTAAAATGGGCCGAATGGGATTTAGAATCTAAACAATTAGTAGTTAAGTTTGAGGAGGAAATAAATACTGAAAATCTTGCTAAAGCTCTTTCTAAAGGTGGTCACGATAATTGGATGATTACTGCAAAGAATAAAGCATAACAATTTACATTCATGTTGTAAGTATCGTATTGAGCATTAATTTAGCCCCGATTAGATTTAAAAACTCAAGTTGAGGAACCTAAATATGCAAACAAAAAAGAGCCACTCAATTGAGTGGCTCTTTTGTTTTATAAGTTCTGTGTTCCTTAGCGGACTTGAAAACGTTGAACTTCGGAATAAGTTGAGCTCGTAAGCTTCATAAAATAAATACCACTTGTTAAATTTGAAGCATCAAAAGTAAGTGTTGAAATCCCTTTTGAGAATCTAGTGTTAGCAATAACTTTTACTCGCTCACCTAAGGTGTTAAATAATGTTATAGTTGCCTTAGATTCTTTTGTCAAACTCAAACTTACCGTTGTAATTTCCGAACTTGGGTTTGGATATACCCCAAGATAATTTTCTGAATTTAGCTCAGAAATAGCATGAACAATAACAATAGCATTGTTTTGTAATAAAGTAGAAGCTACAGTAAGTTGAAGCTCTACTTCTTCTCTACCTATTGTAGACCAGTGTGAAACAGTAAATTTAGAATCTAAATCTACTTCATCGATCCAAATAGTTAAAGCTATAGATTGGTTGTTAAATACAGTACTTGCGATAACTTCCATGTCTTGATTTTTCACAGCAAGCTCATCACCTATTACAAAATCGCCTAATAAGTCTAAAGGCAAAGCAATGTTCATACTATATTCTTTAGGCTTAGGAGTATTGTAAAACTTATTTGGTAATTGAGAACTCGTTCTTAATTGCGGTAATGTAATATCATTTCCAGGGAAATTAAATTCTCTAGTAGAAACCATACGAACTTGGTAACCTTTACCAGGTTCCATATTACCAATAGTGTTTACGTTAAATTCTGGCCAATATACATTACCAGTACCATCTTTAATTAATAGTACATCCTCTTCTATAGACTCCATAACAACACTAATATCTGCAGCTTCTTTACGTAAATAACCTAAATAACTCCAACCTTCATTAAGGCTTAAAGGATAATCTGCGGCATTAGCAATAGCACCTCTAACTTGAAGAGTAGCATCAGCAGTCATCTTAACTTTATAAGCCTTTCCTACAGTATGATCTCCAATATTATTTAAGTTGTAAGCTGGCCAAAAAACACTTCCTATTTCATCTTTAGCTAAGAATAAATCACCAACTACGGGAGCAAGTACATCGCCCATACTTGGATAGTCTGGTACTATATAAGTTGAAATTAAATTCCACCCCTCTGTTAATGGTATATCTTGAGACATTGTGTTAGAAAGTGCAGTAATACCACTAATACCATCTACAGTATAAGTACCTGTATTTGGCATTCCAATATCGTAATCGGCTAATGCTAGGCGAACTTCATTAAGTGACGCTTTCCATGTTTTCCACACAAGCTCTTCTCCTACTTGTGAACCGTTAAACATACCAGGATCATTTCCGTAAACGGTTAATGTATTGGTAATACTAGTAAACATCATTTTCCCAGCACAATAGTACAAATCATCTTGACCTAAGTAAAATACACCAATATAATCGCCAATCTCAATAGGAGAATCGTTTATTGTAATTGTTGCGGTTGATGGAATAAGTACAATATGGTTGTTTGATGTTATTTCAACATCCCATTCTGGCTCAGTTGGAACTGGATACAAACAAGACTCGTCTTCTGTATTTGCCAATTCGTTATAATTTAATGCTTCAACATCGGTACACCCATAAACATAAGCAATACAAGAATCGTCATCAGAATTTGCTTCATCATTAAAATTCATTGCAGTTACATCTGTACAACCGTAAACTACACCGATACAAGAACCATCATCAGAATTTGCTAGTAAGTTGTAGTTAATGGCTTCAATATTGGTACAACCAAAAATTGGTGCAATACATGAGCCGTCGTCTATAATAGCAGCAGAATTGTAATTATAAGCTGTAATATCTGTACAGCCAGAAATCACACCTGTAACCTCTACTAGAGCAGTCGCAATAAAACTTCCAATATTAGTAGCAACAGTTAATGTAACTTCGTAGATTCCATTTTCTTCGTAATAATGATTAGGTTCATTAACACCAGCATAAGTATTGCCATCGCCCATATTCCAGTATAAATTATTGGTTGATGGGATATTATTAATTATTGCCCAGAAATGGAAATTAGAACCTACTAATTCTTCCCATTGAATAATTACAAGAGAAGTATAGTCACAAGAACCATCTTCAGAATTTGCACTTGGGTTAAAATTAAATGCATCTGAGTCGGTACAACCTACAATATAAGCAATACAAGAATTGTCTTCGATGTTTGCAATAGGATTGTAATTAGAAGCTGAAGGATCGGTACAACCTTCAACCATACAAGAACCATCTTCGTTTGTAGCTTCTTCGTTATAGTTTAATGCATCTGGATTGGTACAACCTGAAATTATACAAGAACCATTATCGGTATTCGCCGTTTCATTAAAATTGTCAGCTTCTGGATTAGTACAACCAAATGTTACAGGCTCACACGAACCATCGTCTGACGTAGCGGTAGGATCGTAATTAAATGCGGTTATGTCTGTACAACCAGGGATTTCAGTTACACTTTCTTCTCCTGTTGTAAAACTTAAAGTTTCACTAAAATCAGAATCTCCACAAGGACTATTCGACATTACATTCCAAAAGTATTCTGTTTCTGCATCTAATAGAGAGCCCAAAGAATAAGAAGCATTTTCTAGGTCTGTTAAAGTATGTACAATATTCTCAAACTCTAAGTCTGTTGCAATCTGCAAAGTATAAGAATCTGCATTTTCTGAAGCATTCCAAGTAAATGTAGGTGTTAAGGAAACATCTACAAGTGCAGCAGTAGGGAAAGTTAAAGTTACTTCTGCAGGAATTCCTTCGAACACAATAATTGATACAATTTGAAGATGTTCAATATCGTCTGCCGTTGCCGTAATTTGGAAAGGATATACTCCTGCTGGAATAGGGAATGGAGAAGAAATTGTTAAAGTAGAATTATCGCCAGGACTTACATTTTCTGGATCAAAAATCACAAGAATACCTTCGGGAACATCTGCAATAGATAAGTTTACCGGAGTACTAAAGTTTAATATTGGATCCACTTCAATATCAAACATTGCCATTTCTCCAGAACATATACTTAAATCTTCTGGAGTAACCGTAATTGAAAAGTTAGGTTCAGTTGGCTCAATAATTTCAAAAGTATTCGAAATGTTAAAGAATATATTATTACTTGCTTTAACCTTTATTATAGCTTGATCAGAAACTAGGTTAGGGCAAATAATTAAAGCTAATCCATTATTGGGTACTTCAGCTAATAGTAATTCAAAAGTAAGTCCATTGTCTGAAGACAGAAAGATGTCTACATTATCACAATCAACAGGGGCTTCGTTAGTATTGGCAACATCCCACTGTACAGAATAAGTATTTCCGTATTGCCAATCATCAGTTATATTTTCAACTGAAAAGGCATCAGCTTCGTTACTTACAGAAAATTGTATTAGATCGTAGCTTACACCACCACCACCGGCATGATTATCTCTTACTGTTAAACGGAATTTCATATCTCTTTCGTAAGAAGGAAGGTTTTCACCATCTGTTGAAGTTCCAGCTACAAGGTCATCCATTTTAGGAAATACACGAGTAGGAGACTCTACAGGAGAAAAAGATCTAAAAAGAGGTGCATTTCCAGTAGCATCTTCTAAAACATCTGCCACATCGCCTAAATCGAATTGTTCCCAACAGTAAGTTAAAACATCAGCTGAGTTTGGATCAGTTCCGAGACCCGTTAATTCGAATGGAGTATTTTTAGGAATCGTGAAGTTATTTCCTGAAGGGTTTGCATTAGATACAGGAATAGAATTTCCAGTTTCTAATTGTTCTGCGCAATCATTCGCCCAACCATCACCATTTGTATGTTCTGTAATTTCGTCAAACGATGCTGTATGGTAATAATCATCAGAATGTTGTTGTAAATTATTTAAGTCACAAATCCCAGCATAAGCTAAAATAGTTGTTCCAGATCCTGGTTCATAGGCAGTAGAAGGATTTCTATTTCCAGCACCACAATTTCCATTTCCACTATCACCATTAAAAGTATGGTTTGCTCCAAATTGATGTCCCATTTCATGAGCTACATAATCAATATCGAAAGCATCTCCAATAGGAGCATTTGTACCAGTAACCCCTTTTGCTTTAAAGCTGTCAGAGCAAACACCAGCAGAAGCTAAACCACCTGCACCAGTAGAAAAAACGTGACCTATATCATAATTTCCATTACCTATTAAATCATCTATATTCGTTTGGTTTTCATCTAAAATGGCACCTGCATTAGAATTTGAATAAGGATCGTTAGTAGAATTAGTATAAATAATAAGATCATTGTCTGCTACAAGGTTTAATCTAAAAGAAGCTTCTCTATCAAATACTAAATTCACTCTATCTATAGTAGTTACAATGGCAGCTAAAGCAGCTACATCAGCAGCATCTCCTGACTGGTTTGCATGAAACTGGGCATATTCTCCAGTACAAGCAATAGCAGCTCTATAAACTCTAAGTACATCTCCCGATTGTCCACTTGCCATAGATTTAGCATTGGTTTGTGCAGCATTAATAACACATTCCGAATCTCTAACTTTTTGGTTAGTAGCGTAAAAATCCTCTTTAAAGTAAGAAATACAATAAGAGGCATTGTTAATACTATATGGGTCTATATAAGAAGTTCCTGATGAAGAAATTATCATAGCATGAAAACCATTATTACTAATCGTAATACGAGCAGTAGCAGTACCATCATCTAATCCTTGTGCTAAATAAGAATGAATTGAAGGGAACTTTTCTGCCAAACTTGCAGGCATGATACTAGAAGAAACAATAGCGAACTCCTGCATGTCTCCACCTGGCATAGGTAAGTTTAAAACTGTTGAGCTGTTACGCACATTTACAGAAAACTCTTTTGGAGATGAGCTTAACAAATTCAAAACTTCCACTAAATCTATAGCATAAGTTTGGTAAGAAGATGGTATTGTATAGCGATCGGAAGTGAGAGGAATACTACTTTCTACTACAGGTTCCCAAATAGTTTGAGCATTTAAGCTCAAAGCTGATACAAATACAAACGTTAAAAGCAATAACTTTTTAACCAGCGTATATTTCTGTTGCATAATGTGATTTTTAAAAAATTGAATTCAATAAAATACAAGGCGTGAAGTTACAAAACAAATGCCAAAAATAATTACTTTATATTTCGAAGCTAAATTTGATTGATTATGAGTGGTACAAGCTATTGGGAAGATGAATCCTTTTTGAAAAATATTGATTACACCATTATAGGTAGTGGGATTGTAGGGCTTACTTGTGCTCTAGAATTGAGGCGTTTAAATCCAAATTCTAAAATTGTAATTCTAGAACGTGGGTTCCTACCTTCTGGAGCAAGTACAAAAAATGCTGGATTTACTTGTTTTGGTTCTCCTTCGGAATTATTAGATGATTTATCCAATTCTAGTGAGGAAGCCGTTTTTAAACTTGTTGAAAATCGAGTAAAAGGACTTTCAAAACTTAGAAATTTGGTTGGCGATAAAATCATGGATTATCAAGAATATGGTAGTTATGAGCTTTTCGAAAACGCTAACATATACCACAATTGTCTTGATAATATTGACTACCTAAACAAACAGCTCTACCCTATTTTTAATGCAAATACCTTTGAAGTCTTTACTAAACCTGTAGAATTTGGATTTGACAGTAAAAGCTTACTTATAAAGAATAACTTTGAAGGACAGATAAATACTGGTTTAATGATGCAGAAGTTATTACAACTTGTGCAGCAAGCTAATATTCAAATTCTAAATGGTTTTGAAGTGCTAAACTTCAACCAAAGCAACAATAAATGGTTGATTGAAGGAACTCAAGCTACATTAAAGTCTAACAAGTTAATTTTATGTAATAATGCATTTGCTAAACAATTTTTTCCTGAATTCGACTTAAAACCAGCTCGTGCACAAGTATTAATAACTAAACCTATAGAAAATTTAAAAATCAAAGGTTGCTTCCACATGGATCAAGGTTATTATTACTTCAGAAATGTAGGGAATAGAGTTTTGTTTGGCGGAGGAAGAAACTTAGATTTCAGTGCAGAGGAAACTTTTGAAATGACTACTTCAACGAAAATTCAAAATCACTTAGTGCATTTATTAAACACTAAAATCCTACCCAATCAATCTTTTGAAATTGATAAAACTTGGGCTGGAATTATGGGTGTTGGCTTAAGTAAATCTACACATATAAAACAACTAAAAGCAGGACTTTTTTGTGCCGTTCGATTGGGCGGGATGGGTGTTGCTTTAGGAACTAATGTTGGGCAAGAAGTAGCACAACTTGCATCAAACAAATAGACTGACACCTTGACAATTACATACATTTATTAAACAAAATAACAGCCACTGACATTCTGTCAAAACTAATGTTGTTAAAAATTTTTGTGTGTAATAATCTAAAGTTAATTTAACGTTAATAAACGTTATTTAATACTTAAATTCAGAAGATTACATAAATCACCTAAAGCATTAAATCATAAATATTTTATATATAACAGACTATTTATGCTCTACAACTGACTTATATAATTCGCAATTCCTTTCTCAAATCAAAGAAAGAATTATACATTTGAGAATAATTTGAATTTACACAAAATGCGCGAAAAATCACTTCGAAACATCCTTTTACTAGCTATAATTGGCTACTTATTTTATGTCTTAAAAAATGTATTTAGCCCATTTTTAATCGCACTTTTCATTGCCTATTTAATCAACCCACTCATTACTTTTATTCAAAATAAATTAAGAGTAAAAAGAAGAGGTTTAGCAATAGCTATTGGACTCTCATTTTCTAGTTTAATTATTGCCGGAATTATATTGCTCAGCCTTCCAGTTGTAAATAAGGAGTTTTACAATGCAGCAACATTACTAAAACAATATGCCGACTTCATCCCTCCTATCCCATCCGAACTCCAAGATCAAGTAAATCATTTTTTACACTCCGATCAAGCAATGGATTTTATAAACAGTAACACCATTTCAGAAACAGTAAATAAAATTGCTCCAATTATAAAAACACTCTTCAACGAATCGCTCGATTTAGTACTGGGCGTTTTTGGAATGTTTTTCATTCTTATTTACCTCGTATTTATTCTTCAAGGATACCCAACGCTTAGTAAAACCTGGATTAATTGGATTCCCTTAAAATTTCGTGACCAAGCAAATGGAATAAGTCGCGATTTAAATGAAGGTATGCGGGCTTACTTTCGGGGACAAGCTACTATTGCTTTGATTGTTGGGGTTCTATTCTGTTTAGGTTTTAGCATCATAGGGCTTCCATTAGCCATTTTAATGGGAATACTAATAGGCTTACTAAACCTAATCCCCTACTTACAAATACTCGGATTTATTCCTGCATTTTTACTTTGCATACTACAAAGTATGGAGTCAGGACAGAGTTTATGGACAACTATTGGAGCGGCTACTTTGGTGTTTTTAATAATTCAATTAATTCAGGAAAGTATTTTAATTCCTAGAATCATGAATAAAGTTACAGGACTGCATCCTGCAATTATACTACTATCGCTTTCTGTATGGGGTAGTTTACTTGGCTTAACAGGACTTATACTTGCATTGCCTATAAGTACATTACTTTTATCGTACTACAAAAGATTTATAAGTAACGAAACTAAGGATTCATCTATTGAATAGATTTAACGTACTCTTTTGATTTTGTAACAATATCGATTATAGAAACCCCATACATATAGTTTCCTAAAATCATTAAATTTGATGGACTTGCATTTGCGATTCGCTTAACTCTGTCTAAATGACCTTTTTCATATTGTGGAATTGCTTTCTCCAATAATCGAAGCTCTTGTTTTTCAACCTTAATTTCTTTTCCAAAAACTTTAGCCAAAAACAATTTGGTTTCATTTTCCAATTCCATCGTTTTTAACTTTGCATAGGTATAACGGGCACCTCCTAACATAACTGTATTTACATGAAACTCCTTTGAGCCATGTATAGGGAAAGTATTAGAATTAGCTACCATCCCTAAAACAACAGACTTTTCTTTTGAAGGCACTAAGAAACCAAAACCATCAAAATTAAGCTGAGACTTATTAAACTGAATATTCAAAATACCAACAGGAGAATAATTAATAGAATTTAATTCTTTTGCCATCTGATCAGAAACAAAAGCACTGAGTTTATATGCTGGAATCGTTGAAATTAATGAATCGTAGTTGTAGGAGATTCCATTTTCGCAAAGCAATGAGGAGTCTTCAAAATCTATAGATTTAACATTTGACTGGTAAATTATAGAATCACTCAACTCTTCCTTGAGTTTATTAACGAGTGTTTGAACTCCATTTTTAAAACTAAACAAAGCCTTGGAGGTTATTTCTTTTGGGTAAGCTTTAGCATCTACAGAAGCAGATTTATAACCAAACATAGATTTTATAATGGAACCTTTTCTGGCTTCTAACTTCTTTAAAAATGGTAAAGTAGCCGAAATACTCATTTTAGTAACATCTCCAGCCCAGATACCACTTACCATACTATCGAAAAACAAACGTCTTAAATCTTCTCCAAAATGCCGATCTACAAATTCTGCAATTGTTTCATCTTCCTCAACTTTTTCTGCTTTTAGATCCTTTAAAAATGCTTTTAAAAACAAACCTAAATACGGTGATCTTAAAAATGAAAATAATGAATGTGGTAAAATCTGCAATTTATTATCGTGATAGAGATAGCGTTTTTTTGCTTTATCATCAGCAAAAACCAACTCATCCCATAAGCCTAAGTCTTCAACCATTTCTAGAACCAGCTGACCATTTCCCTTTGGACGAATCCCTCTAGGACCCCATTCTACAACACAATCGCCAAACACATTCGACTCTATAACTCCGCCAGAACTTTTCTGTTCTTCTAAAATTATTAATTCCGCTGTTGGATTGTATTTTTTAAGGTAATGCGCAACTGATAAACCTGTAATCCCTGACCCTAAAATGCAAATTTTCGACATACTACAAAGTTATAACACCATCAATTTTAGCAGCTTTCTCGTACACTGAAATTATTTCATCAGCACTAAGCATCACTTCCTTCACCGAAATTGAAATAAAAGC
>Ga0308002_1000045_pt1 | contig 49167 bp, 48 predicted proteins | sample Neamet34_FD_203148 | JGI IMG/M metagenome (GOLD analysis project Ga0308002, IMG submission 203148) | Marine microbial communities from water near the shore, Antarctic Ocean - #34 | ecosystem: Environmental > Aquatic > Marine > Unclassified | place: Southern Ocean | collected 2014-06-06
ACTCATGGTTTTCATCCATGCAACAGGGGTTCGATTCCCCTACGGACTACAAAAGAAACGTTCTTTTATTATAAATTCTTGGTGGGTTAAAAATTTCTTGTTAAATTTGCAGCCCTTAAAAGGATCACGGTCCGTTCGTCTAGGGGTTAGGACTCATGGTTTTCATCCATGCAACAGGGGTTCGATTCCCCTACGGACTACTATAAAATAAAATTGTAACAGCTAAGTAGAAGATTATGGCTAATCATAAATCAACATTAAGAAGAATTCGCTCAGATAAGCCGAAGGCTCTTAACAACAAGTATTACCACAAAACAATGCGTAACTCATTAAAAGAGGTGCGTTTAGAAGAAGATAAAGCAACTGCAGAAGCAGCAATGCCAAGTCTTGTAGCTAAAATTGATAAATTAGCTAAACGTGGTACAATTCACAAAAACAAAGCAGCAAACTTAAAATCTAAGTTAGCTAAGAAAATCGCTGCACTTTAGTAGTGAAATTTAAGACATATTAAAAGCCTTCCTTTTCGGGAAGGCTTTTTTTGTATATTAGTTTTATAATTAAATAATAAAACTATGTATAAAAATGCTATTAAAACCTGGGCGGTAAATGATCGTCCACGAGAAAAGTTTATCCAAAAAGGAAAAGACACATTAAGCGATACCGAATTAATAGCAATTCTTATTCGATCTGGCACTCCAGATAGGTCTGCGCTTGTAGTCGCGAGAGAAATTCTCCAATTAGCTAATGATAATTTATCAGTTTTAGCGAAACTTCAGTTAAAAGACTTTATTCAAATTAAAGGAATTGGAAATACAAAAGCAATTACCTTAATGGCTGCCCTAGAACTTGGACGTCGTAGACGTTTAAGCGAAGCAGAATTAAGAAGTGACGTGTCTACTAGTAAGGATGCTTACGATTTAATGAAGCCTTTATTAGAAGATTTAGAAGTAGAGCAGTTTTGGGTTATCTACCTTAATAACGCTAATAAGGTTTTGACTAAAAATAAAATCAGCCAAGGAGGTATGACGGCTACTGTAGTCGATGTAAGAATGATATTGAAAAAAGCTTTAGAGTTTAATTCTACTGGATTAATTTTATGCCATAATCATCCATCGGGAACTTTGCGTGCTAGCGAAGCAGATAAGAAACTTACCGAAAAGATTAAGGTAGCCGCCAAATTAATGGATATTCAGTTACTCGATCATATTATTGTTACCGATCAATCTTATTTTAGTTTTGCCGACGAAGGTATGATTTAATGCTTTTCTTTACATTTGTGAAAAAGCAGTAAATGTTAAAAATACTTACGCTCGTAGGAGCACGTCCACAATTTATTAAAGCTGCAGCAATCAGTCGTGCTGTACAAAATACTTTTTCTAGTAAAATAGAAGAGGTTATTGTACACAGTGGTCAGCATTACGATGCGAATATGTCTGCCGTATTTTTTGAAGAATTAGCCATTCCTAAACCCAAGTACACATTTAATTTGTTTGCTTCTGGACATGCAGGTCAAACAGCAGAGATTCTTCATAATTTAGAAAATGTATTTGCTGTAGAAAAACCAAATGCTGTTTTAGTTTATGGCGACACCAACACTACTCTGGCAGGTGCTTTGGCTGCTTCTAAAGCCAGTATTCCAGTAATCCATATTGAGGCTGGCTTGCGATCTTTTAATAAGTCTATGCCCGAGGAAATCAATAGAATACTTACCGATCACTGCTCTAATTTGTTGTTTTGTCCTACACAAACTGCTATCGAAAACCTAAGAAATGAATCTCTTATACATTCCTCAGCTACTTGTTCTTTAGATAATCCAAAGGTTTATTATTGTGGTGATGTTATGTACGATAACTCTCTTTACTTTTCCAAACAAGTTGATGATTCCTTTTTACAGAGTCATTCCTTAGAGGCTACTTCTTTTTTACTTTTTACTTTACACCGACCTTCAAATACCGACCATCCACAAAGATTAATGTCTATTTGTAAAATGATTCTCGACTTGGTAGAAAAACAACAAATTTGTATTGTTTTTCCAATTCACCCTAGAACTCTAAAGGCGCTTCAAACTCATTTAAATACAGAGGAATTTGAACTATTTTCTAATCATCCTCTTATAAAAATAATTAAACCTGCTTCATTTTTAGAAATGATATCTTTAGAAATGAATTGTGAAATGGTAATTACTGATTCTGGAGGTGTTCAAAAAGAAGCTTATTTTTTTGAAAAACCATGTTTAATTTTACGTTCCGAAACAGAATGGATTGAAATTATTAATCAAGGTGCTGCAGCATTAATCGATGTGGATAAAATGGACTTAAATACACAATTTGAACTATTTAGTGCAAAGGAAATAAAATTCCCTAAATTGTTTGGTGATGGAAATAGTGCCGAATTTATTTGCAAAAAAATCCTAGAACTGCTATAATGATTCTCGTATACACACATAAAACCACTGCTCGTTTACGCTACACTTTACAAATGGTGTTTACTCAATTTATTGGGTATGAAATTAAGATTACCAACCAGGTGGAAGAGTTTATAGCTTTTGAAGGAGTGAAAATTTCGTATACCAAAAAACCTCTTGGAAATGAGTTGTTCTTTAGTTCACACCCCATACTTTTTGAGAAAGGTATTCTCGATTACACTATAAATGTAACTTCATGGAATGGGCAAAAAGTATTTTTTGAGCAAGGTGAAAACTCAGCTTTACCCTTCGATATATTTGCCTCTAGTTTCTATTTATTAAGTAGGTACGAAGAATATTTGCCCCATATAAAAGATCGATTTCAACGATTTCCTGCTAAAGAAAGTATCGCCTATAAAAATGGCTTTCTCAAAACACCCATAATTGAATATTGGTTAATTGATCTTGTAGCAGTTATTCAGGCTAAATTTCCAGATTTTAAACCTAAGCGTAGAACATTTAAATTTGTAAATACTATTGATGTAGACAACGCCTATTGTTATTTAGAAAAGGGAATAGTACGAAACATAGCTTCCTCAATACGCTCCATAATTAACCTAGACTTTGTTGGCCTAGTACAAAGAGTTAAAGTTTTAATCGGTAAAGAAAAAGACCCATACGATACTTTTGATTATTTATTACGCTTACAGAAGAAATATGAATTTAAATCTATTTATTTTTTCTTATTAGCCGATTATGGCCACAACGATAAAAATATAACTGTGACCAGTAAAAAATTCCAACTTCTGGTTAAATCTATGGCCGATTACGTACAAGTTGGTATTCACCCTTCTTGGGCTTCAAATACAAATTCTGAAAAGTTACCTGTAGAAATACAACGATTAGAATCCATTACCAAAAGAGAAGTTTTTCGAAGTCGTCAACATTTTTTAAAACTAGATTTGCCAACTACCTATCGACGATTAATAGATTTAGGTATTACAGAAGATTATACTATGGGCTATGCTTCACAGGTTGGTTTTAGAGCTGGAACCTCGCTTCCTTTTCATTTTTACGATTTAGATATGGAGGTTCAAACACAATTAATCTTGCATCCTTTTGCTGTAATGGACGGCACTTTAAATGAATATATGGAGCTCCCAGTAGACGATGCTCAGTATTTAGTAAAGGAGTTGATGGATAGAGTTAAGCAGGTGAATGGAACATTTATTAGTTTATGGCATAATGAAACGATAAGCGATAATAGGCATTGGAATGATTGGAAACAAGTATATGAATTTACTATTGAGCAGGCTTGTAAATGATCAGATTTATACCACATACTAAGATTGATACCGATAAATGGGATGAGTGTATTCGCAAATCAGTAAATTGTTTGCCTTATGCTTTTTCTTGGTATTTAAATATTGTTTCTAGCAATTGGAATGCTTTGATCTTAAATGATTATGAAGCAGTTTTTCCTTTACCTTCTAAAACAAAGTACACAATAAACTATTCAAGTACTCCTTTTTGGGTACAGCAACTCGGCTTGTTTTCTAAAACGTGTTCGGCTCTTAATAGGGTAGATGAATTTGTAAATGCAATTCCTAAGTCTTATAGGTTTATTGAACTTAACATGAATTTTAACTCGTTTGTAGGTTCTTCAGTTCCATTAGCTATTGTAAAAACAAACACTAATTTTGTACTCCATTTAGATAAGCCTTATGCAGAACAATCGAAATTATATTCCAAAAACTTAAAACGAAACTTAAAAAAATCACAGTCTTCTGAATTACAACTATTTAAAAATGATGCACCAAAAGGCTTGATTAAATTGTTTCGAGAAGATAAAGGCAAGACAATTCACCATTTTTCTGAAGCTGATTACCAGAATTTAGAAACAATAATGCATGTGGCTATTCACAAACACTGTGGTCAAATTTGGATGGCATACGATGCCGGGAATAGACCTCTTGCTGGATTGTTTTTATTATTTAGCCCAGTACGAATTGTATTGTTGTTTAGCGGTAATACTAAAGAGGGGAAAGAAAAAGCTGCCATGCCATTTTTAATAGACTGTTTTATTAAAGAATCTGCTGCAAGTGGCTTAATGTTTGATTTTGAAGGGTCAAATGATGTAAACTTAGCTCGTTTTTATAAAAGTTTTGGTGCACATATCGAATTGTATCAAAGCTTAAAAGTTAATCGTTTACCTTTATTGTTACGGTTTTTAAAATAAAATTAAATATATGGATGTTTGGTATGAATTAGTTAGTGTGTTATTGGTAAGTGCCTTAAAGTTTTTTGCAGGACCAATATTAGCAAAGTCTTTCGGTTTCACGTATTTACAAACTATTCTAATCTCTACTGTTGGTGGAGTAGTAGGGGTTTTGTTCTTTTTTAATATGGGTTCCAAAATAGTTCGATTTTTCCCAAACTATTTTAAACCAGTAAATAAGAATCGCAAAATATTTACCAAAAAGAACAAGTTTTACGTTGTATTAATTCGCGATTATGGATTGTTTGGGATAGCTATATTCTCACCCATTTTAATTTCTATTCCTGTAGGTTCGTTTTTAGCGGCTCGATTTTTCGATAAAAATTCATTTGCTGCCATGGTAGTTATGTGTCTTTCGGTACTATTTTGGTCTATTAGTATATCCACTTTTATCTTTTTGTTCTAATGAAAATAAAACATCTTTTTTTCGATTTAGACCACACTTTGTGGGATTTCAATAAAAATGCACATGAAACATTAACCGAGCTTTACCACGAATTATCGCTGTCGGATTACTTCCCTTCTTTTACAGAGTTTTACACTAAATATATTGAGGTAAATGAGAGCTTGTGGGATTTATACCGCAAAAAGTTAATCACAAAAGATTCTTTGCGCACCATTCGTTTTAGCCAAACTTTTGAGTACTTTGATCTACACAATGTTGCTTTAGCAGAAACTTTAGGTAATGAGTACGTTCGTAGAGGTCCCTATAAGTCAAATTTATTTCCATCTTGTCATGAGGTATTAACCGATTTAAAATCAAGATATCACTTACATATTATCACCAATGGCTTTGAGGAAGTTCAGGCTGTTAAAATGAAATCTTCAAATTTGAATCAGTATTTCAAAGAGATTATAACTTCAGAAAAAGCAGGAGTTACCAAACCACACCCTCAAATTTTCGAATATGCTCTAACCATTACTGGGGCAAAAGCTACAGAGAGTATAATGATAGGCGATAATTTTGAAGTCGATTGTTTAGGAGCCGAGAATCATGGTATTCGTGCCGTTTATTTTAATCCTGAAAAAACTATTCAAAACAAAAAAGTGAGCTACGAAATAGCTCACTTAAAAGAATTGTTAGATTGTTTTAGCATGTAGCAATAACTGTTTCACCACCCTTTACTACATCATCTATATTAGTGTTTATATTAGCGTTTAAAGGAAGAAATAGATCTATTCTAGATCCAAACTTAATAAATCCCATATCGTTTCCTTGTATTGCTTTATCATTCACTTTCGAATACATTATTATTCTACGGGCTACTGCACCAGCCACCTGACGGAATAATATTGGTCCTGTAGTTTTATTTTCTACTACTATAGTTGTTCTTTCGTTTTCTATAGATGATTTAGGATGCCATGCCACCAAGAACTTTCCTGGGTGGTGTTTTGCGTATTTTACTTCTCCTGTAATAGGATATCTATTTACGTGTACGTTTAATGGAGACATAAAAATAGAAACTTGTATTCTTTTATCTTTAAAGTACTCGTGTTCTACTACCTCTTCAATTACAACAACTTTACCATCAGCAGGAGCAATAATATGGTTGACATTAACATGGGTGTTTCTCTTCGGATTTCTAAAAAATTGTAATACTAAAATTGCAAATACCATCGAAGCAAACAAAAGTAAGTTCACCATCCAGTTAAATTCACCTGCAAAGTACCATGCTGTAGCATCAAGTGCTATTAATGCCGTTAAGGTATTTCTGATAATTGTAAATCCTTCTTTATGAATCATGTAAGTTGGTTTAAGAATTTAATAAAGGGCTAATGTGGTAAAAATATATGTAATATGCAGGCAAACAAAATAGGATTGAATCGAAGCGATCCAATATCCCGCCGTGGCCAGGTAGTATATTTCCAGAATCTTTTATGTTTGAATTTCGCTTTAACATTGACTGAAATAAATCTCCAGCAGTTGCGACAAATACAGTTAGTACGCCTAGGAGTGTCCATTCTAAAGCGTTTAACCCAAATCCACTTACTGATAATATATATCCTGTAGCAGCGGTAAGAATTACAGATCCCCAAAAACCTTCCCAGGTTTTGTTCGGCGAAAGACGTTCAAAAAGTTTTCTATTCCCAAATAATCTACCGGAAATGTAAGCCCATGAGTCTGATGACCAGATGAGAATAAGTAGTCCAATAAGCATTTTATTTTCGTAGTTCCCACTTTGTAATCCTATAGGGATAATTAGTGCAAGTGGCACGAAAATATAAACCACAGTAAGTAATAGACTCCCTAATAACTGAAGACTATTTTTAGTAGGTTTGTAGAGTTGACTAATAAAATAGGCGAAAATAGAAACGAACACAATACCAATTAATTCTGGGTGTAATATACTCACATAACTTACAGTACCAATAAATAGTGTAGGATAAAGATCAAAATCTATATGCTGTTTACTGCAAATTTTCTTAAGTTCAAAAGAAGCTACTATTGCGACTAATAATAGTAAACTCCCTATGTATATTGGCTTTGTAAGGGCAAAAATCATTACCGATACATAAACGAACCCTGTAAGTATTCTTTGACTTAAATTACTCATCTAGTTTCTTTATAATCCTCTATTAAGAAAACATATAAATCTTTCGCTTTATTTATGTTTCCTGTTGTAACAGATTGCTTTGTTCTGATAGAGGTTACATTTGATGGTCTATTTTTACCGTATTTTACTTGTAAACCTCTAAGCCCTTCATTTAGGTCTTTTACAATTTGAGAAGTATATGCTACAACTATTGTTTTTTCGGGGAGTTGCTCAACTTTCAAACCTTTCGTTTGTGCAGCAGAAACCATTATAGAACCTTTACAGGCTATTAAAAACTCACAGTCAATAATACAAGAATCTGCTTTGTGATAATCAATTTCAAATTCTAGCTCCGTAGGTTTTAAAGTCTCTTTAAGTTCATTATTACTACAATAAGAGTGATTCCAGTTGTTTTCTGTGAGAAGTTGTTTAAACATATCGTAAAAGTCCTCTTTGTCATCACAGTAAAAAAACACACCTCCTTCGCTTGTGAATACTTTAGCAAAGACAACATCATATGGGTCTTCAGAGTTGGGAATACAAATTTCTTGCTGTTCCAACTCCTCAGTACTCAGCTCTGTTGTTTTCTCTGCTAAAGAAGGGATTACCTTCGATAGTAATTTATTAAACAGACTTCTCTTCATTCTTTTTATCTTCTTCTATCGGTGCTACTTTAGTATCTTTTTTAGAAACTTCGGTGCTAGGATTCAAAGTAACAGTTTCATCTTTATTCCACGGTCTTTTCCCAAAAATAGTTTCTAGATCTTCTCTGAAAATTACTTCTTTGGTTAAAAGCTCCGCTGCTAATTTAGACAATGATTCTTTATTGTCTTCTAGAACTTTAAGCGCTTTTGCATAAGCTTCTTCTGTAAGAGCTTTAACTTCCTCATCTATAGTGCGCGCAGTTTGTTCGCTATAAGGTTTGTTAAAGTTAGAGTTTTGTCCTGAAGAATCGTAATAGGATATATTTCCAATTTTCTCACTTAATCCATAAACTGTAACCATAGAAGTTGCCTGACGCGTAACTTTTTCTAAATCGCTTAAGGCTCCAGTAGATACTCTCCCAAAAATGATTTTCTCTGCAGCTCTACCTCCTAAGGCAGCACACATCTCGTCCATCATTTGATCTCGTGTAGTAATCTGACGTTCTTCCGGTAAATACCAAGCAGCACCCAAAGATTTCCCTCTAGGTACAATGGTTACTTTTACAAGAGGTGCAGCATGTTCAAGCATCCAACTTACGGTAGCATGTCCTGCTTCGTGGAATGCGATTACTTCGCGTTCTTGCTTAGATATAATCTTATTCTTCTTTTCTAAACCACCTATAATACGATCTACTGCATCTAAGAAATCTTGTTTTTCTACAAAATTCTTATCCTGACGTGCGGCTATTAAAGCTGCTTCGTTACACATATTAGCGATGTCAGCTCCAGAAAAACCTGGAGTTTGCTTCGCTAAGAAATCTACATCAAGATTTTCCTTTGTCTTAAGAGGCGCTAGGTGTACTTCAAAAATCTCCTTACGTTCTGTAAGCTCTGGTAGGTCAACATATATCTGGCGGTCAAAACGTCCCGCACGCACCAAAGCTCTATCCAATACATCTGCACGATTTGTTGCCGCAATCACAATTACGTGATCGTTGGTTCCAAAACCATCCATTTCTGTAAGCAGTTGGTTTAGAGTGTTTTCTCGCTCATCATTAGAGCCAGTCATTTGGTTTTTACCACGCGCTCTACCTATTGCATCTATTTCATCTATAAAAATAATAGCAGGCGATTTTTCTTTTGCTTTTTTAAATAGGTCTCGCACTCTAGAAGCACCTACACCTACAAACATTTCAACAAAGTCTGAACCAGAAAGAGAGAAAAAGGGCACTTGTGCCTCACCGGCAACAGCTTTCGCTAAAAGAGTTTTTCCTGTTCCTGGAGGTCCTACTAATAAGGCTCCTTTAGGAATTTTACCACCTAGTTTGGTATATTTCTCAGGGCTTTTAAGGAAATCTACAATTTCTTGTACTTCTTCTTTTGCTCCTTCTAAACCAGCAACGTCATCAAAAGTTGTTTTTATTTCTGTGTCTTTGTCGTAAAGCTGAGCTTGAGACTTTCCGATATTGAAAATCTGTGATCCAGGTCCACCTCCAGCACCTCCAGCACCACTCATACGACGCATAAAGAATAACCAAATTCCTATAAGGAAAATAAAAGGCATCCACGACCACACACTATCCCACAAACTTTGTTCGTTGTTGTAAAAGATTTGAACTCTCTCTCCTTCAGTAAAGTGAAATTGCTCCTGTGCTTCTTCAATTTTCGTTTCGAATACTTCAGAAGTTCCTATTTTAATAAAATAATGAGGACCTTTGTTTAAACCTTCTCCAAAAAGAGGATCACTTACTCCTTCATGACGATGTTCAGACAGAGCTGACTCCTTAATGAAGACATTGGCTACATTTTTATTTTGGATAATTTCAATCTTCTCAACATCCTTATTCTTTATATACTCGTGAATTAAGGTTTGTCTGTTAGTTTCCTTACTCAATGCACCCATTTCGTTGGTGAAAAGCATAGAAACCATGAAAAATGCAACAATACCGTAAATCCAATACAAATTGAATTTAGGCATTTGACTTTTGTTTTTCTTTTGCGCAATATTTTTCCCCTTAGCTTTTGCCTTAGGTTTTGTAGTGATTTTCTTTTTTGCCATCTAGTATTGTGATTCTATAGAGGTAACTTTAGCATCGCCCCATAATTCTTCTAAGGCATAAAAATCTCTTACAGGTGTTTGGAAAATATGGGCTACCACATTTACATAATCCATCAATACCCATTCTGAGGTTTCTGTTCCTTCCTTACGCCAAGCCTTATCGTTTAATGTCTCTAACGTTTCTTTTTGAATAGAATCTGCTATAGCATTTACTTGTGTGTTTGAATTTGCATTACTTATCACAAAGAAATCGCATACTGCAGCATCTATCTCTCTAAGATCTATAACCGTAATATTTTCGGCTTTCTTTTCCTGCATCCCCTTTACGATTACATCTACAAGGGCTTTGATTTCCAAACTTCTATCTTCTTTCATTCGAGTGTTGCTTATTAGCTTGCAAAAATAATGCTTTTAAGCGGATAATAATTTTTTAAATGGCAGTAAATTGAGTTAAGGATGGTTAAGACTTTTTGTATCTTTATTCACTTATTATGGAAACACTTTTTATTGGTAAAAATTACCTCAAATTTGATGAAATCCCATCTACTAATTCATGGTTGATGGAGCGCTTATCTGTGCAGAATTTCCCTGAAGGAACTCTAGTTTTTGCAAAGTATCAATCTATAGGGAAAGGTCAGAGATGTTCTAGCTGGACTGCAGAACAATCGAGTTCTTTAACTTTTAGTGTACTTTTAAAGCCTACATTTTTACCAATTTCTAATGCCTACGATTTAAGTATTTGTATTGCTCTAGCTTTACACGATTGTTTAAATGAATTGCGTCCTGGATTTACAATTAAATGGCCTAATGATATTTATTTTGAAGACAAAAAAGTGGCAGGTATTCTCATAGAGAATCAATTGAATAAAACTTCTTACCAAAATGCGGTGGTTGGAATTGGCTTAAATGTTAACCAAAAGAGTTTTGTAAACCTCCCTAATGCCATTTCCTTAAAACAAATTTTGGGTATTAAATTTCCTGTAGAAAAAGTGCTAAATCGTTTATGTGAAACTATTGAAGCTCGGTACTTACAACTTAGAGCCAATAAATACGAACAACTGAAACAGGCTTACTTAAAGTCTATGTATCGTTATAATGAAGTTCGTCAGTTTCGTTCTAAAAACAAGGAATTTACTGCTACAATAATTGGAGTTCTAAGAAGTGGTCGTTTAGTATTGGTTCTGCAAAATGGAGAGAAATGTGATTTTGATATTAAAGAAATAGAATTTATCAACTAAATTTATTTCGCCAATCTATATCCTAAATAAGCCATAGGTATATACGCAAAGCCTATATCTGTTATATCGAACCAGATAGGTGCTGGTAGTGAAATTGTCATTTTTATACCTCCCAAAAGAAATAGAATTCCTATACTTATAGCGAAGGTTAGTTTGTAAGTCGCTGCAATTTTAGTTGCAATAATAGCCCCGACTAAAGTACCTAGTGCATGAGCCAAAAATGGCATCAAGAAATTTATTGGTTTGAATAAATGAAAATTAGCCACCAAATGGGCCATATCACTTGGGTCTATTCCTTCAGGTAATGGAATTACATTTCCACTAACCATAATGATTCCCATATTTACTAAACTACCAACAATAGCTCCTAGTACCCATGCGGTAATATTTTTGAGTATGTTTTTCATGTAGGTAATTGTTTAGGGGGCTAAATAGATCTAAATAGTTATAGAGCTAAGTCGGAAATAGAACTATCCATAAATGATGTTTGATCTACGGATTGGTCTATTTTAAAAATAAAAGAAGCCCATTTCTGTAAGAAATGGGCTTCTTTTATAGTCTAAATACTGTTTATTTTTTAACAATACTTTTTGTAATTCTTTCAGTTACAGTTTCTACTGTAATAAAGTAAACGCCGTTAATAAACGTCTCTAAAGATAGTTGCGAGTTTGCACCTATCATTGTTGTCGTTTTAACAGTTTCACCTAAAATATTGCTAATCGTAATAGTAGCAAGATCTGTATTGTTAGCTAGGTTTATGTTTATTAAGTTAGCTGTTGGATTTGGGAAAATACTAAAGTCCGAATTAGAAAATTTAATTTCTTCAGTTGCTAAACTTTCAAAGCCTTCTATTGGAACGGTCATAAATACAATGCTGTTTTTTGTAGCAGGATCTTCATCTCCTTGTACATTTAAACCTGGGTACATATCTCTTTGGTACGTAAGGTAAACGTTATCGTTTACTATATTAGAGATACATCCAAATACACCTTCTTGTAAAGTGTTTCCTGTTGTTTCATCCGTTGCTTCTGTCATTAAATCGTACGGAGTAGACCATGTTTCACCACCATCTTGTGAGCGCATAATGTACTGGTGACGATAATGTTGTAGGAAAATGTCATCTCCAAAATTACCTAAGTCAATTTGATCTTGAGAGAATTCCTCAATTATAGAAGAGTAAATCAAGTAAATATCTCCATTATCAGCGATTGCTGAACTAGGGTAACTTGTAAGTGATGAGCCATAATACGCAATTGCAGAAACCCCATCTTCGTCGTTTGGTTGAATGTCTAATGTATCGTTGCCATTTGAGTCAGATACATAAGCAATAACTTCTTCTGTTTGTGATATTTCATTCCAGTATACTAATCCATCAGAACTAGGGTAGTAGGACCATGAGTCATCATTAATTTCACCATTTGAATAATTCATTAAACCGTAAAATATATGAGCATTTCCACTAGCATCTAAAGAAATGCTGAACGATTGATCAGAGTTTTCAATAATCCCTTCAAATTCAGGAAAACTTGCGCTATCTACAAGGATAGAATCAGTCCAAAATGGGATAGGATGTTCTTTAACAATCGTTTTAGTCCATGTAGTTCCATTGTCTGTAGATTTTACTAAAACAACATCTGTCCAAGCACCACCAATAACTATGGCAATTGTCTCTCCTTTTACGTCAAGTGCATATTGGTCACCACCAAAACCATTGTAAAATTCTGGACCTATTTCTGGAATTAAATAATCAATAATATCGAAAGATTCTCCTGCATTTTGCGAACGAGAATAAGTAATGTAATTATTATCTAAGCCGTAAGTATGCGAAATTACGTGGATACTTTGTCCATCTGCTCCACCAACTTTCATTCTTGGCCAAACATTGTCGTATGCTACGGCATCGCTATTTGGAAGTAAACTTTCACTCCAGTCACCAGAGCCTTTTTCGGGTCTAGTAGCAATAGTTGTAAATAAATCTGGGTCATCAAAAACATGACTAGCAATAATTTCACCACCATTTAAACCAGAAATTGAAGGCCAACCTGTTCTACCTGCTTCAACTCTTGAAGTAGGCATATCCATCCATTCAAATCCATCGAAGTAATTGTAGCCAGTTCCTCTATCAGGAAAGCCCCCTTGTGTATTAGGACTCATAATCCAAGTCGCAGATATAGTTCCGTCTTCGTGAACAAACAATCTATTTTGAATAGCACTATTTGTTTGTAAATCGTAATAAGTTTCTCCAATAATAGTTTCAGACATCCCGTTACTAAAAACTCTTGATTCTGTAGCTGTAGGAGCGTAATCGGTTCTGCTAGAGAAAAGATGTACGTGAGACTCTTCGTTGTTTTGTTTAATTACTTTGTGTGCTTGCATTAAGTGAGCTGGCGTAGTTTGTTTTACGCTTTGCCCTTGCACATTAGCTGCTAATAAAAGAGCTAAAGAAGAAAATAAAAGTCGTTTCATAGTGGTTTTGTTTATTAATGTGGGAATTTACAGAAAATTGGTTAGAATTTAAACTTTTAGCTCTAGTTTTATACGATTCGGTTTTTTTGATCCTTATTTTCCTCTAAAGGAAATTTAAATAGGATTGATTTTTTGTAATTTAGCGGGCTAATTTTTAGGTATGAAAAAGATATTAATTGCCAATAGAGGAGAAATTGCTCTTAGAGTAATGCGTTCGGCAAAAGAGATGGGAATTAAGACTGTTGCTGTATATTCTGAAGCTGACAGAACTTCTCCACATGTTTTATATGCAGACGAGGCCGTATGTTTAGGTCCTGCAGCTTCGAGCGAATCTTACTTGTTAGGCGATAAAATAATAGCTTTTTGTGAAGAATTAGGCGTAGATGGAATTCATCCTGGTTATGGGTTTTTATCTGAAAATGCAGATTTTACCCGTAAAGTTACCGAAGCTGGAATTGAATTTATTGGTCCCTCGCCTAAGGCTATGGACTTAATGGGCGATAAGTTATCGGCAAAAGCAGTGGTTAAGGATTACAACATACCTATGGTTCCTGGAACAGATGAAGCGATTCAAGATGTTGAGGCTGCTAAGGAGTTGGCAAAGGAAATAGGTTTTCCAATTCTTATTAAAGCCTCTGCTGGTGGTGGTGGAAAAGGAATGCGTATTGTTGAGAATCACGAGGAATTTATTGAGCAAATGAATCTTGCCGTAAGCGAAGCAATTTCGTCTTTTGGTAATGGTGCCGTATTTATAGAAAAATACGTGGCTTCTCCACGACATATTGAAATTCAAATTTTAGCTGATAAACACGGCAACGTGGTTCATTTATTCGAAAGAGAATGTTCTATTCAACGTCGTCATCAGAAGGTAATAGAAGAAGCTCCATCGGCTGTTTTAACTCCTGAACTTCGTGAGAAAATGGGTAAATGTGCTATTGATGTTGCCAAGTCTTGCGATTATGTTGGGGCTGGTACAGTTGAGTTTTTATTAGATGAAAACAATAATTTCTACTTTTTAGAAATGAATACTCGTTTACAAGTTGAGCATCCTGTAACAGAAATGATTACTGGAATTGACTTGGTTAAACAACAAATATTAGTTGCTAGAGGAGAAAAGTTATCTTTTAGTCAAGACGATTTGTCTATTTCTGGTCATGCCATGGAGGTTCGTGTTTATGCCGAAGATTCAAAAAATAATTTTTTACCAGATATCGGAACGCTTTCAACGTATAAACGTCCTGGTGGAATTGGTGTTAGAGTAGATGATGGTTTTGAAGAAGGAATGGAAGTTCCTATTTACTACGATCCTATGATTTCTAAACTCATTACTTACGGTAAAGACAGAGCGGAATCTATAGAAAGAATGCGTAGAGCCATAAAAGATTACGAAATTGCAGGAATTCAAACAACCTTAGAATTTGGGACTTTTGTAATGGAACATCCTGCTTTTGTTTCAGGAGATTTTGATACTCATTTTGTTGGAAAACATTTTAAGCCTAGTTTATTAAAAAAACCTTCAGAAGAAGAAACTAAAGTTGCCGCTTGGTTTGCAGCTAAATTGTTTAGCGAACAAAATCAATCTGTTTCTACTAGTACAGAAACTCGTCAGTCTAAATGGAAAAAAAATAGAGCGTAATGGCAAAGAAAGAAAAAACACAAGCTGTTTCTATTTTAAACCGTAAAGCCCGATTTGAATATGAACTTTTAGAGTTTTTTACGGCTGGTTTACAATTGCAAGGAACTGAAATAAAATCTCTTAGAGGTGGGAATGCTAATTTAGCAGAGGCTTACTGTTACGAAAAAGACGGTGAAGTTTGGGTAACTGGAATGTTTATTGCCGAATATAGTTATGGTTCTTATTTGAACCACGAGCCAAAACGATTAAGAAAACTACTTCTTAATAAGAAAGAAATAGATACGATTGCAGATGCTTTACAAGATGTAGGTATCACAATAGTGCCTTTAAAATTATTTGTAAACAATAAAGGTTGGGCTAAAATTGACATCGCTTTAGCAAGAGGAAAAAAGTTACACGATAAAAGACACGACTTAAAAGCCCAAGACGATAAAAGACAGATGGATAGAGCGATGAAGGATTATAGTTGATATTTACCAATTTTTTTAACCATCCTATTTTTCCATTCTTTCGGCATTGTTTGGCATTGCTCTAGTTTGCCAAACCATTTATATCGGTTGGTGGCTACTAGCGAGTATATATAATCTCTTATTACTTTAGGAATACAATAAAATACAAAAGCTAATTGGTACATTCCTTTGAGTAAAATAACGCTTTTTAAAACAGCGGTAGATTTTGTGTAAGTTTTGTTCTTATAAACTAAAACAATAGAATCCATCTCATTTTGGTTTTCCATATCAGTTAGAAACCCAATTTCGAAAATGTTACTTTTATCTCTGTTTATCAGAAACCTCATACTCTTATTACATAGAATACAGTGTCCATCGAAGTAGAGTGTGGCTTTGTGTTTTACTTGATTAACGATACTTTAGTGTATTGAATGGTTTCATCTTCGAAAAGTACTTTTACAAAATAAAGACCTGCTGTAAGTCCTGTTAAATTGAATGTTGAGCTGTTGTAGTTTCTCAAAACTTCTTTTCCGCTGAGAGAATACACATAAATACTAGAAACTAATTTAGTGCTAGAAATAGTAAACACTCCTTTAGATGGATTTGGGTAAACATTTAGCGATTGCTTCTTCAGTTCTGTAGTTGAGAATTCATTTAGGTCTGCTCCAAAAAGTAAATGAACACCTCCTGTATATAAACCTATAAGCATGTCGTTCCAGCCATCATTATTCAAATCGTAGAGTGCCGGAGCAGTTTTTATACTCTTAGAGTACAATTGCATGGAATCTGTTACTAATTCAAAAGTACCCTCTAAATTATCTTCTAAATCTTTATAATGATAAAGATGTCCTTTTTCTGTTCCCACAAAAAGCTCGTAACCAGTTTCAGAATCTATAATAGTTGGAGTAGTGTAGGCTGTATTGTAAATAGGATCGGTTAGGTTTATGTTTCCGAGTGTGTCGTTTACCAAAACTAAATTCACTTCGTTGGCATCGCCTTGGTTTTCGTAATGAAAAATTTGCCCTTGTCGTGAACCAATGATTAAATCCAAATCACCATCTCGGTCTAAATCAACTAGAAATGGAGACGCAAAACTACCTACATCAATATCAAAATAATTCACAGAATTCATAAAGAAATTTGCTTCTCCATTAATTTCAATATTCGTCATTAAATGAAGCTGTCCATCAGAATCACCTAAAAGCATATCTTCATCTCCGTCATTATCTATATCGCCAAAAGTTGGAATGATGTTATTTTCGAAATTTAACAAACCTAAACCAGCGTAGTCATCGGTAATCCATTCGAACTTTGGTTCCGTTAGAGTTCCTATGTTTTTGTAAAGAGCTAATTGCGAATTGAAGTTTCCACCACTTATATAATAACCGTAATTGGCTACAATTAAATCCATGAGACCGTCTTTATTATAATCGAAAAATACGGGATGTGCTCCAGATCCAACTTCAATCATTTCGTCTAATAAAACATTCTTTTGAACTAAATTTAGGTGTACCTCATCGTTTGGAGAATCGTTTTCGTAAAACCAAATATTCTCGTAGTTATGAGATACGTTATTCCCGTTTGGGGTAATTATTAAATCTTTTTGATCGTCGTTGTTTAAATCCAAAAAGTAAGCAGCTGGAAATTTTGTTAGGTTTACACTTGTGTTGTAATTGGGGAAATTAACATCTTGAGAAACCATAAGTGCATTTTCTGTAGATGCACTGTTTTCTAGCATCACCAAATTATCGAAAGTAACGTCTCCTAATAAAAGTTCAAAATAACTATCGTCGTTTAAGTCTAAGGCCGTTACAGTAGATCCAGAATGTTTGGCTTCTTTAGGGGCTGATGATTGGCTTTTTCCACAGTCGTTTAAGGTAACAGAGTTGTCTGAGAAATTCTCGCTAAAATCGCCCCAACAATCATCTGCTAGGGTGAAATCTAAACTATCGCAAATACCATACTTTTCTATGGAGTTGTTTTTATGCCATTCTACATGACTCCCAATAATACTAAATGTTAAAACATCGAGGTCACCATCGAAATCTAAATCGCCAATATGAGGAATATCAACTGAACTAACATATAAGTTTGTCGGTCCCGATCCACGGTCTGTTAAAATGGTTCCTATAAGTTCAAAGCTAAGTTCTTCAGTAGTATTTGAGTTTTTATAAACTCTAATAGCCCCGTTTTCTGAAGTGAAAACATCCATTTTTCCATCACAATTATAATCTCTAAGTAAAACCCAGTCTTCTAGTGGAGGGAAAAATGCATTATATGCTGGTGCATAATGGTAATCGACTTCACCTTGTGTGCCATTATTAATAAAACAATTTATTTGATCGCCATTCTTGTCGAAAATTATCAAGTCTAAAATTCCATCCTTATTTAGGTCTATTTCAGATAGTTGCGGCACATTAGCGCCACCTGCCCACGGATTGACCAAAAAGGTGTTGTTTTTAGAAACTTGTATTTCTTGAGTTTGATGAAAAGCTTGTTGTGCAAAACTCTGAAAACAACTCGTAATAAGCGTGAAAACAATAAGAATGTACCTCATAATGTAGTGTATAATCAATAATGCAGCTAAATTACAAGAATTGTGCCTTAGAAATCTTATTTAAGGCTAAATAAATTGGGTTTATTTTAACGAAAGTTTATATTTGTCAGCCCTAAATAAACGACACTTAAAACAAATAAAATGCGTAACAAAGGATTTACTAAATTTATTGCTATCGTATTCGCGTTAATTTGCGTTTACCAGCTCGCCTTTACATGGATGGTAAAAAGTGTTGAAAAAGACGCTAAAGCCTATGCTAGTGGTGATTATGATGTAGAACAAGCTTACCTTGATTCTATCGCTACCGAAGAATTATACTTTGGTTATTCTTACAAAGAATGTAAGGAGCAAGAACTAAATTTAGGTTTGGATTTAAAAGGTGGAATGAACGTTACTTTAGAGGTTTCTGTAGGCGACATTCTAAAGATTTTGGCTAATAAATCTGCCGATGCTACTTTTAATGAAGCTATTCACAGAGCAAATACAAAGCAAAGTGATTCTCAAAATAATTATATCGATGACTTTATTTCTTCGTTCAACGAAGTAAATGCTGATAATGAAACAGATGTTCTTTTATCTTCTCCAAGAATTTTCGGTCATAGAAACATGCTTGATAAGTTTGCGGTTAATGCATCTAATGAAGATGTAATCGTTGTTGTTCGCGAAGAACTTAAAGGTGCTATTGATCGTGCTTTTTCTGTATTACGTGCTCGTATCGATAAATTCGGTGTGGTACAACCAAACATTCAACAGTTAGAACAAGAAGGTCGTATTTTAGTTGAACTACCTGGAGTAAAAGACCATGAACGTGTAAAGCGTTTACTACAAAGTACTGCCCAATTAGAGTTTTGGGAAACTACAAACGTACAAGAGCTTCAAGTATTTTTATCAAATGTAAATTCTGTGATTACTGCAGAGAAAGATGCTGAAAATCCAACATCATTATTAACAGACTCTTTAAATTTAGACTCTCTTAATACAGGTGCTGGAAATCCATTTTACGAATTAATGGGAGTGCAATATGCATTCGGTGCTCGTTTAGGAGTTGTTTCTATTGAGGATACTGCTAAGGTTAACACTATAATGGATCGTTCTGATATCCGTGCTCTTTTAGCTGGAGATCTAAGAAACACTAAATTCTTATGGTCTGCTAAATCTTTAGTTGTTGATGGAGAAGAGGTAGGTTTAGAGTATGTTGCTATTAAATCTAACAGAGACGACGTTCCTCAATTAGGTGGAGATGTTATTGTAGATGCTAACACTCAAATTGATGCTACAGGTTCTGTAAACGTAAGTATGCGTATGAATGCTGAGGGAGCAAAGCAGTGGAAGAAGTTAACTGAAAACAACATCGACCGTCAGGTAGCTATTGTTTTGGATGGTTATGTATATTCTTTCCCTACTGTAAACGATGTAATTCCAAACGGTAGTTCAAGTATCTCAGGTAACTTTACGATTGAAGAAGGTGAAGATTTATCTAACATCTTAAAAGCAGGGAAGCTTCCAGCTCCAGCAAAAATAATTCAATCTGAAATTGTTGGACCTTCTTTAGGTGCTGAAGCAATTAGCTCTGGATTTACTTCTTTCGCAATCGCTTTATTGATTGTATTACTATATATGATTTTCTATTACCAAACTGCTGGTCTTGCGGCTAACTTTGCTTTGGTATTAAATATCTTATTCATCTTTGGTGTCCTTTCTTCTTTAGGTGCTGTATTGTCTTTACCTGGTATCGCCGGTATTGTACTTACTATTGGTATGGCGGTAGATGCAAACGTTCTTATTTACGAACGTATTCGTGAAGAATTAAGAGCTGGTAAAGGTATGAGTTTAGCTATTTCTGATGGTTATAACAATGCTTATGCAGCAATTATCGATGCGAATGTTACTACCTTATTAACAGGTATTATATTATATACTTTTGGTACAGGTCCAATTAAAGGATTCGCTACTACCTTAATTATTGGTATTATTACTTCTTTGTTTGCTGCTATATTCTTAACACGTTTAGTGTTTGAGTCTAAAATGGCTTCTAAGAAACCAATCAAGTTCGCTTCTAAGATGACGGAAAACTGGTTTGCGAATAACAACTTTGCATTCTTGGCAAAACGTAAATCTGCTTATATTTTCTCTTCCATCTTAATCGTTCTAGGTATTGCTTCTTTAGCTACTCGTGGATTAAACGAAGGTGTTGACTTTAAAGGTGGTCGTACTTTTGTGGTTCGTTTCGATCAAGATGTAGTTACACAAGAAGTTCGTTCTTCTCTTGCTGCTCCATTCGAAACGGCACCCGAAGTGAAAACTTTTGGTAAAGCCGATCAAGTTAAAATTACAACTAAGTTTATGATCGACGAAAAAGGATCTGATGCTATTGTTGATGCTAAATTAGCTGAAGGCTTAAGTACTCTTGGTATGGATTACGAAGTAATGAGTTCTCAATTAGTTGGGCCTACCATTGCCGATGATATAAAGCAGTCTGCACTTTGGGCAGTAATCTTCTCTCTAATTGTAATATTCATGTATATATTAATTCGTTTCCGTAAGATGTCTTACTCTTTAGGAGCTGTTGTTGCTGTATTTCACGATGTATTAATTGTGTTGTCTGTCTTCTCTATTTTCTACGGAAAATTACCATTTTCTTTAGAAATAGATCAGGCATTTATTGCTGCTATACTTACCGTAATCGGTTATTCATTAAACGATACAGTGGTTGTATTCGATAGAGTACGTGAGTATTTTGCTAAGAAGTCTGGTACAACTCACGAAATTGTAAATGCAGCTCTTAACAGCACTTTAAGTCGTACTATTAATACTTCTGTAACTACATTCTTCGTGTTATTAGTTATCTTTTTATTCGGTGGTGAAGTAATTCGTGGATTTATGTTCGCCCTTATGATTGGGGTTGTTGTAGGTACTTATTCTTCATTATTTATTGCGACACCAATTATGGTTGATACTTTAAAAGAAGAAGCTAAAAAATAATCTTTTTTAAGATTCATAAGAAAGTCCTGCATTTGCAGGACTTTTTTTATTTTTGTACTATGGTAAACACACTATTGTTTTTGAATTTTTTAGGTACTGGCGAGTTTGTACTCATTGCCTTCGTCTTTCTTTTACTCTTTGGCCCTGATAAAATACCCGGTATTGCTAGGTCTGTAGGAGAAGGAATTCGAAAAGTAAAGGATGCAAGTAATGATATTAAAAGAGAAATTCACGATAGTTCTCAAGAAATAGATTCAGTGACTTCCGAGATGAAAAACGACCTTAAAGAAATTGAAAACTTAACACAGTCTGTAAAAAGAGGGGTTAAGAAAACTTTAGACAATTAATACGTGGAAAATATAGCTTATTTAATTCTCGGACTTATTATCCTTATTATAGGTGGAGAGTTTCTCGTAAAAGGTTCTGTAGCCTTGGCTGTACGAATGAAGGTTTCTATGGTGGTTATTGGCTTAACCGTGGTTTCTTTTGCGACTTCAGCTCCCGAACTTATTGTAAGTGTTTATTCGGCCTTAACAGGGCATCCCGATATGGCATTGGGAAATGTAATAGGTTCTAATATTGCCAATATATCATTGGTCTTAGGGCTAACTGCTTTGTTGTTCCCTTTGGCATTTAAACAAAGATTGTATCGATTCGATATTCCGGTAATGTTATTTGCTTCCTTTTTGTTTGGTGTTTTTTTATATACCAATTCTGTATTAGAAGCTTGGGAAGGAATTGTATTTGTGAGTTTGTTAGTGTTTCTAACAATATATTTGATTAGTCGTTCTCGTAAAGAAGAAAAATTAAAAGCTCCAACACAAGAAGCTAAAATGCCTTTACCCAAACTAATTTTATTTTTAGTTTCTGGTGGGCTTTGTTTGTATTTCGGTTCTCGATTTTTAGTAGATGCAGCAAGTGGATTAGCTCGTGTAATGGGCTTAAGCGAACGTGTAATTTCCGTTTCTATAGTTGCTTTTGGAACTTCTGTACCAGAGTTAACAGCCTCAATAATTGCAGCTTTCAAAAAGGAAAAAGACTTGTCTGTTGGGAATTTAATTGGGTCAAATATATTTAATGTATTTGCTGTTTTAGGGATTACGTCTATTATAAAACCAATAGCTATTGTAGATCAGAGTTTGTTGACTAACGATATTTGGTGGATGTTTGGCGTTTCACTTCTTCTTTTCCCAATGATGTTTCTTTTTCATAAAGGACATATTGGTAGAGTAGAGGGTGGTTTATTACTCCTAGTATATATCGCCTACATTTATTTCCTTTTTTAGTGAATATCGTGTAAAAGACTTGCATTATTATGTAAGCGATACTCCGTTCATAATCGTTAATAAGTTAGCTGTTAGCCTGGGTGTATGCAGGGTTTATTATAAACCTTTGCGATTACTGTACATTAATTCACCTTTTTTACTCAAGAGAATAATAGTATAAATTGTTAAAATTGAAAAACCTATTATCAAGCTTATTTCCTGAATATTATACCAATATACAAGTACCCAATTATAAAGTAAGTTAATAAACACCCATAAGGTTATCGCCCATTTTTTATGTCTAAACATTCCTCCAATTGAAAAAGTTGAGAGAAATATAATAGAAAATAATTGAATTTTAAGTCCCACAGAAATAAATGAATCCATATAAATATAGATAATCAATATTGCGAAAATTATTAAGGAAGCAATATAGAGAAAGAAGTAATTATTCACTTTTTCATTTCCCCGCTTTACTTTATAAAAAGGGAGTACATTTATTTAAAAAGGATTACTAGAATTATATTTTTTTAATAAGCCTAAATTTAATGGAATCTCTTTAATTTGAGGTTGATATGTGCCAAACATCCTGTCCCAAATATTAAAAATTCCTCCACAGTTCTTATCTATATATTCTGGGTTAATTGCATGGTGTACTTTGTGTAAAGCTGGAGTTACCATAAAGACCTCTAAGAATCCAGAGTTTTTCACTAAGGATGTATGATGGTGAAATTGCACAAAATAATGGATTGATGTAACAAATAAAATCACTTCTGTAGATACCCCAATTAGTGCAAGTGGCACAAAAAAAGGTAAAGATGTAAATGTTGAAAACCAAGAATTTCTAACCCCCAAAGAAATATTAAAATTATATGTTAAATTTGGTGATAGGAGATCGTTGAATATTAACGAACCTATTTCTGATGAATGATCAAAAAAAAATAAACATCTGACAGTGATAAATTACACCGCCGATATGAATAAAGTCGAAATATTTAAGCAGTTAAAAAAGTATCAAGAAGCAGATACTAACAAGTCAACTTTGATTTTCCTAACTACATTCCTGATTTCTTGTTTTAGTATCGGGATTGCACTGTTTTCTTATGATAGTTATCCTATTCTATCTTTCATGACTCTACCTATTAGTTTTGTTTATTTATGTCGTTCATTTATTCTTATCCATGATGCTGGTCATGGAGCGCTATTTCCTAATAGAAGTATGAATGTTATTGTGGGTAATTTAATGGGTTTTATTAATATGATGCCATTTGATTTTTGGAAATATATTCATAATATGCATCATTCAACTCATGGGAAACTTCATTCTAGAGAAGATAATCCAGAATTAATGACATGGACTGTTGACGAATTTATAGATGCTTCCATTCTGAGAAAATCAATTTACATCCTCGCAAGGTCAGCATTTACGCAGGTTTTTCTGGTGCCACTTGTAATTTTTATCTTCACAAAAATCCCTGTCTTAAAACATTCATGGAAGTCTAATACTACAGTCATTATACATGATATTTTTTATGCATTGATTGTTTATTATGCTATTAAAAATGATATATGGGTGGAGCTTTTGTTGTTTTATTTAGTTCCATTATTCCTCGTTCATGTCTATGCTTCGCTGATTTTTTATTTACAACATCAATTTGATGGAACTTTATGGCAGAGTAATGATGAATGGAGTATGTTTGAAGTTGCTGTTGAAGGAAGTTCATATTTACGATTTAATCCTGTGTTTAATTGGGTGACAGGAAGTATAGGTTTTCATCATATACATCATCTGAATCCACGAATTCCATTTTACAATCTTAAAGGTACTCATGAGGGATTAAGCGCCGAATTAAATTATTCAGTTGTATATTTTAGAGATTTTTTCAAACACATAAAATGTAAGTTGTGGGATGAAAAGAAGAAAAGATTGGTATCGTTTAAAGAAATTAATAATGGCTAAGAATAAACTCAGAAATCATAATGGATTATCTATTGGCAGAAAAATGAAGTTTATAGATGCGTTTTTGAAAGTGTAATAGCCTTTCATTTTACAGCCTAATTTTTGTCTATTAAGCCTAAAATGCTCACCTTGATGATGCACCTCATAAACGTACCACAATAATTTTATTTTATGATGTAATCTATGAAACCAATAGAAAGCCCAGCTAATAAATGCAAAGAGTTCTCCTCCTCTAAAAAACCACATTAATATATGTCCCGAATTTAAATTCATACTAACTTCATTCCATGGGATTTCTTCTTTTCGGATAAATTTAATCACCAAAAACTCAATAGTTACTAAGAGAATTAATAATAAAGGGCCTATAAAAATATTCATTGTTAAGTAGTTTTGTTTTTTCTTGTTCTCTTTTTATTTAATAGTCCTCCTATAATTGTATAACGAACAAAATACTCATATGTCATCATGCTAATTGCAAAAGCACCAATAAATACAATTAGAAATTTTAGAAATACAGGAATAGCTAAAGGGATAATCATAATCTGTAAAACAACAACAATTGGCATGTTTGAAAGGTAAACCCAATAAGAAGAGTCTGTTACGTATCTTAATAGTTTAGAGTCTTTAAGTTTAAGACGGCTAGTATAACCCCATAAGCCTAAAACAAGTAAATAAATAGCACTACAGGACAATACTATTGCGACTGCTTTAAGCAGAAAATAATATTCTAAATCGGTGCTTTCAAACCAAAGTTGAGGAACAATTGCACCAAACGCTAAAAGTAAACCTATGCCTAATAAATAGTTGGCATTTTTATTTATATCCTCTGCTAGCGCAGGTACATTGTAAGATACAATCCCAATTAAAAAGAAGGAATAATAATGTAACAACGAAGGTATTTCTGGAATTAAAGTAAGTGGGTTTTCGACTATCCATCTATTCATGAAAAACATACAAATTGATGAAATAAACACCCCTATAAACACGACTTTTGATATTGAGTTTACTTTAATTTTGAAAATTACTTTCTTCATTAAAAGAGTAATGGTGTAAAAAATAATTAGGTAATATAAAAACCATAAATGTGCAGTAGGGAAGAATTGTTCAAGTCCTAAACCCCAACCATTAACATAGGATTGTTGTAGAATATCCAGATGAAGAAAACTGAAGCCAACATACTTACTCAAACTAAATAATGATAAGACAATTGGGACTAAAATTATTAAGCCTAACACAAAGGGAATTACAATTCTATTGAATCTATTATTTATTGTTTTGCGAACTGAACTCCTCTTCAACTCCATAGCAAACATAAATCCAGAAATCATAAAAAATAATTCCATGACATATAAATGCCCCTCGAATATTGCGAAATCAAAAAACCAAGACCCTTGGTCATCAACTGGCCACATGGGTGCTGCAGTTACCATATACGGAACAGCAGCATGAATAAAGCACCTTGTTATATTTGCAAAGTTTCTTAAATAATCTATGTAAACTATTCTACTCATTTAGTATCGAAATAATGAAGCACCTATTGAAAATCCTGCAGAAGTACCTAACAATAAGCATAGGTCTCCTCTTTTTATTTTTTTATTTTCTATTGATTGATGTATCAATAAGGGAATGGATGCTGCGATACAATTCCCATGTTCAGATAGATTACTCATCACCTTATCATCCTTTAAATTATACGTTTTTTTAAATAAAGACATACCAATCTTTGAAGTTTGGTGCGGTATGATAACATCTACATCTTCCATTGTATATTCTAAGTCCTCAAAAAACTCATTGGTGAACAATTTTAGTTCTTTTTTTGCCAATTTTAATAATTTTTTGCCATTCATCGCAAAGGAATGTAACTCTTGGTCGTATGAATAATCTTTGAAGAAATATTTGTTTCCTCCACCCTTAATCACAGTGTGATAAACTCCCTCAGAATATGTTTTCATCGCCCCTTTAATAAAAGAAGAATCTCCATTTTCGTCATAGCTTAAAATAATTGCAGCAGCTGCATCTCCAAATAAGGTGAGGGTTTCTGAGTTATTAGGGTTGATGCCTTTAGAACCGATTTCAGATGCAACAATTATTATATTTTTATATTGGTGATTATCTATCATCTTTGATGCAATCTCAAGACTTGTGACAAAGCTCAAACAAGTGGTGTCAATATCAATAGTTGGGATATTGAATTTTAATCCATCCTTTAATTCACTTTTTGTGACACTCGATTGATTAGGTAAAGGATAATCAAATGTAGCTCCTGCTGAGATTATTAAGTCAATATCTGAAAGGTTTAATTTTGAATTATCTAAAGCAGACTCAATAGCTCTAGCTCCCATATAACCATTAGATTCAAAGGTTACGTGGTGTCTGTTTTTTACTCCAGAATACCTCTCTGACCACCCTTTAGGTAGCTTATGTTTTCTTTCAAGTTCTTCCGAACTAATAGCTTTTGGTAAATAAAAGCCTGTAGATACGATCTTGATTGGCCTATTTATATTCATTTTGTATTCTCCTTTTTTTAGCACCAATTTTGTGCTTGTGTTCGTCTAAATTAACAATATTTAAATCAATAATATTATATCTCGTTAATCTTTCAATTAAAGCAGTCTTCGCAATTAAATAAGATTCCTCAAAATTACTTTTAATATATAAATGTATTGTTTTATCATCCTTTTGTATAAAAGCATAATCTTCAATTCGCTCATCAGATAGCACAATTGTTCTCCTTATTATATCGGGAAAAATACAAACCTCTTTACTGTGATTGTCTTTCAATACAATTATGTCATCTGACCTACCTTCAATCCTCTCAATTGCTAAAAATGGACTCCCACATTTACAGTTTTTCTTTTCAGTAATAATATCGTTCAGTTCATACCTTACTACAGGTTGAGACTTCCTTAATAAGTCTGTAATAATAGGATGAAATCGGGTTTTTTCTTCATCAATATATTTCTTTTCAATAATTAAGAAATCTTCATTGAAATGAAGTGTTCCTTCTGAACAAGTACTTGCCAAAAAACCTTCGGTACATTGGTACACTTCAGCTAATTTAATTTGAAATGTTTTCTCAATATAGCTTCTGTCTTCATTAGTCAATACCTCTGCAACAGAAATAATTTTTTTTGGATTGATCCTTAATTCCCCGTTCACTTTTTTCTTGGACAATAGCATCAATAATGATGGTTGTGCAATTAAGATAGTAGGTTGTAAATTATTTAACCTTTCAATATGAGAATCTAGTTTTTCAAATAGGTCAAAGAAATTAAAACTAACTTTTTTGGACTTAGCAGACTCGTATAATTTATTATTTGCCCTTAAAAAGAAAGCAACCTCTACTTTTTTTAAAGAAAAGCCAATTACCCTATCAATCATATAAGCGACCCAGTTTGCTCTTTCTGTTTCACTTACTAAAAACAAGCCTCTATTTCCACTCGTTCCAGTTGAAAGCCCAACAGCTATGTCTTTTATCATTGGAGAGAAATCTCTAGAGTGTTCTGCATTTTCTGCAATTCCAGATGCTTGTTTATAGCTAATACCACAAGTATTTATGGTGTCGAAATTCTCCATAAATAATGATTTACTCATGATGGGTAGCTCATCGAAATTTGAATTATATACACTAAAATAGTTGTAAAACGCTGAGGATTTAAGGCTTTTTAGAAAGAAAAAAACCTTCATTTTTTTATACCATACACTGGAATAAAGTCCTGTTAGTCTCTCTAACTTTATTTTAATTAAAAAATAAATTATTTTAATCTTAAAGTACATCCATTTCAATTTTATCTGAAACTAAATTATCGGTTGTTTTGCTGCAATGCGTAGGCACAATTAATGTATTTGGGTAGGATTTATAATACTTGCTTATTTTCTCCAAACTGTCTTTGTAATCTTTCCAAGAATCAAAAAACAATCTCACAATAGAATGGGGTAACTTTCCTTGTTTATAAGCTCGTTCGTCCCAACAAGAATCTGCTACTAAAAAGTATTTGTTTTTGAGTGTTTCTACTTCTATACCAATTTGTCCTGCTGCGTGTCCAGGTAAATCATAAATAAAAACAGAGTTATCCTGAAATAAATCATACTTAACTCCGAAAATAGTATCCGATTTAGTGCTAGAAAAATCTTCAATAAAAATCAATCTATCTTCAATGTCGTTAGGGATTAAATCCTTTAATATTCCCTTAGAGAAAGCAATAAGATTATTTATTTCTTTCGCCTGTTTGTATGCTTTTTTAGTACAATAGATTCGTGCATTATTAAAATCTTTTAAGCCACCAACATGATCTGCATGAAAATGAGAAATAATAACGTGGTTTATATCAGAAGTCTTTAATCCAATTGATTCTATTTGATTTTTTATTTCACTTCCTGCAGGAATAACCACTCTTGTTGCATTAGCATAAATTTTATTAGGGTAGCTTTTAGTACAGTCATAAAACCTTGTTGTATATCCAGTGTCAAACAATATCCAACCTTTTTCTGGATGATGTAAAAGTCCAAATAAAGCATGGAATTTTATCATTTCATGTTTAGCTCCTTTTATAACATGTTGTGCACTAGCAAAACAATGTCCTGCATAGTTAAGGTATAGTTTAATTTTCTTCATTTTCTTTATACCAATTAATAAATTCTTCAATCGATTCTTCTGTCGTAATTACTGGTTTGTAATTCAATAACTCAACCGCTTTTGATATATCTAAAGTGAAGGTTTTTGACAAAACACCAACACTATATTTAGTAAGAGAGGGTTCTTCTTTTGATATGCACCTAGAAACCAATTCAAATATTGATGCTGCAAAGTAAGCAACTCTAAAATTTACTGTTTTATTTATTTGTTCTTTTCCAATTCCTTTTAGTACGGTATTAATAGACCTCCATAGTTTTACCGGATTTCCATCAGTAATGTTATAAGCATTGTTCAATGCTTTATCAGGTGCCTTTACAGCTAATACTATAGATTCTACCACATTTTCTACTGAGGTTAAATCTACTCTATTTTCTCCATCTCCAATAATTTTCAATCTCCCATCGGACTGTGCTTTTATTAATCTAGGCATTATAACGGAGTCTCCTCTACCAATAAGTGCTCTTGGACGAATAGTAATATAATCAAGTTTTGAGTTTTCTAATAAGAGTTCTGCATCTCTTTTCGATTTTGAATAATGATTTACGAATTTTGTAGGAAGAGGTGCGTTTTCTTTAACCATATTTCTATCCTCACCATTATAATAAATACTAGGTGATGAAATATAAATAAACCGTTTTACTCCTGTGATTTCTGAAGCACTAATTATATTTTTTTGTGTTTGTATATTTGCTAAATAGAATGAAGCTTCGCTACCCCAAGGAGAAGAGAGTGAAGCCGTGTTTATAACAATGTCAATGTCTTTTATTAGAGTGTTTACGAATGCCTTATCGCTTAAATCACCTAAAATATACTTTACTTTTGGATGTGAGATATCACGAGATTGTTGCAAACTTCTACCCGTTGCAATAATTTTATCTACGTAATCTAATTTCACTAATCTTTCAAGGGTTCTAAATCCTAAAAAGCCTGTTGATCCTGTGAGTAATATATTCATGTTACAAAAATAAAGTATTAGTGTTTGTTATGTCATGTATCTCATTCTTGATTTTACAGATATTTACGTATAAGAATAGGTAAATAAATTAGATCGAAAATTAATGCAATTATTGCAGATGTTATAGTTAATAAGCTCAATTGATAAACAGATTTGAATTCGGATATTAATAATGGAAGTAAACTAACAACAACTATTATTGTTGTCTTCACTACTGCCCGTGCAGTTGTACTTAATGATTTATTTATAGCTTCTGCTTTAGGTAAGCCTTGTCTAATATTAAACCTAAATGAACTTAAAATATGAATAGAATCATCAACGATGAGACCAAATATAATAGCAAAAATAAATGCATTTGATAGGCTTAAGTAAAATCCTGTAAAGGACATTAATCCTATACATACCAAAATTGGAAATATATTTGGAATTAATGCGATAAAAAAATACTTGTAATTAAAGTCATTTATAATTAAGAAAAGAAAACCTATTAGTAATACGGCAATAAAAAGTCCATATACAATTTCATAAGTTAGCGTATTGCTCACTTGATCAAACAGGTATCCTCTACCACCTACTTTTAAGTTCAAATTTAACTCTTTTGCTTTATTCTTTACATTATTAACTTTTATAAGGCTTTTATTTGCACCAATATCTTGCATTCTAGATTTAATCCGATACCCATCTTTTATAAGTTTTGAATATATTTTTTTACTTAGGTGGTCTGGGTTATGAAACATCCCATTAATAGAGAAGTCTAGAAAGAAACCTTGAGAAATAATATACTTTTCTAGCTGAATTATTTTCTCGATCTCAATATCTTCATTGTTTTCTAAGTTGAAAACTATAGGCTTATACCCACCAAAATCATCATTAAAAAACTGCATTTCTATATATACTTCAGATTTTTTATTTAACTCGTCTGTAATATAGTTATTCACCTCATGGTTATATATTCCTACAGCACTTAGCCCTGTCATAATAAATAACAAAGCGGTTAATTTCCAATTGTATTTTAAATGAATTATTTTAGATAGAAAATTATTTAATTTTTCATCTCTTTTGGAATTCAGACTGCCAATTCCTTCAATTTTATCAACACAAATAGCATAAAAAACAAGAACAATAAATAAGGAGACTAGGATACCTAAAGTGGTTGTAATTCCAAATCTTAAAATAGGAAGTACATCTGAAAAACAAAAACTCAGGAAACCGATAGCAGTAGTAAATGATGTAAGTGCAACAGGAATTCCTACTTTTCGAATTTGATTTTCAAAATATTCTTTTTTATTCTTTGGATTACTCCTATTATTCAGAAGATGCATCATATCAGAAATACAAACAATAAACAGAATTGCAGGCATTATGATCATTACTAATTCGATACCTCCAAATAATAAATGTGAAAAATAGAAACTTATAGTCATACTAAACAGAACGCTAAGTAGTGTAAGTACTACAAAGCGTATGTTTGAAGTAAAAAACCAAAGAACCAAACAACATAAAAGGGCACTTAGTAAGGTTGTATAGAGTAATTCTTCTTTTACTTTACTTTGTATATATAATTCATTTCTGGTTTGCCCAGAAACATATACTTTTTTAGCAGAGCTTTCAAAAGTGTTTTTAAGTGTTTCAATGAAATCCTGATTTTGTTGTTTGTTTAAGCTGTCTATTGTTTCTACTAAAAAAAGAGTTTTTCTAAAATCAGATGATAAAAACGAACTCTTCTTTTTTCGTATTCTTTCCAAAGACTTTTTATGTCCTATACTGTCTTTAAGACTCAAAACATTATAATACACAGGTATTAATCCTGAATTTAGAACTCTTTTGTCGTTGAAAATACTCCTTATTTTTTTTACATATTCATTTTTATCCAGCTCTTCTTGTAAAGGTTTAAGTGCTAAAAACTCATCAAATGAAATAGAGTCTGCGTACTCTAAGCCTACCAAAAATAAGTTTTTCTCATTATTCGATTTGGAGTAGTCAACCTCTACATCTTCTGCGTATTTCAAAATCCTCTCTGATTCAAAATAGATGTTAGTTGTCTGTAATTGAATTACAGCTAAAGTAAATACGAGTACTATACATGAGAGTAAAACATATTTAAACTTCCAAATGAATGCTATCATAGTCTATTTTTTTTTGTTCATGTACTTAAATATTCTAGCAAAATCTGTTCTGTTTTTTGTAGCCATCCAAATAGGTGGATTCGTAGAGGTAAAGGTAAGTAAGGTCTGCATAAAGCTCATTTTAAAACTATCTGCAGGACTAAACCACCTAAATCCAACTCCAATTGAATCGTCTAAATTAGTGACTTGGTGCCACCATGATGGAGGGTTAAATAAAACGTCTCCCGCTTCTAATTTACACTCCCAAGCTTGTAAGTATTTAGCATTTGGGAAAACTTCTAAATTGGGAAATTCAGGATCAAACATACTATGAAAATAAGGAGTTCGCGTAACTGGCGGCTCAAAAATTACATCATTTTCTGGCGGATATAAGTACCAGTGTTTGGTGCCATAAACCTGAGTAAATAAATTATGTTCGCTTGCGGAATGTAGCGTTGTTCTAGTACCCTTTCCACCAATAAATACCTGAAATGTTTTCCCAGAACTAATTGTATTTCTCCTGTTATACAACCACTTCCAATCAAAATCTTCTACTAGCTCTGGGTGGTCGTAGAGTAATCTATTAAATCTACTATATTTTGACGTATCACCTTCTTTCATTGCATTCAAAACATCCTTCAATGTTGTTTCTTCTACATTGTAGTTTACGTCTGTCATTTCCTGTGTAGAGGCATTAAAGATAGAAACCTTGTCATCACAATAATTTTGTAATAACCAATCTGGCGACCATTTTTTTACACAATCCCATTCTTTCGCTTTCCCAACCATGACAACAGGAATGCCTTTGTCAATGTAGTTTTTCTTCAGATCATGATCTGAAATGTTTGTCACTCGATCAATTTGTCTTAAAGCTCCTCTGATTTTTTTGTCTTTAAAATTTGCTGTAATTAATGCTGTAATTTTTTTGCGTTGATTAATATATCTATTTGATGGAACTTGTTTCCCGAATAAATGATCTGCAAATCTCCAAAATTGATATTCTGCTAGATGTTTGTGTTTTATTCCAGTCATAGAGTCAGTTATTTGTTACAATAATAAACATAATAGCCTTAGTGTCTATCGTTTTATCCGTGTTTATGTTTTGTTGTTAAAAGTTCAATGCTCCTAATTATGTATTATAACTAATTGATTAGTATACCTATGTTGTTCCTATAATTTGTTGATAATACCTTTATCTAGTACTTAAGTAAAATAATATATAGTTTTTTATCCTGCAGTAAAATTCATCAAAAACTTGCTAAAATTTAAATTACTCTCAACTATTGAGTTTATATTTGCAGCTAAATTTTAACCCTAATCATCATTATGAAAACTAAATTAGAGTATATCTGGCTCGACGGATACTTTCCTACTCAGAACATGAGAAGTAAAACGAAAGTAGTAGAAGATTTTGATGGTACATTAGAAGGATGCCCAATGTGGTCTTTTGATGGAAGCTCAACTAGACAAGCTGTTGGTGGATCTTCAGACTGTTTACTTAAACCAGTTGCTATATTCCCAGATCCTGAGAGAGAGAATGCTTATTTAGTGATGACAGAAGTTTTAAATGCAGATGGTTCGGCACACGTATCTAATGCAAGAGCAACAATTCACGATGATGATAATGATTTCTGGTTCGGTTTCGAACAAGAGTATTTCATTATGGATACCCATACTCAATTGCCTTTAGGCTTCCCTATGGGTGGTTATCCAGGCCCTCAAGGTATGTATTATTGCTCAGTAGGAGGTAAAAATACGCACGGTAGAGATTTTGTTGAAGAACACGCAGATTTATGTATTCAAGCAGGACTTAACTTCGAAGGTATTAACCAAGAGGTTGCTTCAGGACAATGGGAATTCCAATTATTCGCTAAGGGTGCTAAATTAGCAGGTGATGAACTTTGGGTTGCTCGTTATTTATTAGACAGGCTTACAGAAAAATACGATTATTATATAGATTATCATCCAAAGCCTATTAAAGGTGACTGGAATGGTTCGGGTATGCACGCGAACTTCTCAAATACACTTTTAAGAACTTGTGGTTCTAAAGAGATTTACGAAAAAGTATGTGAGTCTTTTAGACCAGTAGTAAAAGAACATATGGACGTATATGGTGAATATAACGACCAACGTTTAACAGGCTTACATGAAACTGCTTCTATGGACGAGTTTAGTTTTGGTGTTTCAGATAGAGGTGCTTCAATTAGAATCCCTATTATTACTGTAGAACAAGGTTGGAAAGGTTGGTTAGAAGATCGTCGTCCAGCTTCGAATGGTGATCCTTACAAAATTGCTTCTAGAATTGTGAAAACAGTTTCTGAAGCAAATATTAAATAAGTCATTTAGACTTTTAAAAAGCACCTTTTTAGGTGCTTTTTTTGATTGTAAATCATAAATATTCAATTATGAGTTGCTCTTATATTCATTAAGCTTTTTTATTTGCTATAATTTTAGTTATTTTAGCAATCTTTTGCACAGATATTGCACAGTAACCCGAAACAACAACTCATTAACTCAAACCAATGAGATTTACTAAAATAGTACTTTTATTTATCGCTTCTTTAGCGATAAATTCTAATTCATTCGCACAAGGAAAACAGCTTAAAAAAGCTGAAATTGCCTACGATCAGTATGAATTTCACAAAGCAATGGTTCACTTTAAAAGAGCTTATTCAAAATCTTCTGACAGAACACAGAAAATTGAGATGAGTTTTAAGTTGGCCGAATGTGCTCGTAAAATTGGAAACTACCGTCAAGCCGAAAGCTATTACAAACGTGCTATAAAAATGCGTTACGACGATCCAATTGCACTTTTGTACTTGGCGATGATGCAACGTAATCTAGGTAAATTCGACGATGCTATTAAAACATTTGGCTTATACAGCGAAAAAGTTCCTGAGGATATTAGAGCTCAAGAAGCAATTGAGTCTTGCGAATTGGCTATAGAATGGACTGAAAACCCTACTCGTTATGCAGTAACGAATATGAAAGGTTTGAATTCTAAGAATGATGATAGAATGCCTGCCTTTGGGAAAAATGATTATACTTTATTATTATTCACAACTGCCAGAAAAGGCGTTATGGGTAGGAAAATTAGTAAACAAACAGGTCAGTATTTTACCGATGTTTGGGCTACTGAATTAGAGAAAAGTAAAAAGAAAAGAGGGAGATCTGGTAATAAACAAGCTAAACCAAAATGGTCTGAGCCAATATCTTTAGGTGAATATTCTGGAACTGATGAGGTTATAAATACGAAGTTTGATGAAGGTGCAGTAAGTTTAAACGAACGTGGAAACTTAATGTATTTCAATCGTGCTATGATGAAGAAAAACGAAGCTCACGTGCCTCGTGTATTCTCTGCAACTAAAAAAGGTGGCGAATGGGAAGTGCCTGTAGAATTGGCTCTTCCAATAGATTCTAACTATATGGTTATTTTCCCATGTTTATCTCCAGACGAAAAAACGTTATACTTTGTTTCGGATATGCCTGGTGGTGAAGGTGATTTTGATATTTGGATGTCGGAATACAATAAAAGAAAAGATGTTTGGGCTGAGCCTGTAAATTTAGGTCCTGAAGTAAATACTGCTGGTTCTGAAATTGCTCCTTTCGTACATAAAGATGGTACACTTTTCTTCGCCTCTAAAGGTCATGTAGGAATGGGTGGTTTCGACATATTTAGAGCTACCAAAAGACCAAGTGGTCAATTTGGGAAGGTTAAGAATATGAAATACCCGATTAATTCGTCATATGATGATTTCGGTATTATTTTCTCTGGTAAAGATGCTATGAATGGGTTTTACACTTCTAACAGAAGAGGTGGCCGTGGTGGAGATGATATCTACGAAGTAAAACTTTCAGATCTTAAATTTAAAATGGAAGGAATTTTGATTGATACAGAATCTACTGATCCGCTACAAGGAGTTTCAATTCATATTGAAGGTTCTGATGGTTCTTCTTTTGATGCTATAACGAATAAAGAAGGATTCTTTAATCTAGGTGATGAAGCAATTAAGCAAGGTGTAGAATACGAGGTTACTTATTCTAAAGATACTTATGTAACTGTTAACGATACCGTAACTACACAAGACTTAACAATCCACGATTTCGAATCAACAGACGAAGGTTTCTTATACACTATATCTGTAGATTTATCTCTTAAAGTTTATAGATTACCAGTAGTTTTACCTCAAATAGAATACGATTTAGGTTCTGCTGAACTTAGAGAAATGGCTAAAAAAGATTTAGATAAATTAGTTGGTGTCTTAGAGACAAATCCAGATTTACGAATCCAATTGCGATCTCATACTGACTTTAGATCTGGCGATGACTTCAACTTAGCTTTATCTCAAAAACGTGCCGATGCTTGTGTCTCTTACCTTATCGAACAAGGAATTGAAGATTCGAGACTCGAGGCAGTAGGTATGGGAGAGTCTGAACCCTTAACTTTACAAGACGATAGAAGTGGATTTACCAAAGGAGATATCCTCTCTCAAGAATTCATAGAATCTTTACGTTCTAAAAGAAGAAGAAATTTAGCACACCAAATGAACAGGAGAACAGATTTCAAACAAATTGAAACTGACCCTGTAGATTTAGAAAAGTACGGTAAGTATTAAGCTGGTAAACAATATTGAAAAGCATCCTGTAGTTCTATGGGATGCTTTTTTATTTAAGTACATTTGCAGTAAATTAACTATTAGATTTTTTTTCAGGTGAGTAGTCAAGAAAGATATATGATGCGTGGCGTTTCGGCAGACAAAGAAGATGTTCACAATGCCATTAAAAATGTTGACAAAGGTTTATTTCCTAAGGCCTTTTGTAAAATAGTGGAAGATCGCTTAACTGGTGATGATGACTATTGTATAGTGATGCACGCAGATGGTGCTGGCACAAAATCTTCGCTAGCCTATATGTATTGGAAAGAAACAGGTGATGTTTCTGTGTGGAAAGGAATTGCTCAAGATGCTTTAATTATGAATATCGATGATCTGCTTTGTGTAGGTGCGGTAGATAAAATATTGGTTTCATCTACCATCGGTAGAAATAAGAGTTTGATTACAGGAGAAGTTCTTTCTGAAATTATTAATGGAACAGAAGAGATTTTAGAAGACTTGCGAACGCAAGGAGTAGCCATTTATTCTACAGGAGGTGAGACTGCTGACGTAGGTGATTTAGTTCGTACTATAATTGTAGATTCTACTGTTACTGCTCGAATGAAACGTTCGGATGTAATTTCGAATCATACTATTGTAGGTGGCGAAGTAATTGTTGGCTTAGAATCTTCCGGACAAGCAACCTACGAAAAAGAATACAATGGTGGAATGGGTTCTAACGGATTAACGTCTGCTCGTCATGATGTGTTCCATAAAGAATTAGCTGCTAAATACCCTGAAAGTTACGACGCTGCCCTACCTTCAGATCTAGTTTACTCTGGAAATGTTGCATTAACAGATGCTGTAGAAGGAGTTTCTATAGATGCAGGGAAATTGGTGCTTTCACCAACAAGAACTTATGCACCTATCATTAAAAAGATTTTAGATTCTCATAGAGAATATATTCACGGTATGGTTCACTGTAGTGGTGGCGCTCAAACTAAAGTACTTCACTTTGTAGATGATGTACACGTGATAAAAGACAATATGTTCGGTACGCCTCCATTGTTTAAGTTAATTCAGGAACAATCGGGTACCGACTGGAAAGAGATGTACAAAGTGTTCAATATGGGACATCGTATGGAAATCTACTTGAAAGAAGAGCACGCACAAGACATCATAAACATTTCTAAAAGTTTTGGTGTAGATGCGAAAATTATCGGTAGAGTAGAAAAGCACCAAGGAAAGAAATTGACTATTAAGAGCCAATACGGCGAATTCATATACTAATATGGCATTACTAGATAAATTGGCAATGATTAAACTTCGTTTCGATGATGTTGCACAGCAAATCATCGAACCTGAAGTGATGAATGACATGAAACGTTATGTGCAATTGAATAAGGAATACAAAGACCTTAGCCCAATTGTGGAGGCTTATTTAGCCTATAAACTTGTTTGTGACAACATCGATGAGTCGAAGGAAATTCTGGACACAGAAGACGATGCTGAGATGAAGGAAATGGCTCGTATGGAGTTAGATGATGCCATTCCAAAGAAAGCTAAAATTGAAGAAGGAATTAAAGTATTACTAATTCCTAAAGACCCTGAAGATTCTAAAAATGCTGTGGTTGAAATCCGTGCCGGTGCTGGTGGAGATGAAGCTAGTATTTTTGCAGGCGATTTATATAGAATGTATTCTCGCTACTGCGAAAATAAAAAGTGGCGTACAGAATTAGTTGATGTTACACACGGTACTGCTGGTGGATACAAGGAAATTGTAATGAATGTTACAGGTGATGATGTGTATGGTACTTTGAAGTACGAATCTGGAGTTCACCGCGTACAGCGAGTTCCTCAAACAGAAACACAAGGTAGAGTTCATACCTCTGCTGCTTCTGTAGTTGTTTTGCCAGAAGCCGAGGAATTTGATGTTCAGATTAGCGATAAGGATATTAAGAAAGAAACATATTGTTCTTCTGGTCCAGGTGGTCAATCTGTAAACACCACTTATTCTGCCGTTCGTTTAACACACCTTCCTTCGGGAGTTGTTGCACAATGTCAGGATCAGAAATCACAGATTAAAAACTACGCTAAAGCCTTACAAGTTTTAAGATCTCGTATTTTCGAAATCGAATTAGCGAAACGTAATGCAGAAATTGCAGGTAAACGTAAGACTATGGTTTCTACGGGAGATCGTTCTGCAAAAATTCGTACTTATAACTATCCTCAAGGGAGATTTACCGACCACCGTATTGGTTTAACCTTGTATTCTTTAAGCGATATTATGAATGGCGATATTCATAAAATTATTGAAGAATTGACCGTAGCTGAAAATGCAGAGCGTTTAAAAGAAGGTAGCGATGACTAGAGCCGAATTAATAGCTCAAATTAAAGCAAAGAAATCTTTCTTATGTATTGGTTTAGATACTGCATTAGATAAGATACCAAAATACCTTTTAGACACCGAAGATCCTATCTTCGAGTTCAATAAACAGATTATTGATGCAACCAAAGATTTGTGTGTAGCCTACAAACCTAATTTGGCTTTTTACGAGTCTTTAGGGATTAAAGGATGGCAATCTTTACAAAAGACTTTGGATTATATTCCTAAAGATATATTTACTATTGCCGATGCTAAAAGAGGCGATATTGGAAATACCTCATCGATGTATGCGAAAGCATTCTTCGAAAATATGGATTTCGATTCTGTTACCGTTGCTCCTTATATGGGGAAAGATTCAGTTCAACCTTTTTTTGTGTACGATAATAAATGGGTGATTTTATTGGCTTTAACTTCCAATGCTGGAGGGAAAGATTTCCAATTAATAGAATCAGAAGGAAAGCCACTTTACCAACAAGTATTAGAAACTTCTTCAGAATGGGGAACGGATTCTAATATGATGTATGTTGTTGGTGCTACTCGAGCAGATTGGTTAGCTGAAATAAGAAAAACAATTCCAAATCACTTCTTATTGGTTCCTGGAGTAGGTGCGCAAGGTGGAAGTTTGGAACAAGTAGCCAAATATGGAATGAATAAAGACTGTGGTCTTTTAGTGAATTCCTCTAGAGGTATTATTTACGCTTCTTCCGGAAAAGACTTTGCTAAAGCTGCCAGAGAAAAAGCTATAGAGCTGCAACAACAAATGGAGAAAGAATTACTTAAAGCCAATATTATTTAAGATTAGACGAAAATAAAGTTCGGATAAAGCGGAGCTTTTTGTTTTAAATCCTGTCAATTATTTGGCAGGATTTTGTATTTTAGAGAATATTATAATCTAATAATACACTAATGATAAATGAAGAGTTTCTACATTTTATATGGAAATTTCAGCTCTTTGACTTTTCCAGTTTAAAAACGACTGAACAGTATGAACTTCAAATTCTCAATCCTGGTTTGCATAATCATAATGCTGGACCCGATTTTTTGAATGCAAAAGTTAAACTAAATTCTATTATTTGGTTTGGCGATGTAGAACTCCATGTAAAAAGTTCAGACTGGTTAAAGCACAAACATCAGCACGATGAAAATTACAATACAGTTGTATTACACGTCGTTTTTGAGGATGATATTGAAATTAAACTAGAAAATGGGGCTATTTTACCTTGCTTAGGATTGAAGAGTCTTATTCCAGAAGAGTATCTAAACGAGTACGATTTCCTGTTTCATTCTATTTCTAATCTTCCTTGTGGTTATGCTATAGGGAAACTAGACTCCTTATTTTGGACTTCGTATAGCGAGAAATTACTTATTGAACGCTTAGAGTCTAAAATGCATAAAATTCAAAATCTGTTTATTGAATCCAATAAAGACTATAAAGAGTGTTTTTACCAGCTTTTAGCCTATGCTTTAGGGTTAAAAATTAATGCTGAGGCAATGTTAGATTTAGCTAAAATTAGTCCGTTATTACTGCTTCAGAAACACAGAGACAATAGAAAGCTTGTAGAAGCGATACTGTATGGACAAAGCGGTTTACTCATTCGTAAATACAATACAGACTATCCAATAACATTACAGAGTGCGTATTCCTTTCTGGCTCAAAAACACAAGTTAAAACCCAATTCTCCTACGCAGTGGAAGTTCTTTCGATTGCGTCCGAGTTCATTTCCTAGCTTGCGTATTTCGCAATTAGCTGATTTTGTTGTAAAGTCCGATGCTATATTTGAACAACTATTCAATTTTAAAAATACAAAAGAAATTTTGCCGTTTTTCAAATTACAAGTTTCAAACTACTGGAATACGCATTATGTATTCGATAAAACATCCAAGCAGTCTATCAAAGAAATTGGGAAATCGACTTTAGATTTAATTTTAATAAATGCAGTTTTACCATTTTGTTTTTTTTATGCCCGTAAAAAATCGGATACAGACATGTTGGCTAGAGTACTAGAAGCCTATCAAAGTGTTAATTATGAGGATAATAAAATAATTCGTTACTTTAAAGAAGCTAAGGTTCAGGTTAAATCGGCCGATAAATCCCAAGCATTAATTCATTTGCATGAGCATTACTGCATTCCACGAAAATGTTTAAATTGCAGAGTGTTCAATCAAATACTTAAACAAGAGTGAATCTTTGGATTAGAAATAAAATTGACAAACAAGCTTTTGGAGTTTGTTCTTACCTAGCAGAGCTTTTAAGCATGAAAGCTTCTTCGGTGAGATTATTTTTTATTTACAGTTCCTTCTTAACTTTAGGTTCGCCATTGTTCGTTTATTTAATTATGGCATTTGTTTTAAGATTGAAAGATTTAGTAAATTCAAAAAAAAGCTCTGTATTTGACCTTTAACCTATGAAGTTAAGATCGTTTTTCTCGAGAATATATTTAGCTATATTCTTTTTATGCCTCATTTTCTTTGTAGGTATTTTAGGCTTTCATTGGATTGAAGGTTATCAATTTATTGATGCCTTTTATATGACCGTGATAACGGTTTCTACTGTAGGTTTATCTATGGGAAAGCCACTTTCTGAAGAAGGAAGACTGTTTACTGCATTTTTGATTATTTTTAGCATTAGTATATACGCCTATGCTATTTCGGTTCTAACCTCTTATTTTATTGATGGTGAGCTTAAATTATTTTTAAAAGCCTATAAAGTGGAAAAGCAAATCAATAATTTATCTGGTCATACCATTATTTGTGGGTATGGAAGGAATGGGAAGGAAGCTGTTCGTAAATTACAAGCTCATAAACGTACGTTTGTGGTTATTGAATCTAATCCTCAGCGAATAGCTCTGTTAAAAGAAAACGATATTTTATGTGTTGAGGACGACGCAACCTTCGACTCTACTTTAGAAAAAGCAAATATTCAATCTGCTCAAGCTTTAATAACTACCTTACCCAAAGATGCCGATAATGTGTTTATTGTGCTAAGTGCTAGAGAGCAGAATTCTAAACTTACTATTATTAGTAGAGCCTCAGAGTCGAAGTCAGATTCTAAACTTAAAAAGGCCGGAGCCGATAACGTTATTATGCCTGATAAAGTTGGAGGCTCTCACATGGCTTCCTTAGTTATAACACCTGATGTAGTAGAGTTTTTAGACAATATATCTGTAGAAGGTACTGGAGATATTAACCTCGAAGAGCTTACTGTTTCTAATTTCCCAGACCATAGTGTTGTTCGTACACTGGGCGATTTAGAAGCTAGATATAAAACAGGCTGCACTGTTATAGGTTTTAAGTCTAATTCTGGAGAGTATATTGTAAACCCTGGAGCAGATACTCTTTTAGAATCAAATTCTAAATTATTTGTATTAGGTAAGAGAGAGCAAATTTGTAGTCTTAACGAACTCTTGAATATTTAAATGAAGAAGGTTTTAATTACAGGAGCAAATGGTCTATTAGGCCAAAAACTAGTATCGCTTTTATCCAATAAACAGAATTGTCAACTCCTAGCAACTGCTAAAGGAGAAGCTCGTTTTTTTATTCCTGAAAATGTTATTTACCAAAGCCTTGATATTACGGATGCACAAGCTTGTGTTTCAGTAGTAAATACCTTTTCTCCAGATGCCATTATTAACGCAGGAGCAATGACGAATGTTGATGCTTGCGAGGATCAACGAGAAATATGCGATTTAATTAATATTGAGGGCACTCGAAATATTATTCAAGCCATAGGAAATCGTCAAACTCATTTAGTTCACATCTCTACAGATTTTATTTACGAAGGAGATGAAGATGAATATTTTGAGAATTCAAAGGCGAACCCTTTGAGTTATTACGGTGCTTCTAAATGGAAATCAGAGCTGCTTTTCGAAAATGTATCATTTCCATATTCTATTCTCCGTACCGTTTTGGTTTATGGTGTTTTAGAAGATCTATCACGCTCTAATATTGTCTTATGGGCAAAAGGTGCTTTAGAGAAAAACCAAGAAATTAATGTAGTTGACGATCAATATAGATGTCCTACACTAGCAGAGGATTTAGCTTTGGCTTGTTGGCAAGTTGTAGATCAAAAAGCACAAGGTGTTTTTCATGTCTCTGGAAAAGAATTTCTCAGTATATTAGACCTCGTTTATAAGATAGCCGATTTTTGGAGTTTAGACCGAAATTTAATCAAGTCAATAAAAACTTCGAGCCTTAATCAGGCAGCTAAACGCCCAGTAAAAACAAAGCTAAATATTACCAAAGCGATAAAGCAATTTAACTACCAACCCAAAAGTTTACACGAAGGATTAACTTTGGTAGCACAACAATTACAAAACCTAAAACCACTTATATGAAAAAGTTATTAGCCCTTTTATTATTTCTTCCTCAATTGCTTAAAGCCGACAACGGCGCAAGTGAAGTTATAAATTCACTTTTCGAGCCTATTGTAGAAGTAATGGCAACCGTGATTTTTTGGGAACCTTTTATGGGAATTCCTATTGTTGTTATTTGGTTGGTTGTAGGTGCTGTTTTCTTTACAATAAGAATGAATTTTATAAACTTTAGAGGTTTTAAACACGCTATAGAATTAGTTAAAGGCGATTACGATAATCCAGATGATCAAGGAGAGGTTTCGCATTTTCAAGCTTTAACAACAGCACTTTCTGCAACCGTAGGATTAGGGAATATTGCGGGTGTGGCCGTTGCTGTTTCTGTAGGTGGTCCTGGTGCTACTTTTTGGATGATTGTTGCCGGATTACTAGGTATGTCTTCAAAATTTGTAGAATGTACTTTAGGAGTTAAATACCGTAAAATTGATGAAAATGGAGAGGTTTCTGGTGGTCCGATGTATTATTTAAATACAGCATTCGAAAAAAAGAATCAACCCTTTATAGGTAAGCTAGTAGCAGGGCTTTTTGCAATACTTTGTATTGGCGGTTCTTTTGGTGGTGGGAATATGTTTCAAGCAAATCAAGCTTTTTCTCAGTTAGAAGGTCAGTTTTCTATATTGCAAGGGAATGGTGTTTACTTCGGATTTATCTTAGCTATTTTAGTAGGAGCAGTTATTATTGGTGGAATTAAAAGTATTGCCAATATTACCGAGAAAATTGTTCCTTTTATGGCAGTGCTTTATGTAGGAGCTTCTATGTTTATTCTTATAATGAACTACGATCAAATATTAGATGTTTTTGGAATTATTATAGATTCTGCTTTTTCTGCCGATGCTGCTAAAGGTGGTTTTGTAGGCGTTTTAATACAAGGTTTTAAACGTGCTGCATTTTCTAACGAAGCTGGTGTGGGATCTGCTGCAATTGCTCACTCTGCTGTAAAAACCAACGAACCTGTTTCCGAAGGAATCGTTGCTTTATTAGAACCCTTTATAGATACTGTTGTAATTTGTACAATGACTGCCTTAGTAATTATTATTACAGGTCGCCATACCGGTTACGATTTAGAAGGTGCTCAATTAACTTCATCAGCATTCGAATCGGTAATTTCTTGGTTTCCTATGTTGTTGGTTGTTGCGGTGTTCTTATTCGCATTCTCTACGATGGTTTCGTGGTCTTATTACGGTCTAAAAGCTTGGACTTACTTATTTGGTAAGTCTAAATTTACGGAGTATTCGTATAAATTGATTTTCTTATTGTTTATTGTTGTTGGTTCTTCTGTTAGTTTAGGAGCTGTAATCGATTTTTCTGACATGATGATTCTTGCCATGGCATTCCCTAATATTTTGGGTCTGTATTTACTTTCGGGTGAAGTTAGAGAAGATTTACGGGATTATATGGCTCGTGTAAAAAGTGGTGCTATTAAGAAGTTTAAATAAATAGTTTTTACGATTACCCTTAAAAGCCTTTCCATATTTGGAAAGGCTTTTTTGTTTAAAATACTTTCCTTAATTTAACCCTATATAATAAATGTATATGAAATCGATATTTAAATTCTTGTATTTTAATAAAAATGAACGAATCGCATTATTCGTTTTTCTTTTCCTTTTGGTATCCATAAACCTTGCATATCATTTTTTCTCTTCATCATTTACACCTGTTAATTATGAATTTGTAGAATCCTCAACCAATTGGATTGATACAATTTCAGAAAAACAGACCAATGAATCTTACAAAACCTATCCCACTAAGAAAAGGAGAAAATCTAGTTCAACTACAATTGTTACGCCCGTTCTTATAAATATTAATCTGGCAGACTCTTTAGAATTTAGTAAATTAAAAGGTATAGGTAAAGTATTCTCATCACGTATAGTGAGGTATAGACATTGGTTAGGGGGCTTTTATACTGAAACACAATTATTAGAGGTTTACGGAATCGATTCGGTATTATTTAAACAAATAAGTCCTTATTTATCGATTTCTATAAAGGATGTTAAAACGATAAATATTAATACTTGTAGTCAAAAGGACTTATCCACTCATCCATATATATCGTATAAAATAGCAAAGTCGATTCTTAAATATAGGGAACATCACGGATTTTATAAAAGTATAAACGATCTGAAGCATATTCCCTTGATTGACGAAGAATTATTCCGTAAAATTGCATTCTATTTAGAGTTAGAATGATGGAAGCTGAACTAAAGCGTGTAATTCGAGATTTTCCCGATTATCCAAAACCAGGTATTGTATTCAAAGACATTAGCCCTATACTAATGGATATGAAGCTATATGGCGAGGTAATTACTGCTTTTGCAAAACGTATTCAAGCATTGGATATTGATGCAATAGTAGGTGTTGAGAGTCGTGGGTTTTGGTTTGGTCCTGCAATTGCACAGCAATTAAATATACCTTTTATACCCATTCGTAAAAAAGGAAAACTACCTGGAGATACTTTCACTAAGTCCTACGACTTAGAGTATGGTACTGCAACAATAGAGGTTCAAAAAGGTAGTTTAAAAAAGAATGCAAGAGTTCTAATTCACGACGACTTATTAGCTACTGGAGGGACTGCAAAAGCTGTTGCTGAATTGGTTAATTTAGCTGGCGCTGAGACTATAGGTTTTGCTTTTTTAGTAAATTTAACTTTTTTAAATGCTGAGGCTGATTTAGCCTCAATTTCAAATAACATTATATCACTTGTAAATTACTAATATGGATTTTTCGTATTCTGAAACACAAAAAATGATTACCGAAACAATTAAAGATTTCGGCGCACAGCATATAAAGCCTTATATGATGGATTGGGACAATTCTCAAGAATTTCCAGTTCATGTATTTAAAGCATTAGGCGAACTCGGTTTAATGGGCGTTTTAGTCCCTGAAGAATTTGGTGGTTCTGGTTTAACTTATGACGAATATGTTACCGTAATAGATGAAATTTCTCAAATTGATTCTTCTATAGGTTTGTCTGTTGCAGCTCATAACTCTTTGTGTACGGGACATATTTTGCAATTTGGTTCTCAAGAGCAAAAAACAAAGTGGTTGCCTAAATTGGCTACAGCAGAGTATATTGGTGCTTGGGGATTAACCGAACACAATACAGGTTCGGATGCTGGTGGTATGAATACTACCGCAGTGAAAGAAGGCAATGAATGGATTTTAAATGGATCTAAGAATTTTATCACACACGCAAAATCAGGAGATATTGCTGTAGTAATTGTTCGTACTGGCGAAAAAGGAGATTCTCATGGAATGTCTGCTTTTGTAGTTGAAAAAGGAACTCCAGGATTTTCCTCAGGTAAAAAAGAAGATAAATTAGGAATGCGGGCTTCAGAGACTGCAGAGTTGGTTTTTGACAACTGTCGTATTCCAGAAGGTAATTTATTAGGTAAAGTAGGTGATGGGTTTATTCAAGCAATGAAGGTCTTAGACGGTGGTAGGATTTCTATTGCTGCATTATCTCTTGGAATTGCTAAAGGAGCTTATAAAGCTGCCTTACAGTACTCAAAAGAAAGAGTTCAATTTGGTAAAGCAATTTGCGAACATCAAGCAATTGCATTTAAGTTAGCCGATATGGTTACCGATATCGATGCTTCAGAATTGTTGATTTACAGTGCCGCCGATAAAAAGAATAAGGGTCAGAAAATGACTAAAGAAGGTGCAATGGCTAAGTATTACGCTTCTGAAGTTTGTGTGCGTGTAGCAAATGAGGCTGTGCAAATATTTGGTGGTTATGGTTATACAAAAGATTTCCCAGTAGAGAAGTTTTATAGAGACGCAAAGCTATGTACAATAGGAGAAGGTACCTCAGAAATACAACAAATTGTGATTTCTAAATTAATACTAAACGAGTAAGAATAAAGTTTTGAGCTAAAATATCAATCATTTGTTTGAATCCTAAAACAAATTTGTATATTTGCCATCCGAAAGAAGAAAATAAAACAACAGCATAAATAAGTATAGACATGATTATTATTCCTGTAAAAGAAGGTGAAGCTATTGAAAGAGCTTTAAAGCGTTTCAAAAGAAAATTCGATAAAACGGGCGGGATGCGTCAGTTACGTGCTCGTAAAGAGTTCCTTAAGCCTTCTGTTAAAAGAAGAAAGAAAATGATTAAAGCTGCCTATATTCAGCAGTTAAGACAAGCTGAAGAAGCTTAGTCTATACTTTACAATATTTAAAACGCTTTTGTGTACATTTACACAAAAGCGTTTTTTTTATGCAAAACATTCTTGCCTTTTTAAATTACCTACAATACGAGAAGCGATACTCTCCGCATACCTTAGTTGCGTATAAAACTGATTTATTTCAGTTTAACGATTATGTAATAGAGCAATATGAAAGCTCTCTGTTTCTTGTTGGTAGTACAACGATTAGATCTTGGATGATGACGGTTATTGAATTAGGTTGTTCTAAGAGATCGCTTAATCGTAAGCTCACTTCATTGAGGCAGTTTTATAAATATTCTTTAAGAAACGACTTAATTTCTGCCGATCCAATGTCTAGAGTTGTGTCTATGAAGGTCAATAAATTAATACCCTCGTTTCTAAGTAAAGAAGAAATGAATAATTTATTAGAAAAAATTGAATTCCCTAACGATTACGAAGCGCAGCGTGATAAGGTGATTTTAGAGATGTTTTATTCTACTGGAATACGACTTTCTGAACTTATTAATTTAAAAATAAGTGATGTAGATTACGGATGTCAACAAATAAAGGTTTTCGGTAAACGTTCGAAGGAGCGAATTATACCTCTCTTAGCGTCTCACTTAAAAAACGTAGAAAATTACGTGCAAACTCATCGAAATGAGTTTGGTAGACAGTCCGATTATTTGTTCCTCACTAAAAAGGGAAATGTTTTATACCCAAAGCTTGTATATAGAATGGTGAATACCTATCTTAGTGAAGTAACTGGAGTGAAGCAGAAAAGTCCGCACATCCTCAGACATGCTTTTGCAACACATATGTTAAATGATGGTGCAGACTTAAATGCGATTAAGGAAATACTTGGGCATTCCAGTTTAACTTCCACGCAGATTTACACTCGTAGCTCTGCCGAAAGACTAAAAGAAATATATAAACAAGCTCACCCAAGGGGCAATTAAATGGAGGATAAGTATGAAAGTAGAATTTCATTCGGTTAATTTTACCGCAGACGCTAAATTATTAGAATTTATTCAAAAAAAGATGGATAAGCTAGATATGTATTATGATAACATTGTAAATGCTGACGTTTATTTAAAAGCAGAATCATCACCAGGGACAGAAAATAAATATATTGAACTAAAAATTAGTGTTCCAGGGAAAGAATTAGTTGTTAAAAAACATGCAAAAACTTTTGAAGAAGCTACTGATAATGGCACTGAAGCCTTGAGGAGGTCTTTAGTACGCTACAAAGAAAAGCTAAATGCAGTTGTGTAGAAAAAAAAGTGAACCATTGCTTGTAGTACAGTTTAAGTTTTTTAAATTTGCAGTCTCTTTAAAACGGAGGCTGCTTTTTTATGCAGTTGAAATTTTGAGAGAATTGCCGATGTAGCTCAGCTGGCTAGAGCAGCTGATTTGTAATCAGCAGGTCGTGGGTTCGAGTCCCTCCATCGGCTCATAGTTCTTTAAAGTACTGGAATAATATTTGGGGTGGGATACTCAAGCGGT
>Ga0308002_1000046_pt1 | contig 48172 bp, 66 predicted proteins | sample Neamet34_FD_203148 | JGI IMG/M metagenome (GOLD analysis project Ga0308002, IMG submission 203148) | Marine microbial communities from water near the shore, Antarctic Ocean - #34 | ecosystem: Environmental > Aquatic > Marine > Unclassified | place: Southern Ocean | collected 2014-06-06
CGTCTGCCTGCTTTTCTTCGAGCAGCACGTTTGCTAGCCTTGCTGGCATCACCTATTTCATCTGAATGTTTTGTGGTTTGTTTGGCTATGTCTGCTGAGTTATCTGCAGCTGCTGCAGCATTGTTTGCGCCTGGGCCTCGTATCTTGGTACGCATTGACTTGATACCTTTATGTGCCATACTTGCGCCCTTTGCTACAACTTTGCCAATGCCGCCAGTTGCTAGTGTCAGTGCAGCATCCATGCCAACACGCTTAACTAAGTCTGTTTTTGTAATCTCGCCTGCTTTGTATTGCTTGTAACTTTGATATGCATCATATGCTGATAAGCCAAGTCCAACGGCGCCAATAGCTAAAGGGATAAATTCATTTAATACTTCTTCGTCCTCAAGGAACATTAAATGATCAGCTTCGTTAAATTCAACAATAATACCGTCGTTTTTTATTCCAACTAATCTGCCTTCAATTACAAAGTTGTCTCCGTATTCAAACTCAATAATGTTATCTGTTAAGTCTGTTGACTCAAGTAATGTATCTAACCGCATTTGTATAACTCCGTTTTCTATTACTTGTATTTATGCAAATGCGTAGGCAGTGCTAGCTAAATTGATTCATATTTTTTTAGTTTTAGATTAAGGATGAAATTTTCAACGATCATTTTAGTTATAATTGATAACATAACAAGATCTCTATCGGGTCCAACTGTTGAGTACATTGATAAGGCTTGATCAGCCATTAGTTTATATGCAGTTACTTTATCTATGTTAAGACCGTTCCAATCAATTGGATCAGTTACTTCGCCTTCCATTGCAAGTTCTACAAGTTGTTCGGTTGTTGGTAAAGGTCCCATGTTTAATCCTTTAGCTTTGCTCTTACGTCTTCTATGTTTATTGGTGTATAATTTATTTGTTCTACGCATACACAGAAGTATGCACCATCTGGACTTGGGTTAGTGTGCAAGTGCCCGTGAATGTTTGTTGCTGTCATCCATTGTCCTTGGTCAAACTTGTCAACTGCACGATCTCCGTTGGCGTATCTTGGCCTAACTAATGCGCCTGCGTCCAACGGTACGTGAGTCAACAACAGTTTTTCTTCTTGGTACTGCTTCCACATACTAATATTAGTAAACCAGTTGCCTTTTGCCATCATTGGTATATCATCATGATTGCCGACAATAAGTTCAACTGTACCATTTAGTTTCCAGAAGTTTTTTTCCATCCAATTTTGTTTGTCTTTCTGTACAAAATCGCCTTGGTGTATTACATGATCAGTAGGTTTAACTACGCTGTTCCAATTGTCAATCATGAACTCGTCTAATTGAGCTACGTTATCAAATCCTGGTCTTGTGAGTTCGCCTTCCCAGTCTGTAAAGCCTAGCATTTCTGGAAAGTTAAAGTGTGTGTCGCTTAGTAAGAATGTGTCCATGTTAGTATTTAGTTGTGTACAAACTCTCCATCCACAATTTTCATTACTTCATGTTCTGTGCTACTAGTCCTGATATATGCACGTCCGCCGTCGATCATCTTTTGGCCTACTTTGCGGTAATCGTGTCTATGTTGAGAATATTCCCATCCGTTGTCGCATTCAATTAAACCAAACGTCAACTTCTCGATTTGATCAGCGCCAGCAATCATTGGTCGTGATTCACCGTCCAATGATGGTTGATTAAATATAGTGAAGTAGCGATTGCCAAATGTTGGATGCGGAGTATCTCGGTAGAATATGTCCACTGCAACTGCTGAGTTCTCATTTAACGCGCTTGTGCAAACATACTTCACTGGCACGCCGTCTTTCTCAGTGTATAATGCTGCAATCTTATCAGTGTCAAATATTGGGTTGTGATTAATATTCATTGTGTTACCTTGTTATCTGTATTCTTCCACCAGCTATTAGAAGTAGTACGCTTTGACATAAACTTGTCCATTAAGTTATTGTACCAATTAAGGTTGTTATCGCGGAGTACTTCTAATGGCGCACTTCCGTTATTACACGCTTCGACATACTGTTCAACCGTAAAACTATTGATAAGTTCTTTTTGAAACTGTGCTTTTGTAATAGCACTGCTTGAATACTTAAAACGTGCAATAAACAAATCACGTCCTGTGCCAACACGACTAGGATGAGTACCTGGTTTGTCTTCATAGACTGGACGCCCTGCGTAGTCTCCCGTATACATTAAGTATCCACCGTGATAACTAAAATCTGCTTTGTTAAATTGTGTCATTTTATTCTTCCTTACTTAATTAACTTATACATATATTATACGGCAAGACGTCTTACTTGTCAACCTGAAAGCGCACGAATAAAGTGTGCGCTTTCAATAGGTTATAAATTAATTTAAATTAATCTGAGAATATATACACAGCGTACCCTTTTAACATGCTAGGGCTAGGCTTTGTTGGTATAGTTCTTTGCTTGCTAAGTTCTTGCATTTGCTCTCACACATAATATCTGTGTAAGGTAAAAAACTTAATGCCCAATCGTTTGCAATCTTGTTAGGATACCATTCACTGTGTCCACGTAATTTGCCTTTCTTGTAGCCTGCTTCTAATAACGCAGGCATATCAGGTAATGTATCGTGTGCATAGCCTTCAGGCAATTCTCCTGTTCTACTGTAGCTGTAATGCATTGCAGGACGGACACCACGCCAGCTATCAACTATGCGTTTATATCTATCGTCGGTGGCCTGGATGTATTCTCCTTCGCGGCACCAGTGATGGTGTACGTCAAGAACGAGAGCCAAGTCGTCTGCAAGCTCGAGACTGTGTTCGATGCCCCACTTGTTTTCGTCATTTTCGATTGTGATGGTGTTTCTCGCTTCTGGCGATAACCGCTTGAGGGCGGCCTTAATACCGGCTGGACCATTGCGGCCTGATATGTGTACATTGCACTTAAAGTCTTGGAATTGTCTGCCGTAACCCATATAGCGGATGACATCGGTGTGATATTCAAATTCTTCTATGCTCCTATCTACAATATCTGGTGTGTCACTAGCAAGCACAGTAAACTGACCAGGATGCATACTAAGCCGAACATCCAAGGAACGAGCAAGTGCGCCGACCCTTGCAAGTTTCGTCTCGCAGTAGTTGCGTACATCAAGGTGCTGCCAGTAATAAGCCCAGTCCCGATGAGTATATACAGGAAGCACATCACTGCCAAGACGAACCATTCGTAATCCATGTGGTAAACCTCCTACATATTCGATCAAGTTATAGTACGATTGTATATTGTGTACCATAATATCCCACAGTCGTTGCTCTGCAACTTCGCGAGTCTGACGGTTAAGCCACCGTACTGTTGTGCTACGAGTATTTAGCGGGCGCTGAATCTCTTCAAGGATCTTTTTCTTCTGTGTCTGATCCGGGTCCATATACTTACATGCAAAACCTATACGTTGTATTACCATTTTTTATAACTCCCGTCGAGTTCGTGTGTGCCTGAATTATGAATTGCCCATGCTATACAGTTGTACCATGCATAGTTTAATATTGCATGTCTTCGTCGATTTCCAACGATTGCACATGATGTGGTTGGTGATTCATAACAAATGTATGCAATGTGCGTACACCAAACCCAACTGCGCCTTTTGGCGTAACTGGTTTGCCTTTTTCGTCCCATGCCATACCGGCAATGTCTAAGTGGGCCCATGGTACAGTTTTATCTACAAACTTGTACAAGAATTCTGCTGCGGTAGTTGACCCGCCGTATGGTCCCCCAATGTTTTGCATGTCTGCAATTGGTGACTCGATCATCTTAGCCCAGTTCTTGCCCATTGGCATACGATAGAATCCTTCGCCTGAGTCTCCGCCTGCTGCTTCTATTTGAGCTGCTAATTCGCTGCTATTAGTGAACAATCCTGCCATTTCGTGTCCTAGCGTAGCTACAATAGCGCCTGTAAGCGTTGCTAAATCAATTATAACACCTGGGCTGTATGTTTGTACGTGTGTAAGGATATCTGCTAATACTAAGCGTCCTTCAGCGTCTGTGTTGAGGTTCTCAACTGTTTGTCCACTAAGCGAAGTGACAACATCTCCTGGTTTGATTGCGTTGCCATCTGGCATGTTTTCAACAAGTCCTACAATGCCTACTACGTTGCAAGCAGGCTTAGTTGTGCCGATTGCATGCATAGCACCAACTACTGCTGCACTGCCGCCCATGTCGTATTTCATATCGCCCATTCCACGTCCAGGTTTAAGACTAATACCACCTGTATCGAATGTTACGCCTTTGCCAACTAAAGCAACTGGTGCATCAAACTGGGTGCCTCCGTTGTATTCCATTACAACAACATAACTATCTTTGCGTGAACCTTGGCCCACACTTAGCAACAGGTTAAATCCCATTTCTTCTAGTTGTGTTTCATGATACATCTTAACAGTAATACCAAGCGGAGTTAATTCGTGTTGGATACGATTCGCGTATGTTGCTGGATAAATTACATTGCCCGGTTCGCTTACTAAATCACGCGCAAAATCAATACTAGCACTAATACCTGATGGTGCAAGTGTTAGTTTATTTTCTTTTGGTTTTGTTTTGTATTTGTTGAATTGGTAAGATGCCATTGCAGCGCCTTCGTTGATATCTGGTAACATTACATCAATATCAAATACTAATTCATCAACTTTAGTTTTGTACTTAGTAACCATTTTGCCACCAAGTGTACGTGCTTCATTTGCATCAGTTGGGGCAGATTTGACTACAGTAATGTAATCATATTCTTCGTGCGCAAATGTTAAATCTACATTTGCTGTCATGTCCTTGGATACACGCTTTACGGCGTCACCAAGTTTCTTCGCTTGCTTAGAATCAGCAAGTACTACAATAGCTGTTGTCATGTTTATTCCTTGTTAGATATACTAAAGCTATTATACAACAATAACTTCAGTGTGTCAACTAAAAAGGTAATCTAAAGTAGTTTACTTAGCCACTCAGTGATATCACGATGTGAGAAATCTGGGCTGCGTCTATGTGACTCTGGGAGGCTATCCCAATCACGTAGTGCTGGATGTGTTTGCTTTGATTCGCTGAATGAAGTCCCATATCTCCAGCCAGTGCGTGACATTTCTGCTACCCAACGGTTGTGATGCCATTTCTTCATATCTTGCTTTGCACGAGTTTCAACTTCTTCGTCCATGTCAAATTCATAATCAGTATCGGTATTATATTGATTTGAGATCTCAATGTCAAAGTCTTCATCGTAAATGTAATCCCACGCTGCTACAATTATTTGAGTTTCATGTTGCGTGAGGTCTCGTTTAAGAGGAACAATGTAACATTCTGAAAATTCATCATGTTCTCTTACTCCATATTCCATTCCAATGTCATCACCTGCTACATTATACACAAATGCAATGTCTTCTGGTCCGTATGTTTTTACGCATGTAAACCAAGACTTTGTCTGTGCAGAATCTAGTTGTTCTGCTGTTGTTAGCATGATGTGGTGTTGATAATACATTATTATTTGTCCTTGTTGCCGCTGTTTACATATAATCCAAACCATGCTGCGCCAGCACCAACAATGACTGATACTAAGCCCGCTTGCTGTGTATTTGGATCTGGGAGTGCCATAAACCACTGTGTTACATCATATAACAAATAGATATACACACTAATGAATGCTCTCGGAAATAATCGCAATCTATCAAACCAATACGGAAATGATTCAATTCCACTTACCTTGCCGTCGTTGTTTAAATCTACTGTTGCCATTTTAATTTCCTCACTTATAATACTATAGTTGTATTTATGCTCAATAAAAAACCCAGCACACAATTTACGTATACTGGGTTATATTTTTTACTATGTAGTAATTAAGCTACTGTTGCTGATGCAAATACACCGCCAACTGCTTGAACTGCTGCTTCAACTGCTGCAGCATCTGCCCATGATGAACCTTCAACATATACGTCAAATGCTCCGCCTGCAAAAGCGCCAAGGCCTACTGTTGTTCCGCGTTGCTGAATTACTTCAACAAACTTTTCCATGTCTTCACCTGGATTAGTTTCTGTGTCTGCGCCTGTTGCGCCTGCGATTGCGTAAACTGTTACTTTTGCGCCATATCCTAGTGCGTCTGTTACGTCTTTTACTGTTTCGTTAAATTTGATTTCGTTTGCTGGGTTACGTGTTGTCATTGTATTGACTCCTTAATGTTATTTAAATTGCTAAGTGCTCTATGCACTATTAAATGTATTTATCTAATTACAGAAAAAATATCGCAAAATACGGTCCAATCGACTGTAGTTGCATCGCTTCCTACCACTGTTATTTTTAAATTAGTTAGATCTACGTTGACATTCGCTGTCCACGTGCTATATTCCACAAGAGTTTCTTTGCTTGTTGTTCCAATCAAAAATAGGCCTGCTGCTGTTCTATGAACAATTCCTTTTATCTTTACACCGTATTGGCCAATTGAACTTGAGCCAATAACATTTACTTCTACCATAGCAGTTGAATTTTCTGCTATAGTAATTCTCGTTGAATCACTGAATACCACTTCAGTTTCTGTTGAATCTATTGTTTGTATAGCCATTACAAGGCTTGTACGTTCTGCTTGTGTGTCTACTGTACTTGCTATCTGTTTAACTTCTGATCTAAACTCTACGTTATGTGTAAAGTTTCTATTGCCGGTTATGTTTGGTTCGGCATGTTTGTTGTCTACGTAGTTTTCAGTTGCTAGTCCAGCTATACTAGGAATGTATGGCTTGTTAGCTAAATCTATGTAGTTACCACTAAACAATGTTGGTAGGTTAACTAAATCATTGTAGTTACCACTAAACAGATTTGGTGTGTTCACAAAGCTGTTATAATCTAATGCAAGAGCACCAAGATCTACATTGTTGCCATTGCTTAACCCTAGTACATTGCCAGATAATGTAAACGTTAAATTTGCTGCTTGACTAGCAGGAGTATTAAGCAAATCATTGTAATCACCACTGAACATTGTAGGGCGGTTAACTAAATCATTGTAGTTTCCACTAAAGTGATCACCTCGTTCTACTAATTTCTGTGTTACCCAAGATTCACTTGCGTATCCTTCTAGATCAATTGTGCCGTTAGTCTGTAGTCCAAGTAATTGGTTTGTAACATAATCTTTACTTGCCCAATTTTCTGTTAAGTCTACATTCTCCCACATTCCACTTAATGAGTTGTACATTAATGAATGCGTTGCTGTTTCTGTGCCGTCAATTGCAACATCGTTTAAGTCATTTAATGCGCTTATGCTTGCAATACTTGCGTTGCTTATTGCAGTATTAACATATGTTTCTGTTGCTAATCCAGCGGTAGTTGGATGCACAATAGCTGCAATAGCTGTTGTCAATTCTGCATCAGTTACATATCCTGCTAAATTGACGGTTCCTCCAGTTATCGCAGCTGCAATCTTAGTGTCAATTTGAGCTTCTGTTAAGAAGTTTGCAATTGCTGTTGCGACATCACTTGCTGTTTGGTAACCAGATAATATTGGTAAGTTGGCAAGCGCGTTATAATCACCACTGAATATGTTCGCTACATTTGCTGGTGTGTATCCAAGTGCTGTTAGCACATGCGACATCGTTATAGTGGTTAAAAACCCGCTGTCGTTAGTAAGCTGACTTACTAATGTAGGGAGTACCGGCTTGTTATAAAGTGCAGTGTAATCTCCACTAAACACCAAAGGTTTATTTGTTAGGTCTGTGTAACTACCACTGAATAATAATGGCGCGTTTGTTAGACTACTATAATCACTATCAAACAATACTGGTTTGTTTGATAAATCATCATACTCACCGCTGAACGCAGTGGGTATAGTTGGTTTGTTTGTTAAATCATCATAACTGCCACTAAATCCTGCTGGTATACTAGGTCTATTAGTTAAGTCGTCATAGTCGCCGCTAAATGCTGTTGTGTGTACAATAGCTGCTATTGCAGTTGAAATCTTGGTATCAATTGCTGATTCTGTTACAAAGCTAGAAACATCTGGTAGTGCTGATGTTAACTGTGACGATGTTACATACGAACTTAGATCAACAACTGGTTGATAATTTGCTAATAACGTAGTTACATATGATTCAGTTGCTAGGCCTGATATACTTGGAATACTTGGAGTATTAGTTAAGTCTGTGTAGCTTCCGCTAAATGCTGACGTGTGTACAATAGCATCAAGGCCTGCATTTAATTCTGCTGTAGTGACGTACCCACTTAAATCAAGGCTTCCGCCGCTTGCAATATTTGCTACTTGTTGATCAACATATGCTTCTGTTGCTAACCCTAAGTCATTTGTTAAGTCTGATACATCAGTAGGTAATACTGGTGTGTTAGTTAAGTCTGTGTAGTTGCCGCTGAACAACAAACTAGTTGTATCTGTTAAGTCGCTTACATCACCTGGTATTGTTGGCTTGTTTGCTAGTGTATTCCAGTCTCCATCAAACACAGCTGGTTTGTTTGTTAAATCTGTGTAGTTGCCGCTGAATGCTGTGGTATGAGACAATAGTCCGTTGGCATCAGTGAGTTGACTAACATCGCCTGGTATGGTTGGCTTGTTTGTTAAATCAACATAACTCCCGCTGAAATTGCCTGCTTGCTGAGATTGACTAGCGGCAGGCGAGTCTAATAATAGTGCCTCTCTGCTATCTAGCTTCTGAAATAATTTTATACTGCTTGTGCTGTTTGGAGTAGTTGTTAATATTCTATCTAACGGATCCCAATAGTAAACATCGCCAACTGCGCCTGGCAGTTCTAATGCTGTCTTATCACCGAATAGTCGTACACCGAAGCTATCATCATCTTTCTTAACAACAACACCCGTTGGGCCTGTTGTATCTGTTATCCAGCCAGTGCTTGTAAGTGATACAGTTTCACCTAGTTCAAAACTATGTGGAGCTAGTTCTATGTTTACGTTCTTTTCCTTGCTTACAAAGTTGAAACGTGATATAATCTGTGTTGCAAATTCGTTTGTAAGTCCACCTGGTAGGACGTCTGGCAAAGGAAACATGTATGGTTTGCCTTCTCTTAATTGAAAGAGAATACCATCATCTTTGTTAATACTACTTTCGCCAAACTGTGTATTGTCAACAGATGCGTTAACTTGGTCTTCATCTAATAAAATACATTCGACACGCGTAGGACCGACATTTGTAATAGAGGATATTTTTAATATTCTACCAGAGCCGCTTGTTGCAATATAGTCTCCTACATTTATATCTCTGCCGTCGTATTGATTTGCATTGTAGCCGCCTGTACCGCTGTGTAATTGTGCAGTAACATCTATAGTTGCATCATACGTATATACATACGTATTTTTAACTGCTAATGGAAGCAGTTTTGTTATTCTAACTGCTAGTAATTTAGGAGTCTCAATTACAATTGACATTCTACATTACCACGTTCATTAATGCATGACCGTTTGCGTCTGCGCCTGTTGCTGCTGTGTTCACATTAACTGTAAATGCTGTTGTTAATGTCTCTGGTGTTGTAGTAACAATATATGACGCTGTTGGGAATCTCATTCTATATTGGTTTGTTGCTAAATCGTATCCCATGTATGTAACAGTTTTAATACTTCTGGCTAAGTTATGTGTGAATGTTATTGCTGTGCCACTAACAACTGCTGTTACACCTGCTGGTAAGTTATCAACTGTAGTTGGTTCACCTGAATTATCAAAGTTAATCTGTGCTGTCCAACTTGAACTGTTTGCATTTGCTACAACATCTAATCCAACTGTCATGCTTGTTGCATCTTCTACAATTGTTATGCCTGTGCCAGTTTTAATAGTTTTAAATTCAAGTCTATTGTTAGCAAATTGCTTTAACACTCTTGCGCCTGCTGCATCTAAGTTAACTGCATCTGTTGCTACTGCTTGGCTTGCTGCGCCATTGGCTAGCAAATATGTATTAACTGTGCCCTGTGGTATATCATCTGTAGTTAATGATTCTAGTTTATGGATTAGGAGACTTAAATTTGCTTCAGCTGCATCTATGCGTCTGTCACTTTTAGTGCCAAAAAATACATACTGGTTTGGCTGTACATCTGTTAGACTAGCTACTGTTACAAGTTGCTTGCCTACTTCGTCGTAGACATAAATTGTGTCATATTCTAATCTAAAATCCGCTGTGTCGCCTGAACGGATATGTGTTACTCTTGTATTAGGCATTAAATGTCTCCTAGTGTAATGATTTCTAATTCGTCCTGCTCAACAATGCTACCAGCTGCGAAAATTACTTTGTTCTCTTGAACAGCATAGTCGCGTTGATGGACTTTAATTCTGTTTACAAACACTTCTAAGAAATGATTGTTAATTGTTATTAAGTTGTTTAGTTGATCTAAAAACTCGTATGCTTGCACTGATGCAATTGCTGTTACACGTTTACTGTGTATTAGCTTGTTGTCTGTCTCACCTGTAATGGTGTCTATGTGTAATTCATCACCATCTCGTATGTCTGTAAATATCGCTGTGTTATTTGCAGTAAATGAGTACTCATCTGGGCTTTGTCTGCGACCGTTTCTGTATACAATTGTAAAATTGCCATTGAGTTCTAGCTCTTGACCGTTGTTGACTTTGTAAAATTTAAACTCTTTGTCTATGTTATTAGGTACTAATATTATATCACTTGTTTTTAATTCGCCTGTAAATCCAGATGTTGCATTAGCTATCGCTGCGTTGACACCAATAACTAAACTGTTGCCGTCTACACTACTATTTACTGTAATCATGTTGCCCGCAGTTATACCTTTAAGCTTTAGGTTTTCGTCAGTGTGTGGTTTAACAAGACTATTACCGCCTGCGCTTAAAACACCAGTAACAAATACTAGACCTGTGGCCTTATCTGCTGCAAGACTGTTAACAAACTTCTTTGATGGTTCATCATATACTAGGATGTCGCCATCTCTGATATGTTCATCTAACGTCATTTCTGGTAAAGGTAATGAACTTATACTACCACTAAATGCTTTAATTGCCACTGCATATTCTCCTTGCTTTTATATATTTAGTTAAATTAAAATAACGGCTTTGTCAAACAAGCCATGTGTTGTAGATGAATATGTTGCTGCACCTAAGTAGTCTCTGTCCACTTTTACTCTAATCCAAACAAAATTGCCCTGAAACGTAGATCCTACAGTGCCTGACTCGTCAGTAAACTGATAGTAATCAGTACTGTCTGTTAAGCCAATAGAGAACCAGTCTGTTTCTGTTGGGTCTTCAACTATTGTTGCTTGTACGTGTACTCTTCCAGTAAAATTCTTATAATGAAAGCTCATAGTATGCAGACCATCTGCATACCCATAAAAGCCATCGCCTTTTGTCTTCTCACTGGTGTAAGTAAGCTCTGGTTTGTTTGTTAATACTACTACTGTGTTAGCCATTGTGATATCCCTTGTACAAATATATACTTGTATTTATCTACTTTAGGAAATCAGAGGTGACTATAGTTTCCGTATTCATGCGCAATTCACTGCCATGATGCAATTTAAATAGCATAATAGATGGTTCATTATTTGTGTAGATAATAGGGTATGAGAAATACCTAGATCTCAACCAACTAAAATCGTTTGTGTAGTCTCGCACTTGTCCAGACCATCTAGAGTCACTCTGCGTAAATAACTTTTGTAACGTTAATAACACTTCTCTGTGATCTGGTCGGGGAGTTGACGTTCTCCATGATTCAAATATATTTAACTTATGGTGATAAGTTTTATACCACGGCGTGTCTCTGTATATAATATTCCTGTGTGGATCATTTAAGTATTCTATATGCTTGTTGTTGTAAGGTGACTCAACTCCTTCTACTTGACTGTCATAGTTACAAATCAAATAATCCATTAATTCGAGGCTATTAGTGTATACGCTATATATGCTTGTTGTAATTGCAGCGGTATTGTGTACTTCTATTGCCTCATATCTGTCTACTACTCTATAATCAATGTTTGCAGTATACGTAGTGGGAATTTTAACTCGCGCACTACGTGTAACTTTTAATCGTACTACATTATGATACTTGTTATAATATGCTTTTTTAACAGGTGCCCACTTAACATGGTCCCTAAGCTGCATCATGTACTACCACTGCTTTGATTTCTTCTACAATATCCACTGTATCAGTATCATTGTCGTATTTTGCAATAATATTTTTTACATTAGTATTTTCCATCATGTATTTTGCTAATGGAAGTTTAACACGTTCATTTATTAAACGTGCCAATGGACGGGCGCCCATTGTAGCATCATATCCTTTAGTCTCTAGCATTAGCGTTAATTCCGGTGACCATGCAAGGTTAATATGTCTGCCTTCTACGTATCCTTCTAATTGCCTCAAGAACTTCGTTACAATACGTTGCATGTTCTCAGGTTTAAGTGAATTGAATGTAATAATACCATCCAGTCTGTTTCTAAACTCTGGAGCAAAAAACTCGTTTATTGCTTTATCAACTGCACTGCTATTATATATTTCTTCATTGAATCCAACCTTCTTAATTGTTGAATCACGTGCGCCTAGGTTACTTGTCATTATAACAATAGCATTCTTGGCACTTACTTTCTTGCCTGCGCTGCTGGTAATAATACCTTCGTCTAGCAAACTTAACAATACACTCATGATATCTGGATGTGCTTTTTCAACTTCGTCTAGCAATATAACACAGTTTGGCGTATCTTCTAAATTAGTAATTAATAACCCGTCGCCTGCTTTGCCGTCGCCGTGTCCAATATAACCCGGAGGTGATCCAATCAACTTAGAAACACTGTGGCGTTCTTGGTATTCTGCCATATCATAGCGCACAAGAGTCATGCCCATTGCTTGACTTAAACGTTTAGCTAATTCTGTTTTACCTACTCCACTTGGACCAGTAAACAAGTAACTAGCAGTTGGCTTGTTTGGATCTTTTAGGCCTGCAAGACTAACTGTAATTGCGTTAGACACTTTATCAATTGCTTCCATTTGGCCAAACACTGTGTTCTCTAAGAATTCTTTTACTTCTGTGTGTTTTTTAATTGTTTGTTCTTCTGCTACTGTTCCAAGATGTTCTTTAGGAATGCCAGTTACACGTGATACTTCACTTCGTATTTCATCTACGCCAATGATTGTTACACGTTCGTCTTCGGGTAGAATTCTGTTGAATGCACACGCTCGGTCAATAATATCAAACGCCTTGTCTGGTAACTTCCTATTAAAGATGTATTGTGCTGATAATTCCACTGCAAGGTCTGCAGATTCAATATCAATGTCTACCTTATGAAATGATTCGTAATGATCAAGTGTATTGCGTAACACTTCTTTTGCTTCTTCAATTGTTGGCTCACCTACATTAATCTTTGTAAAGCGTCTAGCAAGTGCTGATTCTTTCTCAAAGATTTTACGATATTCTTCATCTGTTGTTGCGCCTATTACTTTTAGCTTTCCGCCTGATAATGCTGGCTTCAACATATTGCCTGCGTCTAATGTGCCACTTGAACTTCCTGCTCCAATTACTGTGTGTATTTCATCAATAAACAAAATAATATCATCTAAGTGCAACAATGCTTCGCTTAACGCCTTCATGCGTTCTTCAAAATCACCTCGATACTTTGTACCAGCAACTAGTTTACCCATGTCAAGTTCCCATACGTTAGTACCTTTGATGATGTCTGGAACGTGGTCTTCTGTTATTAGTTTAGCAAGTCCTTGTACGATTGCTGTTTTACCTACACCGCTTGGTCCTACTAAAATAGCATTTGATTTCTTCTTACGTGCTATTGTTTGCACAAGATCTTTTAATTCTTCTCTACGACCAACTACATCTTCAAACTCGTGTGCAGTTTCACATAAGTTGTTGCAGAACTGTCGTAATGTATCAATGTGTGTTTGTGGTTGTGACAGTTGTTGCTTGCGTGGTGAACTTTGTGCGTAATATTCGTCTGCTGCATCACTCTCATTGAAGTCACCGTATTCAGTTGCATGAGTATCTTGCATCCATGCTATAACTTTATGTCTTGTCAGTCCCATGTTCTCAGCGAAGAGATGTGTTGTACTTTTTTCTTCGCTTAGGATACTTAGAATCAAATCAAGCTGGTCAATTGCCTTTTTTCCCTGAAACAATGCTTGTGTTAATGCGCGATTAAATACACGCTCTAACATTTGTGTCTTTTTTGGGTCTGACTCTTCTTCTGATGATATTGTAATTTCTGTGCAATCAGTTTGTAGATACTCAATAAGTGCTGCCTGTACTCCTTCAAAGTCCGCGTGAATGTCAAAACACATGCTACGTACATTCTCATCGTCAAGAATAACTGCTGCAAGATGTTCAATTGTAACATATTCATGTTTAAATCGTTTTGCTAGATCGATAGCGGTAATAATAATTCGTTCAATATCAGTCATTTTTTAACCTTGTTATAAAATCTTCCGTGTTATGTTCGTTGAGAACAGGTATGTCAATTTGCAAATGTATTTTTAAACTGCCCCGTTTGCGTGTCTTTCTATTGTAAAGTCCATGACCTGGTAATGTTAAAATTGAGCCTGTTTGTAATTCATCAGGTAAATCAATTTCAATTAGTTCTTCTGTTGGACTTTCAATTACAATTGGGGTACGCTTTAATACATCCACGATTGATAGCTTCTTGTACATTATAAGCGAAGTTCCTTGTCTTGTAAAGCATAAATGTGCTTTTTCTTTAATATTAATTATATAATTTTGATCGTCCTTTGCCACCTTAAACTTATCGCCTTTTACTGCGCCTGGTGGTATACTTACATTTATATATAACTCTTTGCTGTCGCTTTCAACAACAATTATATCATCCATTCCTAATATCTGTTCTCTGATACTAAGATTGATGCTTACCATCTGTGTACTGTTTGATTGTAGAATAGGAACGTAGTTGCTCTGTTTGATAGTTTCGTATGCATCTGATAGCTTTAACCAGTCTGCAATGTTGCCGCCTTTGTCAGGGTGATGTATGTGTGATTTTTCTTTGTATGCTTTCTTAACGTCTGCAAATGGAGAATCTGGTTCAATGCCTAGCACTGTCCACGGATTAATTTTCTTCTTCATAATAATGCTTATACGCGGCAATGATACTTTTCTGTTGTTCTATCAACTTTATAATATCTGCCATGTTCAATGATATGTTCTGATATCCATCTGGCGTAAGTGCAAATAAAGCAACTTGCTTATCTCCATCTTCTAATCGTTTGTAAATCTCTTCTATATTGTTTGGTGTCACTATTATGAATTCTACCATACGTGCATTGAATTGGTCCACTGTTGGCAGCACTATTTGCGGCCTAGGTTCTTCAATTGTAGTAATTGATATTTCTTTCATTGGAGTAGAACACGAAACAAGAAATACGCTACTCAGCAGTGTCAGCAGAGGTAGTTTCAAAGCAGTTGTTAACTTTTGCATTTTCCATGTCCTTTTGTTGTACGGTTGCGCCTGATAATAGCTCCAGGCATCTGAATACATCTTGTGTAGCTGTATTTACTATCTTTTCAACTAAGCCTGGACGTTTGACAGCTAGATTTCCAAAATCACGCTGCTTGCCGCTTTTTGTTCGGTTGAATGTATTTTCTAAGTCCTTGACACGTTCTCTACTTTCAGCAAATTCTGTGTTAAGGTCTTCTACTGTTTTTGTCATCAGTGTAATATTTGCAATCAGTTGTTCTGTGGTTTCTCGTTGAATTGTAAGCGAAGTTTCCAATTGTGCTTGCTGTGCTGCATATGTTGCAAGTCTTGCTTGGGTGTCGTTATAATAAAACAGGCCCGCAGCACCAAGTGTTGCCACAATAGTTAATGCGAACATAAAAAACTTTGCTTTTCCAAAAATTAAACTTAACATATATATTATTGAACTAGTACTTATTTAAGAACTGAATTCGTTCCTTAATTTGTTGGGCTTCTGGATTATGCTTAATAACATAATCGTAACTATCAGTAATGATGCCATTGTTGAAATTTTCTTCTGTCCAGTCGCTTGGGGTTTTTACTTCGTAACTTGTAAATTGTTGCTTTACAAAACTATTGTCTGCGCGTTCTACATCTGCAATGATTTTATCAATCTTATCAAACGCACTGCTGTCTCTGTTTATTTCCACAAACACTGAATAGTTACCATTTTCATCTGGACCTGTGCTTACGTCAACGTCCAAAACATCGTGTCCTGTTTCTAAGAATTGACTTAGTTCATGTGCAGGATCATCGTCTTTGACTTTGAATGCAACAACAATTACGTTTTCATCTTCGCCCAACTTTGACTTATACTGATCAACGCTAAACGTTGTATCAACTAATGAAGATAAATCATTGTGTTGAATATTTTCTTTAAGATTGTGTTGTTTCATAATCGTCTCCCATTCCGTCATCTACTGCCGATTGTACTGCGCTCGAATCTACAGTATCATTTGAAATTGCCAATGAAGCTGATGCAAGTTCATCCATAAATTTACGTGGTATCTCAAGTGTAACTAACCAAACAGGTTTTTTAACTTGTTTAGCACGATGTTGACCAGGGCGTCTTCCGTCTGCTCCATCTGTATGTTCGCTGTCTTCCGGCGATGTTAGTTTTGCTGCTGTTATTAATTCATCTTTGGCATAGTATACTTTGCAGTCGTGTTTGATTAAACGAGCTGCTGCTTCTGGATCAGGCATTTTCTTATACGGATACATTAGTGTCACTGTTACCCAATATTTGTCGATGTGTGGTCCTTCTACGATTTCGCCGTCTAGCCAATTCGCATATGTATATATGTTTTGGTTGTCTAACACACGTTCTACATCCATGAGAGTGTCTAACGCACTTCCACGGTTGATGTTATTTTTAAGTGTATCTATAATGTAATTTTGATCCATAGTTATTATTCCTTATAGTATTATTTATCCAATTCGTTATGTCTTCTGTACACAGTTAATGTATTTTGTAATCGGTTAAATACATATGAGCAGGCAAGTTAGGCCACAACAACAATACTAACCTTTATAGGAGTTAATATGGCGAAGAGAGCTCGTAAAACTAAAAAACAAGAACATCAGCAGAGTAAGTCACATTCTGAGGATGTAATATCCGTTAATGCCTACAGACGTAGACAAAAGCATGTACAAATTATCCCAAAGAACTTAGCACAAGAGGATTACCTCGAAATGCTTGATGATCAGCAAAAAGCAATTGTTTTTGCAATGGGACCAGCAGGTACAGGTAAAACAATGCTAGGCGTACTAGCTGCAATTGATGCAATGAATCGCGGACTATGCGATAAAATTGTTGTTACCCGACCAGCAGTAAGTGTTGACGAACAACACGGATTCCTTCCAGGCACGCTAACTGAAAAAATGGCACCATGGACACGCCCAATATTTGATGTCATGGAAGAATTCTGGAGTCCACAAGAAATCGAAAATATGATTGCAGACAATAAAATTGAAATTGCGCCATTAGCTTATATGCGTGGTCGTACTTTTAAAAATGCTTGGATTATAGCAGACGAAATGCAAAACGCAACACCGTCTCAGATGAAGATGCTTTTAACACGCATCGGAGATAATTCAAGAATTATAGTAACAGGTGACTTAATGCAACACGACCGTGGTTATGAAAATAACGGTCTAAAAGATTTTGTTGCACTACTTAGTCGTAAATCTAATAGCATGATAGGCGTTGTTGAATTCACTCGTTCAGATGTTGAAAGACACCCAGCCGTCAGTGCAGTATTAGACATATACGGCGATGACGACATTATTTAATTAAAAGAGTTACTACAACTCGCCTAACTTGCCCGTTTTTTAATTAAATTTGTCCTTCTGTTATAATGTAGTCTGCAATGTCATTCCAATCCTGACAACGTTTAATAGTAACATCTTTACAATCTTGATTGTGATCGTGTGTAATAATGATACTCTTCAGTCCTAACTTATCGCCGCATTGCGCGTTCTCAGTTTTATCTTCAATCCAAAATAGACCTGAATCTTTATATGGAGCAAGTGCTTCGTCTTTGTCAGCACCAGTATCTAAACAGATAACATCTATAAACACATTTTTACCAAATATGTTTTTCAAGTTACTAACACGTAACATCTTAGCTTTCTCATCAAGTGATAAGCTAGTAATAACTAAAAACTGGTAACCGTTTTCTACTAACTTAGCAACACCGCTACGTGCATCACGTAATGCTGGAAGAAATCCCATCCATGCACTTTCATTAAATTCACGCACTAACCGTTTACCTTCAACTTTTGTAATACCGTACATGATACTAATATCATAAACCGCTGTTGCTTGTTGTACGTACCCTTTACTAATCATCCATTCATGGAACGCAAGTTGCCAATCCAATAGAACACCATCGCAATCAGTTAAAATAGTTTTATCATTTAATATCATTTGTTTTCTTTCCTTATTAACTTAACTTTATATACTAAGTATACAGTAAGAACTCTTACTTGTCAACCCATATTCACAAAAAAACCCCATAATATATAAAACAATTATGAGGTTTTGCGTTACTGCTGTTAAGCGTTAACGTCTGCCTGCTAGCTTATCTTCTTCGTCTTTACGTGCTTGCGCAAGTGCTTCAGCTTTCTTCTTAGAGCCAGGACGGCCCCATTGACTGATTACTAGATTTTCTGTACGCTGTCCTGGGGGACACTGTGTAATTTTACCACCGTTTGCTAGAAATTCCTTAATGGCGTCTTCTGTTGCCATTTCTTCTTGCTCTTCTTCCTCATGTTCGTGTTCAATATCACTCATTTAATCTTCACCTTTTTTAAATTTATTTTTTAACCACCATTTATATCTGTCTGTGTATTCTTTTAAACTTAACTTGCGTTCTGAATATACCAAGCGTTCATCGTTTGCTCGCATGTAGTGATCAGTTACGTACATCCTAAATGAACTGAGTTTGTTTTTTATTTTACCCATAATTAAATTCCTTAGTTTAGTAGTTCGTATGATTTAGTATAACACATATATACTTAATGTCAACCAGTATTATAGTTGTATTTATCTTCATAAATAACATAACAACAAAGGAGAATACAATGGACTTTAATTTTATATACACGTACATTAAATCACAAATAGACGGGCTAATACGCGAACGCACAACATGGGATGGAACTGTTCTAATTGCAGTTGGTGTTGCTTATATTATTTTTGCACCACTTGCTAAGTTTTTTGCTTATGGAGCAATTGCTTATGGAGTATGGACACTGTTGAAGCGAGAGACTAAGTAAATGGACTTTGTATTAACTAGGCACCAATTAGCAGAACTTATACCCGGTAATAAAAATATAGATGACTGGCATAGAGCATTAATAACTATTATGCCAGAATACGAAATTAACACACCTCAACGAGCTGCGCATTTTATCAGCCAGTGCGCACACGAATCAAATAACTTCCGTTCGCTTACTGAGAATTTAAACTATAGCGAAAAGGCATTATATGCAGTCTTCGGTCGTTATTTTGGATCGCATCCTAAACGCAATGCTGCAAGTTATGCACGTAACCCGCAGAAGATTGCAAACTATGTATACCAGGATGAATTTCGTTCTGCGCGTGGTGCATTAGGCAATACAGAGCCCGGTGATGGATGGAGGTTCTGTGGGCGCGGCTTAAAACAACTAACTGGTCGTAGTAATTACACACGATTTGCTAGGACATTGGGTATATCAGCGGAAGAAGCTGCAGAATATGTTGCTACTCCACAAGGTGCTGTTGAAAGTGCTTGTTGGTTCTGGGACACAAACAAATTAAATAAAATAGCAGACACACATGATGTAACGCGCATGACTAAAAAGATTAATGGTGGTAACATTGGGCTTGCTGACAGACAAGAGCGTTATGCACATGCAATGCAGGTGTTTGGTAACACAATTGATCAGATCAATGACGACGGTGATGATGATTTTGAAATTGAAGACATTGGAGTGTTACGAAAAGGATCGCGTGGAAATGGAGTTGCTATAATGCAAGAAGCGTTGGGATTACATGCTGATGGGATATTTGGACCAGGAACGGAACGTTCATTAAAGTCTTGGCAACGATCCAGAGGGTTAGCGCCAGATGGCATTGCTGGACCGTTTACACTAGAAAAACTATTAGGGTAAAAATGGTGGGACCAGAAGGACTCGAACCTTCAATCAACACGTTATGAGCGTGGTGCTTTAACCAATTAAGCTATAGTCCCTAAAGTGGGATGCCCTATATACTTACTTTGTATATTTGTTTTCAGTGCAATCGACATCCAATTACAGTATATATTATTTGTGCGTTATAGTAAGATTCGAATAATCAAATCATCTTACTTCATTTAAGGCAGGTGCGGTATCCTCTGTGCGTTTCAGGTGTGTCACCAGTATCCCATGCTCCTTTTACTTTCCTTACCTTAATTATGGTGCTCAAGGAGGGACTTGAACCCTCAATCCTTGCGGCGTCAGATTTTAAGTCTGATGTGTATACCAATTCCACCACTCGAGCAATATCTTATTTTGTAGCGTGGTTAGCTACATCTTCTTCTTTAAACACTCCACACACAAAGTTGTATGCGGCATCTTCTATATACGACAAATCTTTACCTACATATGAAATAATATAGGTGTTATTAGTTTCTGTTGTAAATTCTATTTCAAAATTGCCGTCTCTATTTACAATAATGGCTTTTTTGTTGCCTTTTTCTATTTGTGTTAAAACATCTATACTCATTTATTCCTCCGTGTCACAGTGGCAACATGCTATGCACATTGGCGGTGGATTGTCACTTAGCCAACTCTCATGTGTTACGTGTGCAGTAAAAAAGTCGTGTTCGAGTATATCATCAAGCGGTGTTACATCGAGGTTATTCCAATCTGCATTGTCTTTAACTAATTTTACAATATACTCATCGTGTTCTAATCTCTCGCCGTATGCTATATTCTTGCCTTCAAATCCAGGATTTAAATCAGCATTTGAATAATGCGCACATGGCCAAACTTTACTATCTGCTGTAACATAAAAGTTTCTATTGTTGCCTATGTACGTATGACAGTCTATATTGTATTTGCTTGACATATCATCTCCTTGACCATAGGCAACTTTGCAGGGTCTATTAACCCATGAAACTGATTGTTAATTTTATACAAAACTTCAACATTTAATTCTTTTGCCAGTTTTGCCACTTCTGGTATCTGGTGGTAATTCCATTCGAATATTAAGAAATCCCATCTCGCATCGCCTGGCGTTTTTGCAAATGCAGTCATGTTATCATACGCCTTCTTGAAATTGACTCCTTCCCTGTACTTCCAGTTAGTCTCATGGTCAATGCCATCAATGCCAAACTTAATTACTAAGTTAGATCCATATTTTTCGCCCATTTCTGTATACCAGCTAGGCGAACGTAGGCCTCCGTTTGTGTTAATGAGTACTCGTTCTCCGATCTTAAATCCTTGATCCACAAACTTGGTGATTTGCGGGTGCATCATTGGGTCGCCAGTCTGTCCGCAAAATATAATAGTGTTTATAAGATTTGTATCAAAATACTTACTGTTAGTAGTGTTTCGTTCAAACGCATCATAATCTTGGTGTTTTAAAACAAGATAGTCTGCCTGTTCTCCTGTATCAGAATTAGTTCTCGGACACGTCCTGCATCTTGCTTGGCAATAACTTGTTATTGCAAAGTCTATGTCAATATGTTGTTTAATCGTGTCTGTCATTATATCTGCTCATATTGTATTGGAAGAGGGTGTGGGATTCGAACCCACGGAACGCGATAAACGTTCGACGGTTTAGTAAACCGTTGCCTTAAGCCGCTCGGCCAACCCTCCAATTTGGTGTCCCCTGCAGGATTCGAACCTGCGACCGATGCCTTAGAAGGGCATTGCTCTATCCACTGAGCCAAGGAGACTTTAATTACTGTATGTTCTCGCTTCTTTGTATTTACCGTATATTGTAGCAAAGTTCTCTGCACATGTCAAGTCAGAATTGCTACATTCCTTAAAAATAAATTGTACTGTATTTAAATAATCGTCAAACATATCATCCTGGAATGGAACACATACAAATGCAATGTTCATGTCTGTACACCAACTTATTGCTGTGTCTTTGTATTGTTCTTCTACAATAACCCTGTGCCAGACTTTACTTAAAGATGCTGTCAATGTCATTTACTAAGCGGTCTGAAACCCTTGCTCCAAACGTACTATATCTGTTTTGCATCTCGACATCTTCAATGACTTCAATTCTATTAATTATGTTTTCGTATGCAGCAATAGCAGCAGGGGCTGTTGCCTTGGTTTGTTCTTTACGAATAATATCAACAATTTGTTTGCTTGTAATCATTTTCAATATCTCCTGTTTGTGTTGTTAAGTATACTATACAGTGTTTATATACACTTGTCAATCATTATTTTAAAATAATATTACTTTGTTCCTATTATCATAAACCTTTTATACAGGTGCGTTTGTAGTTCACCGCTAAAATGTACTTCGCTGAATTTATATTTAGCTAGTGCTGATTCTATGCCATCGACACAATTACTGTGTTGTGGGTTGTCAAAATAATCGTTTGTCTGTAGTACGACAAACTGCCCATCTGGTAAGTTGTTAAACCATTCGTCATCCATGTGTTCACAACTTGTATTAACAATAACAGTTGGCTTAATACTTATTTCTGCAATACCCATTTGACTGGCGTCTGCTGGTATAACAAACGTGCCATCTTGATTGTATGCAATAGTGCCCACATCATGAGCAAAGGCTTTAAATTGCCAGTCGTTTTCACTTCCCTGTCTAACATTAAAACAGTCGGCTACCTCAACTGTAGTTGGGTCTAAGTCAATACTATATAGTTTCTGTGGACTAAAAAACTTAAAAAAGAAATGTGCTACAGTAGCATACCAGCCGCCGTACAATACAACAGTGCCTAAATTATTTCCACTTACTACGTTACGTAATTCTTCCATCATCCACAGTTTGCTCATTATCTGGCCTCTGCTAAAGTGATCACTTAGATCGCCTCTACCAACAGATGCGTCGTCAATTGATACCCACTTGTGTACATCTACTAAAAACCCATCATCAACGAAACTATTAATGAACCGTAAAATCTGTTCGTTTGTAAATTTAAGTTCTTCTAGATGATGAGCAAGAATAATGTTTACGTATTCGTTGCGATGCGCGCCAGAAATGTTTGAGTCAATGAGTTCTACCATGGTGTTGCGAATTGACCAGGGCGACCCCTGTTGAATTGCTGACTGTATACGTCTGTATTTTTTGCTGTGTGGATGGTTAGTGCGAGTTAGATACTCGTCTATTCCATGTAGCCAATGATACTTTTCCAATGAAGACATTCTTATTCCTATATATATTTAACTATTATAGCACAATGTAAACATATGTCAAGTTGTCATTAGAGGTTTATTCAAACGACGTTTGAGCTGATTGCCGTCTTTGTCAAAATGTTGATATTGTCTTCTATTATTATTGCCACAATGGCGGAAACATTTGTCTCCGCAGAAGAACTTACTTTTAGTGTCGTATCTTGCTTCGTCGCTTAGTACTGTAGCATAATACTCATGTGCTAACACCTCATCAATTGAAGATAAGTCTACTCTGTTCCATTCGTTGCCGTACTGTGCTAGTATGTGACGCATCCATTTTTTGTCGCCAGAGATAGCTACATCTTGCCACCAGCAGCATGGCCATAGTCTCTTTGACCAATCTATTACAATCTCTTTCTTGTCTAGAAGCAGGCATGTTATAGTATCCAATTCAGCTACAGAAACATGGTCTCTATCTTGTACAACTAGGTCTTTAACCTGAGCTAAATCAGTGTGCGTAAACTTGCTGTTTTCATTTACTGTGATAGCAATTGGTGTTTTAACTGTTTTTTTATCTTTTTTAGCAGATGTAGTAGCTGCCCATGGCTGTATGTTTCTAGTGTTTGCTCGTACTATAAAATTAATACCTAGTTCTTCTGCAAGTGCTGCTGCTTTTGGAATATCATGTTCGTTGTGCGCAAAGGCCAAATACATCCACGTTGCGTCTTTACTGTGTTTAGCAAATGCTCGCATGTTTCGTACAACTGTATTCCATTTAACATTAACGCGGTATATGTGATTTGTATCTTCATGACCATCTACTGAGAACTTAATATACATTCTTTCGGGATTATCACGTACTAACTTGCCAAATTCGCTCCATGTATGTTCAGTGCCGGCGCCGGTGTTAGTGTCTAGCTCTATTTTGCCACCACTTTCTATTACGTATTGTGCAATAGATAGAAAGTTTGGATTCATTAATGGTTCGTCAATTGTAATTCCAAAAAACACCCAAGTGTCTTTTAAGATTTCTGGTGGTAATATGTCTTTAAAATCTTGTAGAGACCAGTTAACTTCTGGAGCGTTTTTAAAAAAATCAATCGTTTCGCCAGTATCGGTATCTTGTCTTGTGCAACCTGGACAGGCGGCGTTGCATCTGTTAGTTATTTCTACGTGTATTGTGTCAAATTTATTCATATATGCAATTCCTTTTAAAATGGCGGAAACGACGAGACTCGAACTCGCGACATCCTGCGTGACAGGCAGGCACTCTAACCAACTGAGCTACGTCTCCATGTAATGGTAGTCCCTAGGAGAATCGAACTCCTCTTGCCTGGATGAAAACCAGATGTCCTAACCAATAGACGAAGGGACCAAAAATGGTATCAGTTAGGGAGTCGAACCCTACTTACTCAATTGATATGACGCCTTGATATCGGTAGAGTCTGCAAACCTGCACTGACATTATTATACGTGTATTTAGTACGTACTAAATTTACTTATTTAAAAATTCTTTGTTACTACGTGTGCTGTTGCAATTGGTCTTGCTTTTAACGCTTTCACACTACATGACATTGCACATCTATTTACTTTGTTGGTTTTTCCGCAGCCAACGTCGTTGCTCCAACCTTGTACAAGATCATTTGTGTATAAATCAGTCGCTAGTATCTCTTCAACTGTGTACTTTGTTAATAGATTGAAATCTTCACCATATATGCCATATATGCGTTTTTTGAATTCGTTAAATATAGTTTCGTTCATATACTGTACATTACCAAAAAAACAACATGGCCATAGTCTGCTGTCATGTGATACGTGAAACATGTCTTCTTCTTTGTTCATACATTCAATTTCGTACCCATTGAATGTCTTTGCAGAACTGCCTGCTTTTGCTTGTACTGGGTTTTCTTGTACACTGCGAATAAACGACAGTCCTTCTTCGCTGACTCCACTACGATCATTGCGGGTTTTAAATTGCTTAAATCCAATTGTTTTACTTAATGCCTTTGCTTCTTCCACTTGGTGCTTATTCCATGGAAAAATAATATATTGCCATTGCGCGTTGCCACCTGCTTGTATAAACGATGATGCATTTCTAATTATAAGTTCAAAATTAGTTTGTTGTCTGTATATGGAATGTGTGTCAGTTAGTCCATCAATGCCAAATAGTACCTTGTGACTATCAAACCGTTGCAATGAAATTGCTAACGTTTTCCAAAATTTTAATGTGCGCAAACTTGCGTTAGTATGTATTACAATTTTATACAATGGATTGTGTGCATACATTAAATCCAATATGTCTAAAAATTGAGGGTGCATAAGTGGTTCATCTATTGTTCCACAAAATTCAATCGAGTCAACGCTTGACATCGCATTGCTTGTAATTAGCTTACGTAATATATCTATTTCTATTATTTGCTTTTTTGGGATACTAGGATGCACTGTGTTAAAAGTAGTAGGATCTACTCGTTGGCAACCTAGGCACAGTGCATTGCACATGCTACTAAGTTCTAACTGTAGTATTCGTGGAGTATTAGAATAAATCATGCAAAATTTGCTCGCTGTAGTAAACACTGACGAATCGTCAGTGTTACATTTATATTTATACAGCTAAGTGTTAACCTATGTTAACTGGTACTGCATTTATTGCTAATTGTTCTGGTGTTAGTGCAGGTGCTTTGCCTTTGTAGTTTGCAATTGCAGCTTTGATTGCATCTTCTGCTAATACGCTACAATGTATTTTAACTGGTGGCAATGCAAGTTCGTGTGCTAAATCCATATTTTGAATTTCGCCTGCTTCGTCTAACGACATGCCTTTAATCATAGTAGTTACTAAACTACTACTAGCAATGGCACTACCGCATCCGTATGTTTTAAAACATGCGTCTTCGATGATGCCATCTTTGTCTACTTTTATCTGTAGTTTCATTACATCGCCACACGCCGGAGCGCCAACCATTCCTGTTCCTACGTTATTCTCAGTTGGATCAAATGTGCCCACGTTGCGGGGATTTTCGTAATGATCAAGTACCTGTTCTGAATATGCCATAATTTTTATTCCTATTTAAGTTACTATTTACCTAACACTATTTAATTAAGTTTAATCTATTTTTTGAGAGTAAATGACTCTCCGCAACCACATGTTGCGTCTTCGTATGGATTTTTAAAAGCGAAGCCTGCGTTGAGACCTTCCATCTTGTAATCCAATTCTGTGCCATCAATCATCACTAGTGATTTATTATCAACGACAATCTGCACGCCGTTTGATTCGAATATGTTATCATCGTCATTTGCTTCGTCGACAAATTCTAAATTATAAGCGTAACCTGAACATCCTGTTGTTCGGATTTTAACCCGTATACCTATTCCAGATTTTCTACTTTCTAAAAATTGATTTACTCTGTTAGCTCCTGCTTCGGTTATTGTTATCATTAGTTCTATATGCCTCTGTTATAATGTATTTATCGTCAATGAGCAGCCCAAACTACAGTATTCAAATCAATACCGTCTTTGTACATATCCCATAGTGGCGATAATTCTCTTAATTTTTCTACTTTTTCACGCACTAGCTTGATTGCATTATCAACATCATCTTCTGTTGTATAACGTCCAACACTGAAACGTATTGAACTAGCTGATAATTCATCTGGTAATCCTATTGCTCTAAGAACGTAAGAAGGTTCTAAACTTGCTGATGTGCATGCTGATCCTGATGATACTGCAATACCGTTTATTGCCATCATTAAAGATTCACCTTCTACATGGTTAAAACTAATATTTAAGTTATTGCCAATACGTTGTTCCATGTCGCCGTTTACTTTTACTTCTTCCATGTCAGAGAAACCAGCATATAACCTATCTCTAAGTCCACGTGTTCTAACTTCTTCTTCTGCCATCATTTCTTGTGCAATAGCAAATGCTTCACCTATTCCAACAATTTGATGTGTAGCTAATGTACCTGAACGCATTCCACGTTCGTGTCCGCCGCCATGCATTTGTGCTTCAAGTCTAACTCGAGGCTTACGTGATACATATAGTGCGCCCATACCTTTTGGACCATAAATCTTATGTGCTGAAAAACTCATTAAGTCAACTGGAAGTTCTGTTAAGTTAATTGGAATTTTACCAACTGATTGAGCGGCATCAACGTGAAAGAATGTTTTGTTTGCTCTACAAATATCACCAATTGTATGTAAGTCTTGAATGACACCAATCTCATTATTCACGTGCATGAATGAGGCTAGAATAGTATCTTCTCTTAAAATAGACTTGAACTCTTCAATGTCTAGCAGTCCACTTGGTAATGGATTCATATAAGTAACTTCAAATCCTTCTCGTTCAAGTTGACGACAAGTATCTAACACTGCCTTATGTTCTGTCTTTAATGTAATGATATGTTTGCCACGCTTTTCATAGAAGTGAGCGATGCCTTTGATTGCTAAGTTGTTTGATTCAGTAGCACCTGATGTCCATACAATTTCTCTAGGATCCGCACCTACTAACTCTGCAACTTGATTACGTGCATTGTCTACTGCGGCTTCTGCCTGCCATCCATAATAATGTGAACGTGATGCAGGGTTTCCAAATGTGCCCTCATGGGTTAGGCACTCTGCCATTTTCTGAGCGACACGATGGTCTACGGGTGTTGTGGATGAATAATCCATGTAAGTTGGTGTTTGCATTTAAAATCTCCATAATTAAATAACTAATTGTATTATACATGATATTGTGTATATGTCAATAAAAAAGGAGCTAACAAGCTCCTTTTATTCTTAATAAGTTGTACTAACTTAGAATGAGAATTTAGCTGACACAGTTGGTGTTAGCTGTGCTGTATCGAAGTTATAGTTAACATCTGAGCCAACTGTTACGCCGTTAAAGATAGTTGAATAACCAAACCCAACATTTTCAGTGAAGTCATTTTCATCACCGTTTAAGTATACAGTTGCACCGAATAATGTGCTGTCTACTTCAAACGCATATGTTTGTAGTAATGTACCGTATGTTACAATGCCGCCTACTGCAATGCCTGCAATTTCTGCTGAATCAATACGTGCGCCAAACACAGATTCTTTAGTATCTGTATTATAATCTAATGCGCCTGCTAGTGAACCTGCTACAGTACCTAGCGTGTATGCTACCTGTACATTGTCTAAGTCACTTACGTCGTTTCGGATATCATCAAATCCAACTGCAACTGATGCACCATATGCTGATAGCTGTAGTGATTCTTTTGTTACTGGATCAATTACAGATCCATGCCCTTTGCCTGATACATCTTCTAAGAAGATGCCATCTTGATCACCAAATGACACAACAGCGCCTGCTACTTCCGTTCCAATCTTCCATTTGTCAACAGCAATTGTTGTGCCATCTTTAGCTTTTAAATTAAAGCTGCCAAATGTGTTGCCCAACTGTGAAGCAAATCCAAGTCCTAGCGTAGTAGCTATAACTGATTTATTAGTTGTGTTATTTTCTGTAAGTTCAACTTCTACTGACCCGGTAACAATCGAATCAGGTGCTACTGCTGTTACTGTTCCTTCTGCAAAGGCTGTGCCTGCAAAAAGTGTTGCTACAATAGTAGCTGCAAAAATATTTTTCATTTTGTAATCCTTATATATGTTATGAAAGTGTAAATAGACCCTTGTCTTATTTTACACATCTATTTATCACCGCAAACCATTAAATACAAGTATAACCTTCTAAATAATAGTTTTATGTTGCATTATTGCAACATATGGTAATTAGTGGAGTTAACGACAGGATTTGAACCTGCATAATACGGATTTGCAATCCGTTGCCTAAGGCCATTCAGCCACGCTAACAAATTATGGCGCTAATGATGGGTTTCGATCCCACTACCTGCGAATTGACAATCCGCTGCTCTCCCGATTGAGCTACATCAGCAATTATTGGTCTCGATGGTAGGAATTGAACCTACGACCCTTCCGCCCCAAACGGAATGCTCTCCCAGACTGAGCTACATCGAGATAAAACTTGGAAGGGATAGATGGAATCGAACCATCGCAATCTGAGTCAAAGTCAAATGCACTACCATTATGCTACATCCCTAAATATGGTGGGGCGGATGGGAATCGAACCCACTTCTGCCAGATTAAAAGTCTGGTGCTGATGCCGGTTAGCTACCGCCCCGTAAATTGGTAGTTCCTATCCGAGTCGAACGGATGACCTTTTGTATGTAAAACAAATGCTCTACCAGTTGAGCTAAGGAACTATTTTGAAAATGGTGTATCATCGAGGTTTCGCGCCTCGCTCTTATGTTCTTCAAACATACGCTTTCACTAGATTAGCTTATGATACGTGGTAACCCATAGCGGATTCGAACCGCTGTTGTCAGGATGAAAACCTGGTGTCCTAACCGACTAGACGAATGGGTCATTAACTAGCTCGCGGGCGTACGGAATTGAACCGCTTCTCGTTCGAACAATACCCACCAGGGAATAGCCCGCGTTAAAATGGTACTCTTGGGTTGAATCGAACAACCGCAGATCAGGTTCGTAGCCCAATCGCCAGGTCCACTGGCAAGAGTAAAACTAATTTGTCTTAGTAGAATTTCATATCTACATCTACAGTTGCGATCTGTTGCTCTACCCCGATACCGTCGTATCGATCCTCGTTGAGCTATAAGACAAAAATGGTAGAGCGTGTTGGATTGGAACCAACGATCTTCACCGTATGAAGGTGCTGCATTAAGCCACTATGCTAACGCTCTGTAAAAATTGGAGCGGATAGAGGGAATCGAACCCTCACAGCACGGGTTGGAAACCCGGCGCAATAACCCGTAGAGGTACCCGCGAAAACAGTATGATAGTATCAGTACTTAACTCAGGGGAGCAACCCTTACACATTTCCTGATACTATCAAAATTGGGGTGCATGACGGGCTTCGATCCCGCATTGTCAAGGTTCACAACCTTGGGTATTGCCAATTATACTACATACACCATAAAGCGGTTTACTAATGGGAGTCGAACCCTTGCGTTGCCTGTAACGCGATACACCAAGCCTCTCTTAATGTACCCGAGGAGTTGAACCTCGTTTAACGTCTGTTCCGGAACTAGACGGCACCTCTGCATAGTAAAATATGGTACTCAGTGAAGGTAACGATCCTTCTTCTTTCGGTTATCAACCGAATGCTCTACCTTTGAGCTAACCGAGTATAAAACTATTATACTAAAAAACACTACACGAATGCTCTTTAGTATAATTTATACTGTCACATTTTTACTCGTTCTCGTTAGAACTTTCAATCCTATAACACGCCCGTTTTGAGATATTATTTAAAGTGTAATCTCAGCGACCTCGTTTCGCTTCTACTTTTACACTGACATAAAAAAACCCGCTTTGCTTATGCTTGGCGGGTTTCTTAGAATTTTGTGTGATTAAATATTTAATACAAATATTCATCCTCGTCTAAGAAACTCGCATATCCCGGTTCAATGCGCATATCATGTCGGCACTGAAAAGGTTGTTTAGTATGTGGAATACAAATCATATCTAACATTACGTTCTTCCGTTAGTTTCACAGTTATCTTTAACTGTTTATGCTATAAGTATAACAGACTTTTTGCAGCATGTCAACACTTATTTTCAAATTTCTTATAAGTTTATTTATCTTTCTATGCTAATTCGCGCGTAAAACAAACTATTTTGTACGTCTTTGCAATGGAATGTTGTTCCAGTACATTAAAATGGTGCAGAGTGTAGGAATCGAACCTACTAGCTTGCGCGACGGATTTACAATCCGCTGTCCCACCGTGGAACATACTCTGCTTAAATTGGCAAAGGTGAACGGATTCGAACCGCTAATTTTGGATTTGGAATCCAACGTGTTACCATTAACACTACACCCCTATAAACTTCATAAAAAAAGCCCCTAACACTAATAATGCTAAGGGCTTGTTTAAAATAATTTTATAAAAAAACTATGTCAAAACATACCCCTACCTTTTGGTGGGCACCAATAGAATGATTGTTGTATCTTATGTGACATCATGTAATTCTCTCTACTTGTTTATATAACTATAATACAGTATCTTTACTGTATTGTCAAGTCTTTTTGTTACTTTTATTTATCCTTTTTGCAATAATACTGCGTCTTGAACTAGTTCTGCTAACTCACCTGTTTCGGCTAAGTCGCTTACAATGTCACAACCGCCTACTAATTCACCATTAATCCACAATTGTGGAAATGTTGGCCATTCTGCATACTTGGGTAGTTCCGCACGAATATCTGGACTTTCTAATATATTCACAAACGCAAACTTTTCATTACACTTTGATAAGTTCTGCACTGTTAGTGCTGAGAAGCCGCATTGCGGAAAAGTAGGAGTGCCTTTCATGTACAATAAAATGGTATTGCCTTCAATTTGTTCTTTAATAGTTTCTAATGTATTCATAATAATTATCTCTCGTGGTTTATTGAGTAGGTTCTACTATAGTAGGTTCTACTGTCTTGTAAAATTGTATGTTCATTCCATTCTTTAGCCAACGGTCGCTTGTTCCGTCTAGTTGACAACTAGCATGTACTTGACACGCATCAAACACCATTATATCACCTACTCGTTGCTTAAATACTATTTCTTCTGAAAATCCACTAAAGTTTTCCTTGGTAATAGTTGGGTACCTTTCTGCAGACCAATCTGCACTATCATTTTCGCTGGGCATTGCGTTTCCGTTAATGTCAATAAATCCATTGTATTCTCTAAACAGTTTATAACTACTGTATTCTTGCTTTGACACAGAGCCTCTATCAAACGTTGCAGCGTGGCCGATTCTACGTTGGTGCATAAATGCAGTATAACACTCTGCATCTATGGGTGACAAGTACAATGGAAACACAACACTTTTAAATGGAATATTTTGGTCAAACACAGGATTTTCTGCTTCTTCATCTGATATCAAATCAACATGTGCATCGTGGTGTCGAATAGTAATGTAATAATTTCCTGTTTGTATCCAATTATATTCCCCAAACACTGCTTTGAATTTATCATCTAGCCATTTTAGGTTTTTCATCATACGCTGTACACTTATTACACTTTGTATGTTTCCACTGCTTGGTCTGGCTTTTACACGCTTGGCGTTTTTAAATTGATACTTTATAAGTTTTTCTATTTCTTTTTCGTTAAAAAAATTCTCAATGACGTATGCGGGTTCGAACCGGTCGATAATATCTTGTCTATATGTTTTGCAATTGTCGGTATAACTCATTTTAATCTTCTCTGTTCTTGTTAGATCTTACGTGAAACTCTCGCGTAAAGTGTGCAAAGTTGGGTAACTCAGTACTCATGTAGTCTGTTGAATAATGCAACAATAGTAGAGACCACAGTGTGTGATATGCAATAGGATTTTCGCTAACATCTTTCCATATATGTTCAATTGCATGGAAAATATTTACTTTACATAGTTCTGAATGAGCAATGCTATTTAAATAAAAGTTTGTATCTTCTAATGCTATTACACCCTTGCGAATAAATCCATTATTTGGAACCATTCCCATGCATATGCCTCGGTCGGCTCTGGTATTGAGAAACAACAATTGTTTATTGATCAATTCGTTCATCATGTCTGGTTTGTCTATCCACCAGTTGCTTACTACTAGGTCCCATCGCCATCTAACATACAAGTCATACCCAGCTGGTGCTTGCTGGAGGTTAGTCCATCCACCTACGTGTTGACCTATTTTGTGATGGGTTGTTTTGAGCATTTCTTTAAAAAATTCATCGTGCGGTTTATTGTCGTCATTTGTTGACCATCCATTTCTATCAGGGTCCTTTGCTACCCACGAATTAATTATTTCTTCTTGGTCTTCTATTATTAACTCAGTGAACTTAATAATATCCGTTTCGGTTGGTACGTCGCAATGCTTCCAAGTGTGCCCGTATATATTAACCTGATGTCCTTGCTGCCTTAAATATGTTATCATTGACTCAGGTCCAAGCTTGACATTGTAGTTGTCCGTTTCACCTGATATACAAAATGCTATCTTCATTACTTACTCCAGTTAACTATATATATTTATATAAATACATGTGTGATACTTTAAGGGATACATACATGAATGATTTAATAGAACAAAACTTATCAATTTACATAATGCCGCTGTTAACATTGCTAGTATCTGGAATAGTTGCAATGTGGGCAAAGGAACTAGTAACTGATTTAGTTGCAAGCATTAGGTGGAAATTAAAGCCTGGATTTGAACCAGGTGATGTTGTGTTCTTGGACGGCGAAATGGCTACGATTGTCAGTATAGGAATAAGTGAAACTATATTCGAAGTTGACAACGGCAGAGGCAAAATTTGGCGTTATATACGGAATACAAGAATACATATACACAGACTAGAGAAGATTATTTCGCATAAGAAATAATTTCATATGGAGATGTTCCAGTTGCCCATGTACTGTCTAGTGACTTAATAACTGCTTTGCTGTAGTTGTTAATGGCAGCTTCTAGTTGATCTGCTGACCCTACCATATCTGCTTTAAGCATATTATAACACGGTGTTGGATTCTTGTCCATTGCAAGCATCATCATATGTTCTAATCCATTATATCGCCAATTATATCCTATACGAGTATCCTCGCCTGCAATAAACCCATCGTATCGTATTACATCCCATAGTGTAAATCTAATACATGTTGGATCTGCTGCAATTACCTTGTCGTTGTCTGTTTCTTCAATTTCAGAATTACTTGCAACTAATGCGTGGCCGTCAAATACTGTATTTTGACCTTGAGCTAGATTTACAAATTGGTCATCCCATTGATCCCATCCGTCTATGACCGTGCCATCTTTGTTTCTGTAACTAACAAGTTTGTCGCATACGATTATATTAACGCGCAGGCCAGTACTGCATGGTTGAATAGCAGCTGGAAAAGTATTAAATTGTGTATAATCAGCTTCGTGCGCTGTACGTAATGGATACACTGTAATTAAATTAGGCCATACTGCATTGATTGTACTAAGTTCTAGTCCAACATCAAGTGTTTGTGTTATGAGTGCAAGGAGCAATGATGCATCTGTTGTATTGATATGTAAGAATGCCATACTGAAACTAAACTCTGCTTCTTTTGTTGTTAGTTTGTTTTCATTGATTTCATCAAATACATGCATGAATCTACTAAGTCCCATTCCGTATTGTTTTCCTGAATGACGAGGCACGTAATGTTGTAACTTAAAATTTATCCATGGGTTATATGCAAGTACTAACACACGTTTAAGTAATGTTTCCTTTTCATATTTTTGTAATAATATTAGTTTGTCTTCTTGCGTACCTAATACTGTTAACTGATGTATTAAATCTGGTATTAAATTTATTTTGCTCATGTATGTATTTATCTATATATTTAATGACAAAAAAGGGAGCGCAATGCTCCCTTTTAATACTACGTATTATCTACGTATTACACACTACCGCGAAACGGCGTTTGTCCGCTTGATACTGCACGAATGTCGCCTCTGCATAAACCAATATCTTTTAGTTCACGGTCTGACATTCTATGAAGTTCTTTAAATGCTTTACTGTCAAATGTACGTACTTCTATTAGTGCATTAGTAATTGATCCGAATACACCGGCAATTGATCCGCATAATACGTATATTGATTTAAAAATTAATGACGCTGTCATGCTATCTCACTCCAACCAATTTAGCTCGTGCTGCCAACTGCATAGGCGCATTGCCCTGTGATAACATAATTCTACGACGCTCTAACTGTTGCAAGTCTGTCGAGTTGCACAACCATTTATCTTCCGGTGTCATTGACTTAGTTATCAATGCTCGTTTTAAAAATTTAATCATTTACATGTCTCCATATTCGGACCACGTCCGTTATTGACTACCATGTATTCGTACGCGAATTTCCATTCGTTTTTATATTCTATTTTTGCATATGTTAACAGAGCCTCATTTATAGCAATACGTTTTCGTGAGCTATTAAGCAGGCCTGTGCATGCAACAAAAAATCTTTGTGACATTAACCTTCTCCTAGTTATATAATGTGGATGTTTTATATTAAGGGAACCCATCCAAAAACTCCTGCGTTTCTTCCAACGCCGCCGTCTCTTGTAAGGCATGAGTGATGCCACGGTCTTTCCCTGTTGCCACTCATTTTTTATAAGCTGAGGTCGCTTTTACTTAAATATTGTAGATTCAAATACTGCTTCTTTCTACAACTTTATTTATCATTAAGTTCAATAATAAACAGCACGTATTTATGCATAGTTGTTATGCACTATGCACATACCGCAATTTTATGTGGGGTTTTAGTTGCTTGCATATACGCCATTAAACTGTTGTGTGCAACGTACAAAGGTTGTACACTTGCTTAGTTGTTTTAGCTTTAAAGCGCCTGCATATGTACACGTTGAGCGTATGCCGCCTAACAAATCTTGTACTGTAGTTTCTACTGCTCCGCGGTATGGAACAAGTACTTCGCGGCCTTCACTTGAGCGGTAATCTTTTAATCCACCAAAGTGCTTTGTGTTTGCAGCATCGCTGCTCATTCCATAAAATTGAATAAACTGCTTTGATTCAATCTTACGTGTGTGTTTCTTTAAGTGTGTTCCAAGTTCGTACACAAGTTCATTTGTTTCATAATGTTTAATGATTATGTCGCCACCGCCTTCATTGTGTCCTGCTAACATACCACCTAACATAACAAAGTCAGCTCCACCAGCAAATGCTTTTGCAACATCTCCTGGACAAGTACAACCACCGTCTGCTATGATATGCCCACCCAATCCATGTGCAGCGTCCGCACATTCAATCACTGCTGATAATTGTGGGTATCCTACGCCAGTTTGTATACGTGTTGTGCATACACTACCTGGGCCTATTCCCACTTTAACAATGTCAGCACCTGCAAGAATCAACTCTTCAGTCATTTCACCAGTAACTACGTTACCTGCAATAATAACAATGTTTGGAAAATGTTCGCGTACTTTTCTAACATGTTGAGCAAAATGATCACTATAACCATTTGCAATGTCCATACATACGTATTTTAGCCTTCCTTCTGCAACTGTTCCAATAACTTCGGTCAACTTATCAAAATCATCAGCACTAGTACCGATACTCATTGCTGTGTAGTTGGAACGCTCATTTGCAAATGGCTTACTAAAATAATCACAATCAAAAAATTCAACTAATTCTACAACGCTGTACGTCTTTACTAAACAAGTAAAAATATTATGTTCTGCAAGAGTGTCTGCCATATCAAATGTGCCTACACCATCCATGTTTGCTGCCATAATAGGAATACCGTTATAATCATTCCTGCGTATGTTGCCTGGAAAATCTGGTTCATAGTTGCGAAACTTAAAATCTCGTTCTAACTTAACTTGCTTACGACTCTTTAATGTGCTGCGTTTTGGACGTATAAGAACATCCTTGTAGTCTAGTTTAATGTCTTGATCAATTCTCATTAGATATATCTTTCCTTAATTTAGGGTGCAATTGCCTGTCGCCCGCTAGTGTCAATGCCATGGATTGGATTTGTTCCACATACGATGTAACTAACTCTACGTTATATTCTTTGCCCTTGGTATACTTCTCAGCATGCGCAAGCAATGCAATATCATGCATTGCTGTTACTCTTGTAAGTAGTGCGTCTATTGTATGTAACATTATTTAACCTGCAACTGTAGTTTTTGTAATGTTTGCTGTACACACAGTGCCTGCACTTTACAGTCCTCTAGTGCATTATGTGCTGCAAAATTTATTTCTTTGCGTGGATCTTTTGGCATAATACCAAACAATGTTCTACTGTCGCGTATCTTCCAGAAATCCCATGGAATATGATGATCATATTGTTTATACATATTTTCAAGAATTGAGATATCAAATGAAGGGCCTTGGCACCAAATGATATCAACACCCACACACCATTTGTTTAATGCTTGCAGTACTTCTATTACTGGTGTTCTATTGCCATCGCCTAGTGCTTCTTCGCGCACATCCTCTGCTTGTTTGCCCCACCATTCCAATGTACTGTCTAACACAGTGCGGCCTTTGTCTAATTGTTCATTAACTTCGTATCTGTAGTAAAACTCTTGATACGGCGTTGACACAGTGTTAGGATCAAACTTTACACCGCCAATTGTTAACACTGCGGTATCAGGTGATGTGCCAAGCGTTTCTAAGTCTATCATTGCATGTATGGTCATTTTTTGTTTTCCCTGTCTGCTACTCGTTTGCGTAATCCACTGGAACTAAATCTATGGTCGCGTTTATTGAAATGTAATTCAATTCCGCGTTTACGACATACGTCTTTACCGCTAAATTCATTCTCTTTATATTCTTCACCTAAGAAGCGCACATCAAGCTGAAATAGTTCTAGTATATCTACTAGGTCTTCTTCTGTTTGGTATGGGACAATTTCGTCAACAAACTTTAATGCATTAAGCTGTGCGTAACGCTCTACCATTGTTTGTATTGGTTTGTTTTTTTCATCTCGGTCAATTGTTGGATCGCTTTGCAAGCCTACAATTAAATAGTCGCAGTTTTCTTTTGCTTCTCTTAACATACCAATATGTCCGGCATGGAGTAAGTCAAATGTACTGAATGTGATTCCTACCTTCATGTTAACTCCTTATACTATATATGTTTATATTATAGCACAAATTGCGTTAATGTCAATGGGTTTTTGTATTAAGTTGATTCTTCCATGATTACATCTAACGGAAAGCCATGCTTCCTTGCATCAGTTATTGTTTCTACACATTTTTGCTCTGCCACTTCATAACTATACGCGCCAGCAACTGATCTGCCTTTTTCGTGTACTTCGTGTGTAATAACTTTTGATTCAGCAGTTGTTTTGTTATACAAGCTTTTGAGAACTTGCACAACATATTCCATGGGTGTAAAATTGTCATTTAAAAAGATAACATGATATTTATTAGGTGTTTTTAATTTTACTGCTACTTCTTCGTATTCGTGTTGTGTTGACATGTTTGTAATACCCTTGGACTTAGTTTAAGTGTGTTTGATTGTTGTTCTTATACATTAGTTATACACTATTATATAACTAATGTCAAGATTTACTTAGTATAAACGTTTTTTATTAACGGCATTATCTTGTGATAATTCCTTGCGGCGTCTTGCTTTCGCTGATGACATTGCTTTTAAACGTTTTTCAGTTTTTGTTGTAAACTGTTGGCGATCGCGTAGCTCTTGCAAGAGACCATCGTTTGCTATTTTCTTCTTCAATCTGCGTAGTGCTTGGTCCACATTACCGTGTCTTACATCTACACGAAGTCCTGCTTCGCTGTTTGAGTTTCTGTTGTTCTTCGTCATTTTTTACCTATTTAATCCGTCCCATAACTCTATTACCTTGACCACTGATATTTTCGTATTCTGCATCAATTAATTCTGCAAAACTACCAAGTAAGTCTCGAGCCATGTCCTGCCGACCACGTTCGCGGCCCTTTAAAACAACAGTCACTGTGACTTTTGCTTTTTGTTCTATAAATTTCTTTGCATGATTTGCTTTTGTATTTAAATCATTTGTGTCTATATTGAGACCCATTCGAATCTCTTTTTGTTCTACTATACTCTCACGTTGCTTTTTCTTGGTTTCTTTTTCTTTTTGCTTTTGTTCGTATAGATACTTGTTCATATCCATTAACTTACATAGCGGTGGAGTAGCATTGTCGTTTACTAAAATAAGATCCAATTCGGCGTTGTTTGCAAGTTGTATTGCATCCGTTGTGGACATTACAGTTGATTCGCCTTCTGCTTGTAACACTCTTACTTCAGTTGCTCGTATACGTTCATTTGCAATTATACGATCTCTTGGGTTGTTGGGCTTACGTTGATTATTTCTCATATTACCCTTTTATCGTTAACGGCGCTGCACCGTGTTTGATTGTCTGTTCTGTTATAATAATTTTCACTACTCCATTTTTGCTAAGTTCAGGTAATTGGTATTGTGTATCCACAAGTGCGCTATCCAATATCTTTCGTAATCCTCGGGCGCCGAGTTCTTGTTCTACTGCAACATCTGCTATTGCGCGTAATGCTGCCGGTTGGAACTCTATACCAACATTGTCAATTGTAAATAGAACTTTTATTTGTTCTACTATAGAGTTCTTTGGTTCTACTAATATTCTTATTAATTCTTCTTTAGTAAGCTCCTGTAATATATTTATGCTTGGAAGTCTACCAACAAATTCTGGAATCAGGCCATACTTAACTAAGTCTTTTGTTTGTAGATGTTTTTCCCAATTATCAACTAAACTGTCTTTTTGTTCGTTAAATCCAATTTTGCTTTTGCCGATGCGCTGCTTAACAACGTCATCCAGTCCAACAAATGCGCCGCCTACAATGAACAATATATTAGATGTGTCTATATCTACTCGCTCTGGAACTGTTTGTGGTTGATTGTTTACTGTAATTACTGTGCCTTCCATTAGCTTTAGTAGGCTTTGTTGTACTCCTTCGCCACTAACATCTCTGCTTAAACTTACCATGTCGTTTCGCTTGGCTTTCTTGTCTATCTCGTCTACGTATATAATACCAATTTGTGTTTTATCTACATCATATCCACTGTTCTGAAATAGCTTATCTATTAGCACTTCTGCATCGTCGCCAGCATATCCACTTTCTGTTATAGTTGTTGCATCAGTAATAACAAATGGCACAGATAAATGTTCTGCTAATGTAGATGCCATTAATGTTTTACCTGTGCCAGTTGGTCCTGCAATAAGAACATTGTTCTTTTGTAGTTTTACGTTTGTTGTATTCTTGATACGTTTGTAATGATTATACACTGCAACACATAATGTCTTCTTGGCGCTTTCTTGTCCAATTACAAATGTGTTTAAATGTTCGTGTAGTTCTCTAGGTGTTGGCAATTTATGCTTGCCAGTTTTGTGGTCGAGTGCAGTGGCTCTGTGTTGTTCTGTGTCTAGTATATCATGACACAATGAAACACACCCGTCACAAATATGCGTGCCATCATTTCCTGCTAAAAGTTTTTGTACTTGATGTTTGTTTTTACCACAGAAATTACAATGTGGATTTAGTGTACTACTCATCAAGTGGGCCTGGATATTGTGTGTCAATATCTAAGAAATTGTTGAGGTCATCCATGTTTGAAAATATAATATCTCTGCCTGCTGCATTGATAAGTTTAATCGCTTCGCGTTTACGTTCTTTTTCACTATAAAATATTACTGTTCTAGCTCCACTTGTATCTTTTAATAATGCTGCCATAATGTCTTCCCATGCGCACGTGTCTAAATCAACAATCATGTAATCGCATGTTCCGCTTACGTTCCATAACCATGGCAGTGTAACAGATGAAGTTTTAATTGGTTGGGTGTAGAATACAATACTAGTTCTAATAAACTTTTCAAATAATAACTTGATGTTATCTACTAGCGTTTCATCTGTGCTGCTTATTAACACGCATATACCGTTGTTGGTTAGCATCATGTCGGGACTAGTTACTGTGTAACTGCTGTTGTCATTTTTCATTTATTATTTCTTACTATCCTTGATAATAGTGTTAAACACTGTTTGTTTAGTGATTGCATCTGCATTTCTCATTATTTCAATTGTTTTCTTATCAGAGACAAACATCTCTTCTAGTTTCTTTTTAACAATATCAACTGATACGCCTGTTTCTGCTGTGTGTAATTCGTCTACAATACTATTTACCAACGTGTCTCGTTCGCGGTTTACGTACTTGCGTTGTAAATTATTTAATTCTATTTGTTCTTTTACTCTATTGTATGCGTAATGATTGGGTTGATAAACAACACCTTGATACTCAATTGCTTCTGCGTCTGCATTGCTGGTGTCCTGGCCAGTATCAGTAGATGTATTATTATCGTTGTGTTTTTCAGGTTCGAATATCACCACATTTTCTTCATTTGGTTCATTGCTATTTAAACTAACAATTTCGTCTACGTTAAACTGAACTTTTTTTTTACGTGGATGTTGTTCAGTTAATGTAATTCCTGCTATGACTAGTACAATTGCTAATGGATCAAATACAATAACAAGTATAAATATTATCCATCTAACTGCATCTTCTAGTGCATCTCTGTCTGCTGTGTCGCCATATACTAGTTCTGCAATATATTTAACAGGACCTACTTCGGCCTCTAGTATACGTGCTTCTGATTCGATACTATATTTCTCTTCGAATAAAGTATCCAAGCTTAGTTCAAATCCTTGAATTTTAACTCGTTGTACGTTGATATCTTCTTCTACGTCGGTGTTAGTTGACGTACCTAGTTTTGCACGTAGTCTATCAATTAATTTGTTTGACTGTGCAATGGATTTATCTGATGTTTCTCTAAGTCTAACAATTTCTATTTGTGATGCGTTACGTACAATCTTTATCTGTGCGAGTGCGTCATCTCTTGACTGTTCTGTTCTATAACGAAACTGTGCAACTTTCTTTGCAGTACTTTTACCATAATTGCCGTCTTGTGTGGCGCCTACAAGCGCCTGTAACGCGTTTATGTTGTTATCTGCTACATACTGTGCCATTTGCGTTAACACTGTTTCTGCTTGCTGTACTTGGGTGTTATACGGTGTTACAGTTGATTCTAATGTGGTTTGTGTAAAATTAATATCATTGCTTACACGTGCATACACTGTTTCAATACGTACTTCTTCTACATCAATTTTGTTTTGTAGTTCATCATCTGCATTTGTGTCTGCTGTGTCCAACTTGGCTATTTTTAATTCAGCGCGTACTATTTCTTCTTCTTCGCGTACTATTTCTGTTTCGATACGTGCTAGTTGTGCGACGCCTTCCAATCCTTGTGCATTTTGTTCAATGTGTGCTTTGCTTAAAAATCCAAATATGCCCATGCTTGTAATAAACATTAGTAACAGTACTGCAAATACAAGATATGTCTTTATTAGTATTTTTCCGTTTGTCCAATTAGCATGTAACCAAATAGCTGATGTTATCTTGCCAATTTCCAATGCTGTACCCATTACGATAACAGGAATTACTGCGGCGGCGAAAATTGCAATTAATCCGATAATGCTGTAATACGCAGCTATTGCACTAATAACCAGTGCTACAAATATTGTCCAAATTCCAAAAATTCTCATACTAATATCTCCAATAATTATCTACAATAGATACTTGACCGCGTGGCCTTCATTTACTAGAGTCTCGTTAATGTTTACTGTTTCGTCATTTGACGTAATGTTATACACAATACCCAGTACACGCCCATATTTTCCTCGCTTATTGAGTATTGTTTCTACTACGAATTCGCTGTTTATGAGTTCAGTAAGGCGCTGCTTTGCTGCATGGCCTTTTTCCTTCTCAATTAAATCCTTTGTTCTAGTATCAGGTGTGTTAATACCATACAGTTTAATTCGCTTACGAACGATAGTATCGAATCCTAAGTCAATTTCTGCATCAATTGTATCACCATCTACTACTCTAATAAGTTTTGCTTTATATGTATACATGTCTTTTTCATTATTAATTAATCGCACTGTTATACAATGCACGTATATTATTTATCCTGTTTTAATTCGCATTAACTGCTTATAATAGTATAACACAGTTAGAGTGCAGTAGAGTGGTTATTGTATTGGTTGACAATGAAGTCTCGTAGCAAATTGTCTACTTTTTTACTGTTACTATCAATAACTTGTACATTAGTGTAACCGAATGCTTCCTGAAAGTTTGTAAGGTTTTGTTTACCTTTGCGCTTGTCTGCGTCGGTATTAACAAATACTATAGTTGTATCGTATCCAATCTCAACAAGTGCATTGATTTCATTTTTAACTGATGCAACATTCATGTTAGTGTTGTTTATCATAATTCCTGCTTGTTCAGTTAATAGCTTGTTTGTTAATAAAGAGCTTGTTTCAAATATATCGTTGCTGTCAATTGTTTCTAGCTTGTATTCATGCAGTAAATGGTGAGCAATGTAACGTTTAACGTTACTCGACGCACCTGCTACAAATACGGCTGTACGAGTAAGAGAACCAGTTGATTCCTCTATACTCACAGTTGATAATATATCATACACTTTCATGTAAGTATTTATACATTGCTTAAAATAATAAGCAATGTATATAATTTATGATATACGTTTAATTACTTTATCCGCTAATCCAAATTCCACTGCTTCCGATGCAGACATAAAGTTATCACGTTCCATTGCATCCTGCAGCACTTCGTATGTCTTGCCTTTGCTGTTGTGCTCTTCGTAAATTCGCGTAAGACTTTCTTTTATTTTAATAATCTCATTTACTTGAATTTGCATATCAGTTGCCTGGCCACCTGCTCCGCCGCTGGGCTGGTGAATCATTGTGCGACTGTTAGGCAACACAAACCGTTTCCCAGGTTCGCCTGCCATTGCAAGAAATGATCCCATGCTACATGCTTGTCCCATGACGATTGTACTTACTGGAGATTTAATAAATTGCATAGTATCGTAAATAGACAGGCCAGCTGTTACTGCTCCGCCTGGGCTATTAATATAAAAATTAATATCTTCTGTGCTACTCTGTGATTCCAAAAATAACATTTGTGCTACCACAATGTTTGCGCTCTGGTCGTTAACTTCACCTGTTAACATAATAATGCGGTCTTTTAATAAGCGACTGTAAATATCATATGAACGTTCTCCACGTCCTGTTTGTTCTACTACCATTGGTACTAGCATATTTTACTCCTCGTATCTAGCTTGTAAATCGAATATAATCGAATATCGTTGATCTTGTGTTGGGTCGTCATTTGGTGTCATTCGATGGCACGTAGGAGCCCATCCGCTTTGTTCTGCATTTTCGCCAAACATCCATAATGTACTATTGTTGTTTAATCCTGGAATTGATTCCCATGTGTCGCTTCGTGTGTTTTTAGCTTGGAACTCTGTAAAGTTTTCTCCCAAGTGTAATCCACCCAATGTTTCGTCACAGTGTTCATCACCAAATCGTTCTGTGTTGTGCTTTCGATGCGATACACGTGTTTCGTCTGTTGCCAACGGTACAGTATATTGTACTACCATTAGTTTGTAAAGTACTTTTTCAAATCTATCTGACTGGTCGCCGAAACATTCCTTTAAGTAATGCTCCAACACAGGTTTGAATGTTTCATGCATTTTTGTAAAGTAATCAATTTCTGGCATTTTTCCAAACGTGTGTTCTTTTGTCCAATCATATACATATAATTTTCTGCGTTGCACATAGTCTTTAATTTCTGATTGTTCGTCATACCAGCTTACTGGTCCGTGCATTGTGTCAACATCGTACCCAAAACAAGGACCCTGGTGTTGTAATGCATAGCTTTTCTCTGGTACATTGTCATCGTACCATTTGTCTGCAGAAGCAGGATCAGCTGGGTTTATGTTATTTAATTCTAAAAACTTTTCTGTATCTAATTTTTTAAATAAATCATCTGCAATTTTGTATCTGTCAGGAAACAAAATGTCAAGTTCACGTGATGTGGACACTGGCCATGATCCTACTTTTTGTATAGTTGTTAATTCTTTATGTGTGAATAATTTATCCATTACTAGTCCAATTTAATTTTATTATCGCCATCCGTTGACGTAATGAAGATTTCATCTTCAGTTTCTTGTAAATTGATAATCCCGCCTGCTGCTAAATGTGCAAGTGTTGCATCAATGCCAAGTTGTACTCCGTGTGCTCTTCCACTTGAAAAGTTATGACATGAACATACTACAACAAATGCGCTTGCTCCCCAAAATATTGGATTACTTAATAGTTCAATCATAGTTTGCTCCGTTTGTTACATTAGTAGTATACACGATAATACACCGTATGTCAATCTTGTTTTTATTTAGCACACGCATATACACATATGTCACATGGCGTGTCAGTGAAACTATCCTTTAGCTTCTTCCACCAGGTGTCATTCATTATATCATCAAAACTATTAATATACAAACTGTTCCAGTCTGGGTCTCTGTCTTCTTTAATAAATTGTAGCGTGGGGTTTCGCATTGTTTCATATGTCAATGCGCCGTTTACCATACAACAAGGTATTACAAATCCATGTGCATTAACATATACCTTATTTTCAGAAAAGCATTGATCTTCTATTTTGCGACCGTTTAATGCCTTTAAATCAATGTCGTCGCCTGTATTTGCAACTACTTTCTTATGTATCTTTTTCTGAGCAGCTGCCATATACGGATCCATTGAGTTGCTGTTACTATTTGCTACTGTAGTAAATGAATCGCATCCATACTCAATTGCCCGGCGGTTGGCTTCTTCGACTTGGTGCTCATTCCACGGAAATATAACCATCTTCCATTTGCCGCGGCCGCCGCCGGCAATAAATGCTCGCATGTTAGCAACTGCTTTAGTATAACTTACACCAATTCTATAAATTCCCAATGTATCTTCCAATCCATCAAGCGCAAACTTTATAAAACTCCATTTGTTAAACTTCTGACCAAGGGCATAATAAAACTTCTCTGTTTTGAGGCCGCCATTGGTGTGCAAGTTTATCGCCGCATTCGGTCTATACTTATAGATCATGTCTATAATTTCCATAATTTTTGGATGTGCAACTGGTTCACCTACTAATCCTACCAGGTCTATGCCGCAATATTCAACAAGCAATTGACTACTTAGTATCTTCTCAATTACACTAAGTTCAAGGTGTGTGTTGAGCTTTACATACGGATTATGATAAAGTTCTCCGTCCTGCACTACGTGTCGATGGCAAGGTGGACAATAGCTGTTGCATACTGTGTTTAAATCGAATTCAACGATTTCTATTTTATCATATTCCACTGTTAGGGTCTCCGTATAACATTACATGTATTTAGTAACTGAGTCTAACGCTTTTTTGTAAATAGGAGTGTCTTTTACTTTATCAAGTACAGTTAATAGAAGTGCCATTTCTTTTTTGTACACAATATTAAAGTCAGGATCATTTTCTCCTATGTCAGCACTGTTGTCAATTATGTCAGCACACTTTACAAACTGTGCTTCGTATGTTGCATCAGCACTATGCACCCGGTCTATTGCTTTACGAACAGCTCTGTTGCCGTCAGTTGGCACACTAACGTCTGTTAATCCCTCTACAATAACAGCAACTTTTTCACCAAATTGCATAACAATGTCTTCCATTGTGGCTTTAGTGTCTTCCACTGTATCATGTAAAAACGCAGATGCAATCATGTCGTCTGTTCCGCCAAACTCTTTTACTGTAGCAGCTACTCTGATTGGATGCACAATATATGGGTCATTGCTATACTTACGCATGTGATCTATATCTGCGTGTGCAATTGTAGCAAACACTTCTGCTTTTGATACTAATCTAGAAGTCATTTCTTTATTCCTATTTTGTAGTTTAGAAACTAATTTATCAGTTTCATGTAATGCTCTAATGACATCACTTGTTGTATTGTTTAAACTATTGAAGCTCATACATCTTTGCGTTTGTAATTCTTTGGCAGTCTTCCACCGTCTACTAAACATTCATCCAGTGATTCGTATGCAGTAAATGCTTTAGTGCGTTTGTAGTAACTGCTATCAACTGCATGACATATTTCACTTTTGCTCATTTTAACGTTTGGTTGCACTGTTTCGTTTGCTTCAACTGAACTAACACTTATCATTAATAATGCTATTAACCCAATGATACTCACAAATGTTATTAAACAACTTTTTATAAATGTCCACATAATTTGTTTCTCACCTTAATTAACTTATACTACTATTATACAACAAGATGTCTTACTTGTCAATAAAAAACGCAAGTATTTCTACTTGCGTTATCAATGGGTTACAAATTATTTTAAAAAACTTATTCTACATACATTGCTGACAATATTTCATATGTGTTTTGCCAATTTACAACTGCATGTACTGTTTGATTGTCAGCAAGTAAATCACGTGCTATTTCAAAGTCGTTGCCGCCTGCTGCTGTTTTATCACCAAAGAATACAACACGATCATATTCGTCAAGGTCGTCAAGTATTTGTTCTTTTCCGTGACCTTCTAATGTAATATCAATTCCAGTTTCACCTGCAACTGACGCAATTATATCAAACTCATCTGCAAACAACTCATTAAACTCAGTTGCGATTCTGCTACGTTCATTAGTTAATGTATCGTGTTCTACATATAATGCTCGTTCTTCAACTGTTGCTCCTCTGCCTACTATACTAAAGTTAACTAAACCTGGGCGGATATCAATGTGGCCGCCAGTCTTTGGTAGGAAGTTATTGTTGAGAAGTGTGTTTTCCAAATACGATGTTACTGTGTCGTCTAGTTCCCATTCGTTGACCCAAATCTGTTCGCTTTCTTCATATACGTCGTTGCCGCTGCATTGGTAAACACGAATGGGCATATCATATAATTCTGAACCTAATTGTTCTAATGTTTTTACTTGGTCGCTTCCAGTAACAATATATACATCGTTTGTTTTACAGAATGTAGCAAAGAAACTTTTAAATGTTGGATCAATTAATGCTCTACTGTCAGTAAGTGTGCCATCAACATCAAATACAAATGCGGTTTTCAAATTATAACTCCTTTAAAAATACGAAACACTAAGTGCTCCGTATTTGTATTTATCCTAGTACTTAAAGATAGGTTGGGCCAGTCCATGGTGCATTGTAAGAATTTGCAAAGATGTTTCCACGTGCTTTGTTTAACGCAGGTGCTGCCCACCCTGCTGCCATTAACAAATCACCTTTAACAAATGATTTTGTTTTTGTTTGGAAATCTTCTCTTGCAATAAAACCCCATACGCTGTTATTACGTATGATCTTAGTGTACTTTCTACCTTCCTTAACTTCAATGCTAGCATTAAACTCTGCGATCATCTTCTTGCTGATTTCACCTAGTTCTTTTGTACCATTGCGGGTTTGGAACTTGTAGTAATCAGCTTTGATTGCTTCTAGTAGTGCTTTTATCTCGTTTTTCATAGTAGACTCCTGTCTATT
>Ga0308002_1000055_pt1 | contig 45200 bp, 42 predicted proteins | sample Neamet34_FD_203148 | JGI IMG/M metagenome (GOLD analysis project Ga0308002, IMG submission 203148) | Marine microbial communities from water near the shore, Antarctic Ocean - #34 | ecosystem: Environmental > Aquatic > Marine > Unclassified | place: Southern Ocean | collected 2014-06-06
CAAAGCAGTTATGTCAAATGACATAGATCTGTCCATAGCAGATATAAACCAAATGTTAGAGATTAGAAGTAGAGTAATAATAGACTTAATTGACATAAGATTAATACTGTTTATAATTTTGTTTATTTATACAAATATAATGCTAATTATTAATTATTTGGAATAGGTTCTTTCTAGGAATTATACTTTTATGTAGCGCTTCCAGTTACTATCATACACGTTTTCGCTACTAAAAATTAAAATTTAACAACTTAATCTTTTTCCTAAAATTTTTCATATTCAGTTTTTACACTAATTTAATCCTTCTATTAGTCTTAAAATAAAACCACTAAATAAGCTAAAGAAGTTGTTAAAAAATCTGAATCAGAACAAAAAAACCAAACACTCACAAAAACATATTGTAAATCACTAACTTTACAGCATGTCAGCTCAAGCGCCTAAAATATATACACTTACTAACCTCACGCGGTCTTTGGAAAACCATATGGACCAAACCTTTGGGAGTAAAACGTTTTGGGTAAAGGCAGAACTGTCCAAAGTAATGGTGTCTAGTGGGAGGCGTTATATTGAATTGGTGGATTCTGAAAAAGAGAATGTCACCGCTAAAATTCAAGCTATTATTTGGGGAAACACCTATACAGCTATTAAAGCCAAGTCAGGAAAAGTGATTGATTCTATTATTCAACCGGGTAATAAAGTTTTAATTTCAGTTAAAATACAATATGATAAGCTGTACGGTTTAAAACTATTGATTGTTGATTTAGACTTATCTTATAGTTTTGGTGATGTAGAACAATTGAAAAAAGAAACCATTCTTAAATTAAAACAAGAGGCGCTTTTTGATAACCAAAAATCAATTTACCTACCGACTATTGCCAAACGAATTGGCTTAATTAGCTCAAAAGGAACATCTGGTTATAAAGATTTTGTGACTGAACTGTCGTCTAATAAGTATTACACTAATTTTAGTATTAAGGAATTTGACTGTAAGGTGCAAGGTAAAGCTGCCATTCCAGAATTGATTAAAGCCATTCATTCGGCAAATACGTATGACCTTGATGTGATTGTTATTTTGAGAGGTGGTGGATCTAAAATTGATTTGAATATTTTTAATGACTATAAGTTATGTCAAGCCATTTGTGAATCTAAATTGCCTGTCATGACAGGAATTGGTCACGAAACAGATGACGTGGTTGCTGATTTAGTAGCGCGTAAAAATTTAATTACACCTACGGCTGTGGCCAAAACATTATACTTGTCTATTGCTACATTTAATGCTAATCTTATTAACTCATATACAGCGCTTAAAGTGGCGAGTGATAATCAATTAAGAAACAAGAAAGAAGAATTTAAACGGCATAAAAAAGACATCTATATCAACAGTACGTCAATCTTAAATGAAACGTCTCAAAACTTAGTGAGCTTAAAGCATAATATCACGGCTAGGTTAAATTCTATTCAAAGAGTACATTCAACCAAATTAGATGTTAATTATGAAAAGATTAAGTTATTGAGTCGGGATTTAATTAAACAACAACAGCTTGATTTGAATTCTAAATTAAAGTTGATTGACATTCTAAACCCTGAACGCTTATTAAAAACAGGCTACTCTATTACCTCTGTTGACAATACTAAGATTACAACATTAGACAATTTAGTAGGTAAAGAACTTAAAACAGAAACAGACAAAGGAACTATTTATAGTCACATTACAAAAATTAAAAACAATACAAGATGACAACCCTACCAAAAGACATGAAATATGAAGATGCCCTTGCTAAAATTGAGGACATTGTAAGTGAGTTAGAACAAAAAGAAGTCAGTATTGACGAACTCATTAAGCGCGTTGATTTTGCTAAGCAATTAGTTGATTTTTGTCAAGACAAATTAACCAAAACAGAAAAAGAAATAGAGAAAATTATTGAAGAGAAATAACAAAAAATAGAGCGTTTTAATTTTTCTACGCCTTGTTATTTACCCGTCTAGTTTATTCTATAGTTACAATAAAAATACAGCTTTTCTAAATGAAAATTTTAAAAACACATCACCATCCTGACTTAAAAACTTTAGAAAATAAATCTATTTTTACAAGGCTATCTACTAGAGCCATAACAGTTAAAGGCAATTCAATACTACTACTTTATACTGAAAGATATGAAGACTATAGTTTACCTGGTGGTGGCTTAGAATTGGATGAAGACAAAATAGAAGGCATGATGCGAGAACTTAGAGAGGAAACTGGAGCTAAAGCTATTAAAAACATAAAAACCTTTGGCGCTTATGAAGAATATAGACCCTGGCATAAAGCAGACTATGATATTCAGCACACAATTTCTTATTGCTATACCTGCGACATTAATCAAGAACTTGGGGAATCAAGTATGGAGTCTTACGAAATAAAAAATGGTATGAAAGCAATATGGATTAACATTCATGACGCCATAAAACATAATGAAAATACAATGGCTATAAGTACTAAAAAAGGGATGTCTATTGAAAGGGAAACTTTTTTGTTAAAACTGATAGCTGAAACTCTAATTTAAAAAATTCATTCACTATTTTATTCACTTACTTTAAAAAAACCACACATAAATTATTAAATTCGCACTCTATTAACTATGAAATAGTTATCAAATAGAAAGCATTTATTTTTTATACGTCTTAATTTTTCAAATCAAATCATGCCATTTTTCACAACTATTTGGGAAGCTATATTAGCCACGTCATTAATTGAATGGCTTGCCTTTAGTACCAGTATTATTTATGTTATTCTAGCCGCTAAGCAGTTAATTATTTGTTGGTTGTTTGGTTTTATAGGTTGTGCTTTATATGTTTATGTTTGCTTTACTGGTAATTTATATATTGAATCTGTTCTCCAATCATTTTATGTGGTGATGGCAGTTGTCGGTTGGTTAACTTGGAAAAATTCAGGAACTGATGATAGGATTACAAAATGGAACATCAATACACATTTACTTAACATTGTTATAAGTGGTATTATAGCAGTTATTGTAGGCTTTATTTTTGAGACTTATACCAATCAAGTAAGTCCGTATGTAGATGCCTTTACGACCTGTTATAGTTTGTCTGCCACATTTATGGTAACTAAGAAAATATTAGGAAATTGGATCTACTGGATCGTCATTGATTTGGCGTCTATTTACCTTTATGCACAGCAAGGTTACAATTTAGCAGCTGTTCAATATCTTATTTTTACAATTTTAGCCGTAGTCGGTTTCATAGCGTGGAACACTCAATATAAAACCCAAAAAGGATGATTAGAATCGGAATAACTGGCCCAGAATCTTCTGGAAAAACGGCTTTAGCTAAATCTCTTTCCGAGCATTTTAAGGTAACAGATATTCCTGAATTTGCAAGGGGGTATTTAGAAAAAAGAAACGGAATTTATAACCAAGCAGATTTAGATGAAATGGCTAATGGTCAACTAACTGCTATATTAGATTCCCGCGACTCTATTACCATTTGTGACACTGATTTTTCAGTACTAGAAATATGGTCAGCTTACAAATATGGAAGCGTATCAAAATTAATAAATGAATGCGTAAAAAAAGATTTATTTGATTTACACATTCTATGTTCACCAGACATACCGTGGGAAGATGACCCGCTGAGAGAGAACCCAAATAACAGAGATGAGTTGTTTGTGCTTTACAAAGCATCCTTAGAAACACACAATAAGAATTTTATTAGTGTTTCAGGTCATCACAAAAAAAGAATTGAAAAAAGTTTGCTAGCCATAGACGCTCTTTTAATTATTTGATGTAGTTTTGTCACTTCTCTAAGGGGTGCTGCTTTTTTAAAGTGGCTGAGATTATACCCATTTAACCTGCTCAGGATAATGCCTGCGAAGGGAATGATGTAGAAAAGCTAACTATTAATAACTAATAGAATTGGCCCCTTGTTCTTGGTTTATATTTTATAATATGAAAATAAGAATTTTATCAAAAATCATTGGCTTGATTATGTTCATGCCATGCTTTGCATTCTCGCAAAACAACATTCAAGGTAGTGTAATAGGAAAAAATGGAAATCCAATTCCTGGCGCTAAAGTAGAAATTCAAGAAACTTTTTTGAAAACATATACCAACGCTAAAGGTGAGTTTTTGTTTACAAAATTAAAGACTGGAGCCTATACGATTAACGTGTCTAAATCTGGATTTATTCCTCAATTAGAAACCGTTAAAATGGAAGGTCCTAATCAAAAATTCATTATCCATTTAACTGAACACTTTCATTTGATTCAAGAAGTATCAGTTACAGGTATACGTGCCACTCCAAATACACCAACTACACATTCTGAAGTGAGTAAAAAAGAGATTGAAGCCAGTAATTATGGACAGGATTTACCATATATACTAAACACTTTACCGTCTACTGTTGTGACTTCTGACGCAGGAGCAGGTGTTGGTTATACAGGAATTAGAATTAGAGGGGTTGACCCTAGTAGAACCAATGTAACCATAAATGGAATCCCAGTAAATGATTCTGAGTCACATGGTGTTTACTGGGTAAATATGCCTGACTTAGCCTCTTCAATTGAAAACATTCAAGTGCAACGTGGTGTAGGAACATCTACAAACGGAGCATCTGCATTTGGGGCAAGTATTAATATTAAAACTGATAATATTAAAAGAGAGGCTTATGGCGTGTTAGATAACTCGTATGGTTCTTTTAATACATGGAAAAACACAATAAAAGCAGGGTCAGGTTTAATCAATAATAAGTTTACTATTGACACCCGTTTATCTCGTGTTAGTTCTGGTGGATATATTAACAGAGCTGAATCAGATTTAAAATCATATTATGTATCTGGTGCTTGGGTTGGTAAAAAATCATTACTGAGAGCAACTGTTTTTAGTGGGAAAGAAAAAACATATCAAGCTTGGTATGGTACGCCACAATCAGTTGTTAACGGAAATAAAGATTCAATTAATGCTTATGCTGATCGTAATTATATTTATGGAAGCGATAGAGAACGTTTATTAAAATCAGGTAGAACGTATAATTATTATACCTATGATAATGAAGTAGATAATTACCAACAAGATCATTATCAATTACATTTTAACCATAGGTTTTTAAAAACCTTAAAATTAACTAGTGCACTACATTATACTAGAGGTCAAGGGTATTATGAACAATTTAAAGCTGGAGAAGATTTTAGTGATTACGGATTTGAACCAATTATTTTATCTAACGACACTATTTCACAAACTGATGTAATTAGAAGAAGATGGTTAGACAATCATTTTTATGGTGGTGTATTTTCACTGTCACATGACAAAGGGCCAATAAGCGTAGTATTTGGTGGAGGAATCAACCAATACATTGGTGGTCATTATGGTGAAGTAATTTGGGCTGAATTCGCGTCAAATAGTAATATTAGAGACCGTTATTATGACAATGAAGCCATTAAAAATGAAGCCCATTCTTATTTAAAAGGAACGTATAAACTGGGTAAACTAACGTTATTTGGAGACATTCAATACAGACATATCGACTATTCATTTTTAGGAAAAGCTGGTATAAATGGAGAAATTCAAGACGTTAATCAAAATATATCATTCGATTTTATTAATCCTAAGGCAGGACTTATGTATGATTTTAATGCGCGTAATAATGCGTATTTCTCTGCCGCAGTTGCTAACCGAGAACCAGTAAGAAAAGATTTTACTGAAAGTACACCAGATAGTAGACCTGAAGTAGAAAATTTAATTAATATGGAATTAGGTTACCGTTATAAAGGTCAAAAATTAATGGTAAATGCCAATGGATATTATATGCATTATAACAATCAATTGGTGTTAACTGGTCAAATTAATGATGTTGGAGATTATACACGTACAAACGTAGACAAAAGTTACCGTGCAGGTATTGAATTAGAAACGGGTTACCGTATCATTAAAAAGTTAAGTATTACAGGAACCTTAACATTGAGTGCTAATAAAATAACTAAATTCAATGAGTATGTAGACAACTATGATACTGGAATTCAAACAGTATATGAGCACAAAAATACAGACCTATCATTTTCACCAAATATTATTGCTTCTGCAGGTTTAAAATATGAACCACTAAAAAACTTAGACATCAGCTTTATTGGTAAACATGTTGGTGATCAATTTTTAGACAACACGTCTACAGATACACGTAAATTGAATGCCTACACTACTTTTAATCTTCAAATGAGCTACACAATTAAAGATGTACTATTTAAAGAAATTACATTTGGCGTTTTGGTAAACAATGTATTCAATGAATTGTATGAAAACAATGGTTACACTTGGGGTTATATTTACGGTGGAAAAAGAACTGTCGAAAATTTTTACTACCCACAAGCCGGAAGAAACTTTATGGCTAGAGTAGTAATTAAACTATAAGATTCTAAACCCATTAAAATTGATTTAAAAGCTGGACAATATCGTCCAGCTTTTTTTGTATGGTTTTGTGTGGTTTTGTGACGATTGAATCCCTCACTTCGACAGGCTCAGTGCACCGCTCTTTCTCCGTTCTCGCATTGAGTTTTTATCGAAATGTAAAAAGGGAGAGGCTGTGACATGTTGTCTTTTTTTGTGTCTTGTGTCTTGTGTCTAGCATCTAATAGCGCAGCGGTCTTGTGTCTCTCTCTTGTGTCTTGTGTCTTATAGCGCAGCGCTCTTGTTTCTTTTTTTGATTTTATCTTAATCAATTCGTAATTGATAAATTGATTTTGTAACTTTGTTACCATGCAGTTAAGAATTGATAACATACTTGAAATTGATAACGTTGCTGAACAATTTCTTAACGTAATTGGCGATAACCGAATCTTTGCTTTTTATGGTGAAATGGGAGCTGGAAAAACAACGTTCATTAATTCTATTTTAAAAGTTATGGGAATTAAGGAACATACCTCATCCCCTACTTTCTCTATTATTAATGAATATTTATCAACAAATTACGGTACCGTTTACCATTTTGATTTTTATAGATTAGAAAATGAAATGGAAGCTTTAGATATAGGTCTTGAAGACTTAATTTATGGAGAAGAGTATTGTTTTATGGAATGGCCTGAAAGAATTGAAAACCTTTTACCAATGAATACCGTAAACATTAATATTACCATTGAAAATAATTGTAGAATTTTAGAAATTGACATATGATAACAGATGCTGAAACTTTAAAATCATTGATGACTGAAGGTAGTTTATTACCTCAGGAAGAAATGTTAGCGATTGGAAAAAAGAAAGGTAAACTAGTAATCGGAATACCTAAAGAAACATCTTACCAAGAGAATAGAGTGGCTTTAATTCCCGAAACTGTTCAATTATTAGTCAGCAATGGTCATCAAGTTTTAGTTGAAAGTAAAGCTGGTGAGAAATCACATTATAGTGACACGGATTATTCTGAAGCAGGTGCTCAAATCACTTCCGATACATCAGAAGTTTTCAAATCAAATATCATCTTAAAAGTTGCGCCTCCAAAACAGGCTGAAATTGATATGATGCCGGGAAACCAAACCTTAATTTCGGCTTTACAATTAACACTTCAACCAAAAGAAACTTTAGTTGCATTAATGCAAAAAAGAATTACAGCCATTGCTTGGGATTATATAAAAGATGGCCATGGTATTTTTCCTGTAGTAAGAACTATGGGTGAAATTGCTGGAAATACTTCTGTTTTAATTGCTGCCGAATTATTATCAAATTATAATAACGGTAAAGGAATTATGATGGGTGGAATTGCAGGTGTTCAACCAGTTGAAGTTGTTATACTTGGCGCTGGAACAGTAGGTGAATATGCAACTAGATCAGCTTTAGGTTTAGGAGCAAGTGTGAAAGTATTTGATAATTCATTAACCAAATTAAGACGTTTACAAAATGATATTGGTCAAAGGGTCTATACCTCAATTATTCAACCCAAATTATTAGAAAAAGCAATTATGAGAGCTGACGTTGTTATTGGAGCAATTAGAGCCCCATTAGGTCGTACACCTTGTATTGTATCTGAAGAAATGGTGGCGTCTATGAAAGAAAATTCAGTAATTATTGACATCAGTATTGATCAAGGTGGTTGTTTTGCAACTTCAAAAGTGACAAATCATTTAGAACCAACTTATAAGAAACATGGCGTAATTCATTATTGTGTACCAAATATTGCGTCTAGAGTTTCAAGAACGGCATCTATTGCCCTAAGTAATATATTCTCTCCACTTATGCTCGACATGGGAACTATGGGTGGTTGTAAAGAAATGATTAAGCGTGATCATGGTTTTAGATGTGGTGTTTATGTCTATAAAGGAAAATTAACATCTCAGCTTTTAGGTAAAGTTTTTGATTTACCTTATAAAGATATTGAATTGTTATTAATGGCGCTTTAAACTAAAAAATCACCTTTAAAAGCTAGTTTAACTTTCAAAAGTGATTCAATTTTAATTAGACTTGAATTTTAAAATCTAGTCTCTAGTTGATTTCAACTGTTCAGTTCTTTTATCTTTTTCAAGTCCATCTTTTAATTTATTCCCTTCCCAGAATAACTCTTTTCCCACTTGTCTACCATCTTTTCCATAAAAGACATACCAACCATGCTTAACTGCAAATCTATATCTTTCTATAGATTTTATTTGACCAGTTGGGTAGAAATTTTTCACCATTCCATTTCTATTACCATCTTTATAAACACCTTCCGATTTTAATTTTGTATTCGGATGATAAGATTTGAACTGTCCGTCTTTTATCCCATTTTTATAGTATTCATACTTTGCCACCACATACTTGTCACCTTGGGGTTCATAGTAAGTTACACTTTGACCTTCTAACTTTCCTTTTACAAATGTTTCTTGACTTTTTAAATTGCCAACATTGTCATAATATAACCACAAGCTATCTTTTTGTTCTTTAACATACTTACCTTGTGCCATTATGCTACCAGATGATTCATGGTACATTTTATTATAAGCTATTGTTCCAGCATTTAAAAATGTAATTTTAGATTCTACATTTCCACTTTTGTAGTAATATGTAAATTCACCAACTGGTTTGTCGTCTTTAAATTGACCAATGTATTTATAGATTTGTACATCTTTATATGGTTTTTTCCAAACCCCTTGTTTTCTTCCTTGACTGTCTTTTTTGTTTTGCGTAAAAGCAATTGAACACGTTAGAATTAATAGAAAAGTTAATATTGATTTCATATTTTTTATATTATAAATTTTTAGCTACATCTTCTAAATTTTCAAAGATATAATCAGCTTTTGTTTTTAGGTTACGTCTATTCTTTAACATTATGGTTTTCATACCTAATTTTATGCCAAAGTCAATATCACTTTCAGAATCACCAATTAGTATTGATTTATTAAAGTTAATCTCTGGATAATCATATTTAGCATGCAACCCCATTCCTGTACCCTTCTTACGGTAATTACTACCTTCTTCTCTTAATTGTGGTGCAAAATATATTTTATTTAATTTTCCGCCATACGTTTCAATCAAGTTTTCGATATAGCCATTTAAATGATGCATATCATCTACAGTCATCAGTTTTTTACCTATTCCTTGTTGATTAGTCACCACTAACAATTTACCAAACAATTTTGTAAAATCAGCAATCGCCTGAGGGACACCATCAATAATTTTTAATTCGTGAACTTGCTTCACATAATCGTCAATAATTTGATGATTAAACACACCATCACGGTCTAAAAATAAAGTCCATGATTTATCTATCGGTAATTGTGATAAAATAGGTAATGATTTATTCTCTTCAATTATTTTATTTTCAAATGCTTTGTAATCTTCAGGTATTCCTATATCAATAAAATACTCATTAAATAAACAACCATAGATTGATTTTTTTAATGTATTAATTTCTAGATAATCAGATTCGAATGAAAAAATAGTTGTCTTAGGAAATTCATTAGTTATAGATTTATTAACACAATAAATCCCCCCATTAATTATGGTTTCTTTTCTAAATTCTTTTTCTTGAAATGATGCTATTTTATCACCCTGGATATCAACACATCCGTATCTATCTACATTTTTTAATTCTTTTAAAGCCAATGAACATTGTGCCTTATTTTTAAAATGAAATGTTTCTAAAGTTAATAGGTTCACATCAAACAAAGTATCTCCATTTAAAACATAAAAGTCATCTGAATCAATTTGTTCCATGGCTAGTTTCATAGCTCCTCCAGTACCTAACCTTTCATTTTCTACAGCATATTTAATAGAAATATCTTTCCATTGTTTACCATATTTTTCTTCAATCAATTCCCATTTATAGCCAACTGATAATACGACTTTATTAATTCCGTTTTTTTGTAAATACTTAAAAACGTGCGTTAAAAATGGTTCACCATTTATTGGTGCAAGTGGTTTTGGGAATTCTCCAATTTCAGATCTTAATCTAGTTCCTAATCCACCAGCTAAAACAATTGCTTCTCTTATTTTAATGTCCATGCAAACAATCCGTTATTTGTAAATTCGTATCTTTTCACTTCTCCGCCTAATTCTTCCAGCGCTTTCACAACAGCATATCTTTTAGTTTTTTCAGTAAAAAACATCATAAAACCACCACCGCCAGCACCTGAAATTTTACCTCCAATTGCGCCAGCATTAATTGCTGTGTCATATACATTATCAATAACAGGGTTTGAAATACCTGTAGCCATTTCTTTTTTATTTAACCAAGACTCATGAAGGACAGTTCCAATTTTACTCACTTCACTTCTTAAAAAGGCTTCCTTCATTGAAAAGGCATGCTTTTTTAACTCATGCATAGCTTCAATTGGTTTAGCATCTAACTTCTTTACATTCTCAATTTGTTTCTCTATAATCTTAGCTGATTCTCTACTCGTTTTGGTATAGTATAAAATTAAATCAAATGCTATTTCGTGTAAAAAACTTTTTTTTATTCTTAATGGGTTAACCACTACTCTATCGCCATAAAACTCCATAAAATTGACACCACCAAAAGTAGCAGCATATTGATCTTGCTTTCCACCAGCCATTTTCAGATCATTACGTTCAATATCATAAGCCAATTTTGCAATATCATACTCACCTAAAGGTAATTGTAACCATTCCACAAAAGCACCTAAAATAGAAACCACCAAAGTTGATGATGTTCCTAAACCACTTCCTGTAGGCACATCCATTGATGTCGTCAGTTTAAAACTTAAAGGTTTATTATTATTAAATTCTTTTACTACCCTATTATATACGCCAATTTGCAAATCAATTTCACCATTTAATGGCAGTTCAGTTTCACAATTAAAGGTATATGTTTTATCATTATCAACAGAAAAGAACGTTATACTTTCCTCTGTTTCAATAGTTTCAATAGTTGTTCTTGCATACAAACTAATGGTTGCATTTAAAATTGCTCCCCCAAATTGATCAGAATATGGACTGACATCCGTTCCGCCTCCTGCTAAACCTAACCTAAATGGCGCTTTACTTCTTATAATCATTTATAATTAGATGCTAGACCTTAGAACGTTACGTTTTTAAAGGCTAGACTTTTTTTGTTATTACTCTTCTTGTATAAAATAAAGTAGTAAACATGAAGTAACAAGGCTTTACACTTGATATTCGGCACTTAATACTTTAACAACAACTGTAAAGATAATTATTTATTGTTTGGGATTGATATGATTTATTCAATGTTATTAAAAGTCTTTTTTTTACAAACTTAAATCAGTACATTTGTTTTTACTAAAACAAGAATTATGAGTACACTTAAAGCTTCAGAACTAACATTAGACTCAAACGGAAAGGTTTATCATTTAGGTATTGGACCAAACGATATTGCTGACACTTTAATTTTTGTTGGTGATCAATCTAGAGTTGATGTTGTGGCTTCATTTTTTGATACGGTTAGATTTAAAACTCAACACAGAGAATTTGCGACTACAACTGGAACATATAAAGGAAAAGAAATTTCAGTAATAAGCCATGGTATTGGATGTGACAATATTGATATTGTCTTAAATGAATTAGATGCTTGTATAAATATTGATTTAGAAAAGAGAGAAATAAACACTATTAAAAAGAGTTTGGATATTATTAGAATTGGAACATGTGGTGCTTTGCAAGAAGACATTGAACCTGGTTCACATATTATTTCAAAATATGCAATTGGTTTGGATGGTGTTGCTAATTTTTATGACATTGATTTTACTGAAGAAGAAATAGAATTTAAAACTCAATTTTTAGAAACATCTGGTTGGCCTGATAATTTAGCCATTCCATATATGGTAAAGAGTAACGATAGACTAAGAGCGTTATTAAATGGATTAGGTGAAGAAGGTATTACTACAACAGCAAATGGATTTTACGGCCCTCAAGGTAGAGCCTTAAGAATACCGTTAAAGCATCCAGACTTTAAAGAGAAAATAAGACACTTTTCATTTAATAATACAAGATCTGCTAATTTTGAAATGGAAACCTCAGCGCTTTTATCATTGTCAAAAGCTTTAGGTCATAATGCAGTTACAATTTGCTTAGTCTTAGCAAATAGATACTCAAACAAATTTGAGTCTGACTACGAAACTAAAATGAGGGCATTAATTGTTAGCGTTTTAGATAGAGTTGTAGGCTAAAAATAAAGTACATACTTATTGTGACTAAAACGACTCTAAAAACAAATTACTGTACTGCTTTAAATCGCTTCTTACCGGAAGGGACAATTGAGTATGTGGCTGATTTGATAATTGATTATGAATGTCATTTTAGAGTGACTCAAAAACGTAAAACTAAATTAGGAGATTATAGATTTCCTCACAATGGAAAAGGACATAGAATTTCAGTGAATGGTGATGTGAATAAATATGGCTTTTTAATTACCACAATTCACGAATTTGCACATTTAACAACATACAATAAACACAAGCACAAAGTGTATCCTCACGGACAAGAATGGAAAAATGAATTTAAAGATTTGTTTGAACCAATTTTCAACCTTACCGAATTACCAACTGATATTGAATTGGCTTTAAAAAATTATTTAAAAAATGCTAAAGCGTCATCATGTTCAGACGACAAATTAATGCGTGTTTTAAAACGTTATGATAAGAATAATGCCGCCATTTTAGTTGAACAATTAAAATTAGGAGATAAATTCAAATTAAATAGCAAAACTTTCGTTAGAGGTAGAAAGTTAAGAAAGTATTATCTTTGTCAAGAACTTGACACAAAAAAAGAATATAAAGTATTAGGTTTGGCAGAAGTATTACCCTTCTGATACAATCAAACTTTACACTTAAAATATAAAGCATATAATTAACCCATTAGAAAAGAAGAAATGAATAATAATTTTGCAGTAATAATGGCCGGTGGAATCGGAAGTAGATTTTGGCCAATGAGTAAAGAAGAATTTCCAAAACAATTTTTAGATGTATTAGGAATTGGTAGAACGTTAATTCAAATGACTTATGATAGACTACTAAAGGTTGTTCCTAGTAATCAAATTTATGTTGTGACTAATGAAAGTTATAAAGACTTAGTGATTGAACAATTAGGAATTTCAGCTAATCAAGTTTTGACTGAGCCAATGCGTAAAAACACGGCACCTTGTATTGCTTATGCTGCACATAAAATTCACTCAATTAATAAAAATGCAAATTTAATAGTTGCGCCTGCAGATCATTTAATTTTAAAAGAAGATAAATTTGTTAGCATTATAAATACTGCTATTGAAAAAGCTGTAGAAGGAAATAACATTGTTACTTTAGGTATAAAACCTTCTCGTCCTGATACTGGTTATGGTTACATTCAATTTGTGAATGACAATGACATCATAATGGGTGAAGTAAGAAAAGTAAAACAATTTACAGAGAAACCTAATAGAGAACTAGCAGAACTATTTTTAAAAGGAGGCGATTATTATTGGAATTCAGGTATTTTTATTTGGACATCTCTAACGATTATTAATGCGTTAGCTAAATTCAAACCAGAATTAAATAGCCTATTCTCTACAAAAGGTAATGATTATAATACTAAAAATGAACAAGATTTTGTAAACAATGCTTTCACTAATTGTGAAGATATTTCGATTGATTTTGCTGTATTAGAGAATTCTAAACATGTACATGTTGTTTTAGCCAATTTTGGTTGGTCTGACCTTGGTACTTGGGGTTCACTTTACACACATTTAGACAAAGACATTGAAGGGAATGCTGTAATAGGAGATGATGTTCATTTATTTGACACTGAAAATTGTATTGTTAATTTACCAAAAAACAAATTGGTTGTACTTCAAGGTTTAAAAGATCATATTGTTGTTGAATCTGATAATGTTTTAATGATTGTTAAAAAAGATCAAGAGCAAAAAATAAAAGGTTATTTAAAAGAGGTTAAAAAGAAAAGTCCAAAATTTAATTAATACTAAACAATTTTTTGATCCAATCTATGAATACGCTAAAAGATATATTTAAACAAGCTTTATATTTTATTATTGTTCAAGTTTTAGTTTTGACAATCTTAACTTTCACCCTTTCTAATTTTGACAAGACAGAACTTCAGCTAATCGCTAATAGTAATTTTTCTATCTTTTTTGATTTTGTGTTTTACATATTAACCCATTCTGTTGAATTTTGGGGCTGTTTAATAATTTACATATTAGTGGCTATTTTTAAAAGTTATAAATATGCAATTATTGGTCTTTTAACTTATGCTAGTGCAGGATTAGTGACTCAACTTTTAAAACGAAATGTATTTCCTGAATATAAAAGACCAACCGTTAATATTGATAATTTAAGATTAATTCCTGACTATTTTGATTACGAGCAAGCCAGTAATTTTTCATTCCCTTCAGGACATACTACTGTTGCGTTTTCTTTGTTTATTTTCTTGACATTAACCGTTAAAAATAAAAAATGGGGGATTCTATTTGGAGCTTTAGCTTGTGCTGTTGCATACTCTAGAGTATACTTATCACAACATTATTTTATTGACGTTTATGTAGGCTCAATAATTGGAACAGTTGTGACTTTATTAAGTTTTTATGGCTTTAATAAAATTAAATTTGGAAGCTGGGCAAATAACAAAGTATTAAAGTAAGCCTCATCAAAACCACTGTTAACAGTTAACGAATAGCCTAAAAATTAATAGTTTTAGCTTAGTATCAATTTGTACTTTTATAATAAAATAATAAAACCAAATCGTAACTAAAATGAGCCGATATAGCAATCCAAATGGAGTACTCTTTTGCCGCCCAACCAATTAATACGATAAAGCAAGTTAATAGTAAAGCAAAACTATTTATTCTTTTATCTTTAATCGAAAAATAACCATGGATAGCTACAAAAAACAAAGCTGTTAACCAAATACCTATTAGTGGTTGAATGACACCTCTAAAAAATATTTCCTCACCCACTCCAGCACATATAGACAGAAAAAAAACATAAAATAATGTTAGTTTATAATTTCCAAATATTTTTTTATACTTCCGCATTGATTTTTCAAAATAATCAAGTTCTGCTAGCCAAATAACAAATAAACCGAATACGATACCAAGCGATAAAAATAAAGGTATCAATGCATAATCTTGTTCACTAATTTTGAACATAGTTTTATATGACACATTAAATGAATCTGGTATAAAATACATTAATACCCAACTTAAAAGAGGGAAAACAATTAAAGTCATCAACCCTAAAAAAAACAATGTATATTTCTTATATAAAACGCCCACTTCTTAAATTACAATTTAATAAATATCAACTAAACCGAATAATTGAAAACAACTAATTTAACAAATTATACATCTGAATCATTTATTAAATCATAATAATTAATCAATTTCTGTATTGTAAGTAATTTAGCATTACAATAATTTTAAATTTTTAATTCCTTAACAATAATTTTTTTTATAACTTTATAAAAAACTATTTTCATGAAAAAAATATACTATTTAGCAATAGGTTTATTCTCAATGAATGCTATTGCTCAAAACAGTGACGGTAACCAGTCCTTTAATTGGGCTATTACCCCTGACACCTTTTATGTAACACCTGCTTTACGAGATATTGAACAAATTACAGATTTGTTTCCTGGGGAAGAAAAAGAGCATGCTTATAACAATAATTTTAGACGACAAAAATATGTTAATGCAAATGCTTTTCCACATGGGAATGATCCAATTTGGCAAAAAGACCAAGGCGAACAATTTAATAAAACGCCAATTCAAAATTGGGAAGGAATTAATTCAAATTTAGGTTTTCCGCCAGATCCTTCTGGCGCAGCAGGACCAAACCATTTCGTTCAAATGGTAAATTCTAGAATTCAAATTTATGATAAATCAGGAAATTCATTATGGGGACCTAATGCCTTATCTTCTATTTTAAGTTCAAATAGTGGTGATCCAATTGTAATGTACGATAGATTTGCTGACAGATGGTTCTTAAGTGGTTTTGGTACAGGTAATTCTTTATCGTTTGCCGTATCTCAAACAGCAGATCCAACAGGAGCATATTATACTTGGCAATTTTCAATGACATCATTACCTGATTATCCTAAATATGGTTTATGGCATGATGGATATTATTTAACGGCTAACAAATCAGGAGCAGATTGCTTTGTATTAGATAGAGATGCTATGTTATTAGGTGATGCAAATGCACAAATGATTTCAATGACAATTCCAAATTTAACTACAGGAGCAGGAACTCAAACTGGAGGATTTCATTCAGTAGTACCTTCTCATGCTGATTTTGTAATGCCAGCTGCTTCAGAAAAAATGAATCTATTTTATTTTCAAGATGATGCTTGGTCAGGAATTACACAAGATGAAATTAAAATTTGGGAAGTAGATGTAGATTGGGCAACAACTTCTAACTCTTCAGTTACAGAAATTCAAACTTTAGCGACAACTGCATTTGATTCTCAATTTAACTCATCATGGAATGATATTGAACAACCAGGTGTTTCACAAAAATTAGATGGTATACCTGGTGCATTTATGTATCGCGCACAATTTACTGAATGGGGTTCTCATAACACAGTAATGTTAAATCACACAGTAGATGTTGATGCAACAAATCATGCTGGAATTAGATGGTACGAACTGAGAGAAACTGGTGGTATATGGTCTATTCATCAAGAGTCAACTTTTGCTCCAGATGCAGAAAGTAGATGGTTAGGTTCTATTTCTATGGATTACCAAGGAAATATTGGATTGGCTTACGCTATATCAGGACCAACAATTTTCCCTTCATTAAGATATACAGGTAGATATGCTACTGATCCATTAAATCAAATGACTTTAGCAGAAGAAACAATTATTGTTGGTAGTGGTACACAGTCTGGTGGAAATAGATTTGGAGATTATTCTCATCTTTCAGTTGACCCAGATGATGATGCTACTTTTTGGTATACATCAGAATATATTTCGGGAAGTAGTAGGACAACAAGAATAGCTTCTTTTAAATTAGCGAATGATTTTAATGATGACGTTGGTGTTATTTCACTTACAGCACCAGTTGATGGATCTTTAACAGCGAGTGAAGTAGTTACAGTTACTTTGAAAAACTTTGGTTTAAATCCAGCAAATAACTTTCCTGTAAGCTATCAAATAAATGGAGGAACAGCAGTAACCGAAACTTATTCAGCTGGCGCAATTGCACCAAACACTACAGCTTCATATTCTTTTACAGCAAATGGTGATTTTAGTTCTACTGGTCTTTACAATGTAAAAGCATACACAGCTATGGTAGGTGACCAATTCTTACCAAATGATACATTATTAACAACTGTAAATCATTTATCTCCAAATGATATTGGTGTTACTATTATTAACTCTCCAAACTCTGCTAATAACTTAGGAATGGAAAACATTGATGTAACTATTCAAAATTTTGGAACTGTGAGTCAATCAAACTTTAATGTTGCCTATACAATTGATGGAGGAACACCTATTGTAGAAAACATTACTACAACTTTAAATTCTGGAGCTTCAATTAACTACACGTTTACAGTTCAAGGAGATTTCAGTGCATTAGGTTCATTTGATGTTGTAGCTTATTCTTCTTTAATGGGAGATGTTATTAATTCAAATGATACGACATACAAAACTGTTGAGCACACAAATTGTCAACCTACAGGAAACTGTTCTTATGGTGATGGTGTTACACTATTTCAATTAGGTACAATTAACAATGCATCAGGATGTACTACTGGTGGTTACACTGATTACTCTACACAAACAACAGATTTAGCGATAGGTCAAGATCATGATTTAACAGTAACTTCTGGTTGGTCAACTCAATATATTTCTGTATGGATTGATTATAATGACAACTTCTTTTTTGAAGCAAATGAAATGGTTATTGATGGATTTCAATCAAATTTAGGTACTACAACTCCAATTACACTAGCTGCAAATGCAGTATTGGGGCAGCACCTATTAAGAATAAAGTCAGGAGATAACCAAGCTACAACTCAAGACCCTTGTATTGATATGACTTATGGAGAAACTGAAGATTATACAGTAAACTTAACTGCTGCATCTTCAAATGATGACATTGGTGTTATTGCGATCACTTCTCCAAACTCAAGTTTTACATTAACTAATGAAACAATTACTGTTTCTATAGAGAATTTTGGAACGACTGCACAGTCTAACTTCCCTGTAGCTTATACATTGAACGGAGGAATTCCAGTAGTTGAGAATATTACAGCAACACTTAACGCAGGTCAAACAATGAATTATAACTTCACAACAACTGCTGATATGACTGCCTTAATTGATTTTGATATTGTATCATACACTTCTTTAATTGGAGATGCTAACAATACAAATGATACAACATACAAAACAGTAACTCACATGGATGATGTAAGTATTGAAGAAGAAGCAATTGATGATGCAATTAAAATTGTATCAATTGAAGGAAGCATTTATACTTTAAAAGTAAACCCTGATATTTTCAGAAATTCAACTTTAAAAGTACATAATACTTTAGGTCAATTAATTTACACTTCAACTGTTGAATCAGAAACTTTCACTGTTGATTTATCTAACTTTGCAAAAGGTGCATACTTAGTAAATGTTAGAAATAATAAGACAAGTAAGATTATTAAATTGATAAAGTAATAGTTTAAAAACTAAATAATATAGTAAGCGTCCTAATTAAATTAGGGCGCTTTTTTTGGTTAAAGCTATTTTTGATTAAAAAATAACCATTAAAAAGATTAATTATTAATCATATTATATTACATTTGTTTTATACAAAGTGTCTAATGTATAATTGTTTAGGTTTAATTAAACAACTTTATAAGTTAGACTATTACTAATTATAAAACAAGTTAAGCCTATGCTAGTAAAAACCTATGGATGTGCAGTATATGGAATAGAAGCTATTCCAATCACAGTAGAAACAAATTTAGGTAGAGGTATAAATTTTTATTTAGTTGGCTTACCAGATAGCGCCGTTAAAGAAAGTCATCAACGTATAAAAGCTGCTTTTTCTAATAATGATTATAAATTCCCTAGGAATGAAATAACAATTAATATGGCACCTGCTGACATTCGTAAAGAAGGCTCTTCTTATGATTTGACAATAGCTATTGGCATTCTAGCAGCAAGTGGAATAATTGAGAATCCAAAAGTGAGCGAATATGTTATTATGGGTGAGTTATCACTTGATGGTAGCCTAAGAAGTATAAAAGGCGCCTTACCTATGGCTGTAAAAGCAAGAGACCAAGGATTTAAAGGCGTTATTTTACCAAAACAAAATGCTCAAGAAGCTGCTATCGTTAATGACATAGATGTTTTAGGTATTGAAACTTTGTCTGATTTAGTAAATCATTTCAATGGCATAACAGAAATTAAGCCCGAAAAAGTTGACCTTGACAGTAACCGTTTAAAAACGAATTATGATTATACGATTGACTTTTCTGATGTACGTGGACAAGAAAGTGTTAAAAGAGCAATGGAAATTGCAGCAAGTGGTGGACATAATATTCTTTTAGTTGGCCCTCCAGGTTCTGGTAAAACTATGATTGCAAAAAGACTGCCTACTATCCTACCTCCATTAACCTTACAAGAAGCTATTGAAACAACAAAAATTCATTCTGTAGCAGGTTTAGTTGGCGCTAATTCAGGAATAGTAACCACTAGGCCATTTCGTAGCCCACATCACACAATATCTGACGTGGCACTTGTTGGCGGCGGTTCTAACCCTAAACCGGGTGAGATTTCGTTAGCACACAATGGCATTTTATTCTTAGACGAATTACCTGAATATAAAAGACAAGTATTAGAAGTTATGCGCCAACCTTTGGAAGATAGATGTGTCACAATTTCAAGAGCAAAAATGACAGTAGATTATCCTGCTGGATTTATGTTAGTTGCTTCTATGAACCCTTCCCCTTCTGGGAACTTTTACGATCCTAATGATCCAAACTCAGACCCTGAATATGTTGTTAAACGCTATTTAAATAAAATATCAGGTCCATTAATGGATCGCATTGATTTACACATTGAAGTACCTGCTGTTAAATTTGACGAATTATCAAGTAAAGTTAAAGGAGAATCAAGTGAACAAATTAGAGCTAGAGTTTTAAAAGCTAGAGATATTCAAGAAAAGCGATTTATTGACTATGATGGCATCTATCATAATGCACAAATGACACCCAAATTATTAGAACACTATTGTGAAATTGATGACGCAGGTCAAACTTTACTAAAATTAGCTATGAATAAAATGGGGTTATCAGCTCGCTCTTATGCAAGAATATTAAAAGTATCAAGAACAATAGCTGATTTAGAAGACAGTAAACACATTAAACCTAACCACATAGCAGAAGCCATTCAATACCGATCTATGGATAGAAATGGTATGATGTAATTAGAATTTAGCAATATATGAATGACTTCACTTATCAACAGGACTTCAAACCCAACTCTAAATAAATAAGAAAAAATCTAAATTAAGTTTTATCTTTTTTAAAACCATAACTATTTTGACCTATAAAACCATGTGGAAATTTATCATCACCTTTAAATCCAATTTCTACGTTTCCACTATCTTCAGGTATATAGTCTGTTTTGAAAATATAATCCCAAAGACTTAAACTAATTCCATAATTTACACCATTTTTTCCTTCAGGTAATTCTGAAGCATGATGATATAAATGCATAACAGGATTATTAAACACATACTTTAGTGGACCCCAAGTAATTTTAATATTAGAGTGATTTAAATGACCAATACCAATTGTGATGAAATGAATAATATATGCTTGTTCAGGTTCAAAACCACCAATTAACATGACACCAAAAGTTTTTAGTGGTTTATAAAATATATTCTCCATCCAATGGTATCTTAAATGAGCAGCAAAACCCATTTCTTTTACACTATGATGTACTTTGTGAAATTTCCATAAAAATGGATACCTATGTAATAAAACATGCGTAAACCACTGTACAAAGTCTAAAATCATAAAGAATATAAACAATTGTATCCAGGTAGGCCATTCCGAAATATCAAAAAGTGCTAAACTTTTACTCGTTATGTTAATATCTAGAAAAAGTAGCTCTAAAACCTTATACACACCACTAATGACAATAGAAAATATGAAAAAATTAAAAAACATATAAAATCCATCTAACCAAAAATCTTTTCTAATGATAGATTGTTCTTTTCGCCAAGGAAATATGATTTCCAAAATCCAAACAAAAATTGAAATAGCAATCAATCCCCAAAAATAATTATTGAACCATGGCACCTCAAATATTATTGATTTCCATGTCCAATCCACTGTACCAGTAAATGCATTTATAAATTCACTTATATATATATTCATATCTATTATTTTATTTTTGTAATACTATCTTTTATAATTGGTAACTCATCAAAATGACTCCATTCTGTCCAAGACCCATCATAATTTTTCACATGTTCATAACCCAGTAACTGAGTTAATACAAACGTTGTATGGGCAGATCTTACACCACTATGACAATATACAATAATGGTATCTTGTTTGGAGGCAAATTTATTATAAATAGTATTCAATTCTTCAAAAGATTTAATTTTTTTGTCACCGTGGTAATCTATCGCTTCAGACCAATCAATTAATTTACTATTTGGAATTCTACCTCCTTTTAATGCTCCTTTTTTTTGATGTTTTCCTGAAAACTCATCTTCTGTTCTAGTATCCAAGATAATAGTTTTACTATTTAAAGATTTTAGTACATCATCCTTTGAAACAAAATATTTCATAGCCGAATACGCTGGTAATTTAAAAACTGTTTTTTCAATAGGTGGAATTATTTTAGAAACGTTCCCTTTATTCAATTTCCATGCTGTAATGCCGCCATGAAATAATTTTACATTTGTAAAGTTATAATTCTGTAATATCCACCATAATCTTGCAGAGTCACATAACCCATTATCATCATAAATAACTATAGTATCCTTGATGTCAATACCTAACTTACTAAATAAGGCTTCTATTTGTTCTTTATCAGCCATCATACCGTCATAGGGATATGATTTATTCTCAATATCTGTTCTCCAAATATTTAGTGCTCCTGTTATATGCTCCTCTAAATAAAATTTAGATTTTCTAAAATCTATAATTTTTACATTTGGTTGCTCTACGATTCTCAGTAATTCATCTACTTGAATTAAATAATTCACTTTCACTATCTTATCTTTAAGTACTTCTTTATTCTCTTGACATGAGATAAGACTTATAACAAAAATAAATAAACTAATCTTCAATTTCATACCATTCTATATTTGTTAAATTTTCACGTCTCCCTTTAGTTTTTACTGGATAGTTAGTCACTAAATAATTAACAATAATATCTTGGTTGCTTCCTAAACCCCAAAGATTTTGTGTCTCTTGCATCCATTTAATCGTTGAATTCCACCCTTCGGTACTCATTCTATTTTGAAGAATTATTTTAGACGAATGACAATTAGTACAATTATTAACAACAGTCATTAATCCTTCTGCATCAATAAATCCTGTTCTTACATGAACTCCATTTTCAATCCTATCTTCATCAACCTCAACAGGAGTAGGAACATTTATAGTAACCTCTGTTTGTGCTTTAAATTCAAAAAGGTTAGGAAAAGTTAAATAGAACGGAATAAAGAATAAGACCAATATAATTACGCCTGACGACAGTTTTATTAAGCGATTCGCTTTTTTTAAATATTTATCAAACTCTTTTTTGTTAGACATTTAATTAACTTTTATGGCAATTCTATGGCATGCATTATTTAAATACCCTTTAGGGTTCCAACCAGGCACTAACATTGGTTGAGCAGTACCTTGACTATCCGTTGCTCTTACCCAAACCTCATAATATCCTTTCTTAGGAAAACTAACTGTAGCTCCAAAGTGTTGCCAAGCTAATCGATTTGATGGTTTTTCAACCGCACAAACTATCCAAGTAGAACCAAAATCAATAGAATATTCCATTTTAGCAACTTCCAATTCTCCTGCCCAAGCATGTCCTCTAATCGCTAACTTTTTCCCTTCTTGAAGCATGGCTCCAGATTTTGGATATGTAATTAATGACTTTACAGGCATAGATTCAATGATACACATATCTTCAGACTTCACTTTTTCTCCTGGAGCAATTGGATGACATGGTACTCTATAAGCAGATCCGGTCATTTTTGTACCATCATGTACTTTGTTACGGATACTAATTCTATTCAACCATTTTCCAGATACTGAAGCAGGCCAACCACCTGCAACCAAACGTAATGGATAACCATGAATTAAAGGAATAGGTTCACCATTCATTTTAAATGCTAAAATCGTTTCATCTTGTAATGCTTTTTCCATAGGGCATCCTCTAGAAATAGGTTCTTTTTTTGGATCCCCACTTAAATGCTTATCTGCAGCATGAAACCCTATATATACAGCACTACTTTTAATACCTGCATCTTCCAAAACATCACGCAGTCTGACACCAGTCCAAGAGGCACAATGTACTGCTCCAATTGTCCATTGGTTTCCTTTTGCAGGTGGACTAAATTCACTTCTTCCATTACCACCACACTCTATAGTTAATTGGTATGTATGTTGTTTAAATTTAGACTGTAATTCTGCTAACGTATATGTTTTTTTATTTACTACTGATTCACCATCAATTGTAAGTGTCCATGTTTTAACATCAATATCGTCAGGTATTAACCCATTATTTCTAACAAACATTGATGCGTTAGGCGTAATTTTATGATCCAATAAATGTGCTTGTGCCTCAATATTTAAAGGCTTATCATTAAGCACAATCATATCCTTGTGTTTACTGTACATTTTAAATGGATCAGTACCGTCTAAAGCTAGAGGCGTATAATTCTCAAGTAAATTAGCCCCATAAACAATCTCTGTTCCAATTAGCACGGCTAATGAACTCAGGGCTGCTTTTTTAACAAAATTTCTTCTTTTCAAAATAATTAATTTATAGGTTTATCAGAACAAACTTAGGCAAGATAAAAATTATAAAATTCCTGTTATGTAATAAATATTACACAATGGGAATTTTGTTAAAAATACATTTATTATTTAATAAAACACATTTAAGTTTTAGAAACTAAATTTATAAACCCATTACTTATTACTATTACTCAATTATTGAAAGGTAAAACATAGAATTACATCCCTGTTATCAGAAAGTCAGTTCTTCTATTCTTAGCTCTATTCGTTGAATTTGAATTTATAAATTTTGCTTTTGTTTCACCGTATCCTTTTGCTTTTAATCTATTTTTTTCAATGCCTTTAGATACAATATAGTTCAAGGATGCACTTGCTCTATTTTGACTTAGTATTAAATTTTCACCATCATTACCTAAATCATCCGTATGGCCTTCAATAACAACCGTAACAGTACTATTCTCTTTTAAAAACTTAATAAATTGATCTAAAATAAATTTTGAATCCGAATTTAATTGATATGAATTTGTAGCGAATAAAATATTGTCAATTGTAAACGTTTTTCCAATATCTATTTTTCCAATTTCCATATCTATCTCTTCTTCTAAATACGTTTTATCTTCTATCTTCATGGTTTCAATTACCTCAGCTTTGATTATCTTAGTATCAAAAGAATGGCCTTCTTTTTTCACTGTAACCATTACATCTTGCACATCTTCCACCTCAACAATAGCAGTAAATTTACCATCATCACCATTGATTTTAACCTCTACAGACTTGCCAGATTTTTTATAAGAGATTTCAACTTTAGCACCTTTGATTGGTTCCCCTTCATCATTCAAAGCTTCTCCTTTAATCATGATTACTTTTTTAGGTCTTGCTGCTTCATACAATTCAAAATAATAAATATCCAACCCACCTGCTGACTCTTTTCCTCCACTAGAAGTAAAATAAGCTAAATGACCATCAGTTGAGACCACAAATCCTACTTCATTATTTTTGGTATTGATTGGATTTCCTAAATTCTTAGGCTCCGACCAACTTCCATTATCTTGTAACCTTGTATAATACATATCAAAGTTACCAAATTCAGGCGCACCTTTTCTTTTTGTACTCGTTTGAGAAGAAAAATACATAGTTTCTGAATCTTGATGTAGAAATGGCGTTTTATCATGTCCGTCAGTATTTATACCAGGCACTGGCTTAGCCATTCCCCATTGACCATTTGATTTACGTTTTGAATAAAATATATCTGTATTCTGTGTTGACTGTCTATTCGCTGAAAAATAAAGTGTATTACCATCTGCTGATAATGTAGGTTGAGCTTCCCATCCATCAGCTGTATTTATAGCAGGGCTCAATACTCTTAACTCAGACCAAGAGTAATCATTTCCACCTTCACCTGAACGTTCAAAGTAAGTCACATATATATCACAATTCTTATATGGCTGTCCATAAATTTCCGTCAATTTACAACCGCATATAAACATTTCTTTATTATCTAAGGATAAAGTTACGCCTCCAAAATCAACAAAATCTTCTGAATTAAAAGGCGTACCTAATTTATCACCTATATTAAACGCACCATTAGCACTGGTTCTTTCACTAGCAGAAAAACGTTCTTTTGAATTCACTTTAATGTCACCTAAGTGTTTCTCATCCATTCTACGTGTATAAAAAATCAGTTCATTATCTGGTGAAATCATGGGTAAAAACTCATCTGCATTAGTAGACACACCATTTACTAAATAAGGTTCATACGGTACTTCATTAGCAAAAAAATCTTCCTTTGCTTTTATATTTTCTTCTAATAGTCGTAATACATTTTGTGTTTCTAATTTCCATTTAGAATATTCATTTGGATATTTATCTGGATCCTCATCATTATAAGCTAAAAACTGTTTCCAATAATTAATGGCATTCTCTTTGTCATCAAACATATAATAAATTAGTCCAATTTTATAAAATATAGTCGCATGATAATCATTACAAATGTCCAAAGTGTTTTTATAACCTTTCATGGCTCCCATATACACAGCTTTTAATTTTGCAAGTGTAATGCGTCCTTGGTTATAGCCAGCTTCCATTTTCTTGCCTCTATTAAAATTATACTCTGCTTGCATAAATCGTGTATATGCATTTTCAGTATTTAACTGTATGGCATCTGAATAGGCAATAGACTTTTCTCTCTCCGTAGATTTAGAACTAGTTGTAATCTTCATTATTTTCATTACCTTTTTACCAGGTAATAGACAAGGATTATCATCTTCTGAATTTTGAGAAAAAGAATTTATAACTAAAATTAATGTGAATATAGTAAATAGCGAAAGTTTAATCATTTAGTATGTTTTAGTCAAGTCGTATTAAAATAATAATCAAGTTAATTGATTACGTCATAAATTTAAAAAAAGTATTTCAAGTTCAAGTCAAGACTTACAATATTTATTGACGTTGAAGTGTTCAACCTCCATAAATTTAATATATGATATCTTGCGTTTACGCCTATTTCATATATGTTCTCTTGCCTACTCTGTAACATTGACCCTCCAAAACACAAATAGGGTTGGAATGGATTTACAATTTCATTTACATTAGTCCAAAGTCCTCCACCATACTCTCTACTTTTAAAAACATAATTTACACCACCTCCCATATTAACATAATAATTTTCATTAATTGAGTAGTTATAAACTAAAGGAACACTTACAGTATTTAACCTTAAAGCATTAACTAACATTGTATTTACTCTATTATCAAAAGCTGTAAATTCGTACAAAACACCAAAAGAAATAGACCTGTTGTCTTCTAAACTATATTTAATAGGTAAGCCAAGGTTAAAACCATAACCACTAAAAGAAGTAAATAACCCTGTGACTTTATTCCTAATAGTTTGAAGTTTTACAGAAGGTGAAACCTCAATTCCAAAGCTAAATTCATTTTGAGAACTAACAAGCGTTCCATTTAATATTAATAAGAATAACACTACTAACTTTAAATATTTACACATCTTATATTTTTTTTAGTTTTATTAATTATTTTCAAGTTCACTTTCCCATTCTTTATAAAATTGCTTTAAAAAAAGTATCATAAACTCATGCCTTTCTTTAGCTATTACTTTAGCAGAATCAGTATAAATCAAGTCTTTTAATTTTAAAAGTTTTTCATAAAAATGATTAATAGTATGACTTCTATTTTTATGATATGATTCTAAATTATCATGAGTGATTGGTTTTATATCAGGATGATAAAGTAAAGATCCAAATTTACCACCAAAGGCAAAAGTTCTTGCAATACCAATTGCACCAATTGCATCTAATTTATCTGCATCCTGAACAATTCTACCTTCTAAAGAGTTCATATTATTAGTCTCTACACCACCTTTGTATGAACAATTTAAAACAATATGAATAACAGCTTCAACTTCCTGTTGGCTAATCGTATTAAATTGTGATAAAATTTCAGTTGTTCTTTGTATTGATTCAGTTTTAAAATCTTTTACAAATTTATGATCAGCAATATCATGTAATAAAGCTCCCATCTCAACTATAAACACATTAGCATGCTCTTTTATTGCTATTTGTTTAGCTATTTTCCAAACGCGTTCAAGATGAAACCAATCATGGCCAGATGAGTCTTTTTCAAAAATTGGTTTAAGTTGAGTTATAAGTGTTTGAATGATTAAATCGTTATTCATATTGTAAAGATAAAAAAAACCTATTCCAAATTAATGAAATAGGTATTTGAATTATTAAAAAACTAATGTTTACTTAGCTAAATTTAATGTTTTTAGTATTTAAGATAATACTATTATTTTTACTTTATCATAATTTACGTTTTAAGGCTGAGTTAACAATTAACAAAACACCTGCAAATAACATTAATAAAAAAGTGTGAAATATATCACATAAAGCTTATTACGTTATTTATACAACAAAAATAAACATTATTTTATTACATAATAAATAATAACTTGTAAAAGGATAGTTTCATTGATTAAACGGTTTTTTAAAAAAAATAGATATTATCTTTGTAAAAAACAGGTTACAACTTGTAAAGCAGTATAATTATGTTTTAAACGGTGTCATGAATACAAAACAATTATGAAGTCTACAATTAAATGGTCAATTAAGAAATTTAATGAATTAACATTAGATGAGCTATATGACATGATAGCATTAAGAGTTGAAGTTTTTGTTATCGAACAAAATTGTCCCTATCAAGATTTAGATGGAAAAGATAAATTATCATTTCATTTATTAGGAAAAGATTTAGAGGGGAATATTGTATCTACATTAAGAATATTACCTAAAGGAGTTTCTTATTCTGAAGTTTCAATTGGCAGAGTTGTGACTTCAGAAAAAATAAGAAATTGGAAGAAAGGGCACGAATTAATGAAAACCGCAATGGATTTTATTACTGAAGCTTATCCTAACCAGAATGTAAGATTGTCTGCACAAACTCAATTAATTAATTATTACGGAAAACATAGTTTTGTTGCAACTGGTAAAACATATTTAGAGGATGGTATTCCACATTCTGAAATGCTTTATGAAATCAAATAAATGTAAGCTCACTTACAAAACTAAAATCAATTATAAAAATAGAGGCATTAAATGAACAAAATGCTTATTTTTGTACCACATTAAAACATAAACAAATGAACACTGAAATTGATGAAATTGGTGACAACCATTTCGGAACAGCAGGTGACACTCCTATGAGGAGTGATGCTTTCGAATTAACTGACGATCAAAAAATAGAAAAAATACAAGCGAGTTTTACTGAAATTATGCAAACTTTAGGTCTAGACCTAACTGATGATAGTTTAAAAGCTACACCAAAAAGAGTTGCTAAAATGTATGTGAAGGAAATTTTTGGTGGATTAAATCCAAAATCTATTCCTAAAAATTCTACTTTTGAAAACAAATACAAATACAATGAAATGCTGGTTGAAAAAGACATTACTGTCTATTCTACTTGTGAACATCATTTTTTACCAATAATTGGAAAAGCACATGTTGCTTATATTGCTGGAGATAACGTAATTGGTCTTTCAAAAATGAACAGGATTGTTGATCATTATGCTAAAAGACCACAAGTTCAAGAGCGAATGACTATGCAAATTGTAAAGCATTTACAAAAGTTTTTAGGAACTGAAAATGTAGCATGTATTATTGACGCTAAACATTTATGTGTTAACTCTAGAGGAATAAAAGACATTCAATCTAGTACTGTTACTGCAGAATATGGTGGTAAATTTAAAGATCCAAATGTAAAAAAGGAATTATTAGCTTATTTAGAAATGAAACTTTAAATACATTTTAAAATTAATTACTTAAAATCCATTAACTTAATTGTTAATGGATTTTTTATTTTCAGAACCCTCACCCTCTTCATATACAAATTTAACAATTTCTTAAATTGGATTATTTTAAGGCCTAAATACATTTCCCAAATTAGCATGTAGCTATAATGATTAGGAAATCATTCCCCTAAAGATTGTAAACACAAATAATAAAATAGATTTAATGCAACTAAAGTAATAATACTTTCTATCCTTTCAAGGTAAGGCTATAGCGTTTTTTAATAAAAAATCAACAGCCACAGCTGTCATTCCCACCACAAGATTTATTCTTTTTTTTGAAAAAAGGTAAATACTTCCACCCCAAGTAAAGTAGACTTAAACCTAAACTAATATATACTATTGTGCTTTGCATTCTTTTACAAAGTTAGCTTTTTTTTACTTTAGGGTATGACGTAGTAGTCAATTTGTTTTTAAAAAATCAACTTACAAATTGAAGAGCGCCTTAAAGAATATCATTTACAGACTATTGATTTATTGATTTATTGGGTTAATTTTGTCTCATGTTCAATCTACCTTCTCCACTTCAAAAAATAAGCCACCCAATTACATCTCAATTTAATATTGAACTGTTTATTAAACGTGATGATTTAATTCACACTAAAATATCTGGTAATAAATGGCGAAAATTGAAGTATAATATTGAAAAATTTAAACAAAAAAAATACGATTCTATTTTAACATTTGGTGGTGCATATTCAAATCATATTGCTGCTACTGCTGCAAGCGGAAAATTATTAAACATTCCTACAATCGGTATTATTAGAGGAGAAGAATTGAATGAAAATTCAAATGAAACGCTTAAGAATGCACATGAGAATGGCATGAAGTTAGTTTTTGTAAGCCGTTCAAAATATAGCGAAAGGTATGAAAGAATTTATCATGAAGAATTGAGAATTGAATTTGGGAATACATTAATCGTTAATGAAGGTGGCGCAAATTTTCATGGTGTGATTGGTAGTGGAGAAATTTTAACTGAAATTGATTTTGCACCTGATTATATTTACTCAGCATCAGGTACAGGAACAACAGTTGCAGGTTTACTTTTAACAAGTAACACAACAAAAGTAGTTAGTGTTCCTGTGTTTAAAAAAGGTGGATTTATTAAGGATGAAGTAAAAGACTTATTAGTTCAATTTCAGTTTAGTGATGAAGAATTAGCTGAAAAGATGAGTTTATTGGAATTAAATTTAACCAATGACTTTGGTGGTTATGGTAAACACACTACTGAATTAATTAACTTTATCAATGACTTTTATAACATTACAGGTATAAAATTAGATCAAGTTTATACTGCCAAAATGATGTTTGCTTTACTAAGTGATGTCAAGTCCGGAAAGATTAAAGCAGGGAGTAAAATAGTAGCTTTACATACAGGAGGATTACAAGGTTTAACATCTATACAACCATTGTTAGATTTCAAAATCTAATTCTATTTCGTAGGAGAAATTGCATAAATTCTTTTAAAATTTTTAGAATTAAAGAATGTTGAAAACATTAGCATATACGCTCTATGCTTCTTTTTAATTACAAAAATGTTTTTATCATTATTGATGTTTTTAAAAACATAATACAATAATTCAGAACAATACAACTTGTCTTTTGATAACATGCTAAATCTATGGTCAAAGGGTGTTTTTTTTGCTAAATACTTATAAGCTTCTTTCGCCACTTTATAATTGGCACTATCAATAAATATAGGCCTACAAATGTAGAGTAAACTATCAGAGGCGTAATCTACAAAATGTTTTAGGGTTGTAATTTGAACGCCATCAACCTCTTGCTGACTTACTTGCCCGCCTAATGAATGGATTACTTTTAGGGTTTGATTCTCTTTTACAATGATTCCACAATGTGTAAAGGGTTCTTTGGTAGTATTGGATAAATGAAATGATAATGGTCCGTCACCTCTTCTTAAAACAATATCACCAGATTTAATAGAATCTAATACAACTTGGGGTAATTTTATGTTTGACTTACTAAAAAACGCTTGATTTGAAGGCCTTTTTTGTATCTCCTCTTCCTTTTTTGTAAAGTCACAAGCAATTAGCAATACGATTAAGAGTGATAAAAGAAGACTAGTTTTCATAAAAAAATTACTCTTCTAAAGATTCAGCTAATGGATTGTCTTTAGTATAAGATGAAATTTTCCAATCTGTTCCTTCTTTTTCTAAATTATAAGTAAATGTAATATCTTTTAAACCTGGTAATTCACGTTTTTCAGTACAAGAACAAACAGCAAGATCTCCAGTAATTTCACATGTAACTTTACCAATTATTTCACTCTGATAAGTTTCACAACCTGCATCTTTAGCACCTTGAACGGCATCTTTAGCTTGACCTTTTGAAATCAACAACGCTTCATCACACTTACCTGTAGCCATTGCTTTTACAAAGCTTTCAGTTACAACTTCTGGTTTTGAACAAGATAACATAACTAATACTGATAATACTGTAATTGCGATATTTTTAAAAGACATAATAATTTTTTAAACAAATTTAAACATTTAAAACAGTTTTACACATTATAAAGCACAAAAAAACCATTTACAAAATTGTAAATGGTTCCAATAATTGTATATTTTTTTTTATTAGTGAGTATCCATATTATCAACAGCATCTTTTAAACCGTCAATAACACTTTCCATTCCGTTTTCAACTGCACTTTCAACTGCTTCACCAACTTCTCCCATAACAGCTTCAACTGCTTCACCAGTAGTTCCTATTACTTCTTCAACGGCACCTTCAATAGACTCTTCAACTCCCATCATTGATTCGTCCATTCCCATTTCGTCCATACTTGGCATACCTGGCATATCTTTTCCTGCAGAAGCAACTTTCCAATCACCTTCAATTTTTTCTAACTCATATTTAAAAGTCTTAAAAGTTAAAGTATCTTCTTGTTCAATACAGATACAAGTTGCCATATCTCCTGTTACTGCACATGATGTTTTAACAATTGATGTTACATATTTGTCACATCCTGCTTCAATCATTCCATTTACTGTTTCAATTGCTGAACCTGTTGATAACGCTAGTGCTTTATCACATTCACCCATTGCTAATGCTGTAACATAAGCTTCTGTTGCTGTTTCCGGTGTAGACTTTCCAGAAGTACATGATACCATCATAATTCCTGCTACTGCCCCTATAATTAATGCATTTATTTTCATTGTAGTTATTTTTAGACAAATATAAGTATGCTTTTTTAAAATTCTATTTTTTATTGTAAATTTATGTTAAGATACTTGTGTTTTTTCATTAATGACCTTAAACTACTAAAATTAAACCAGTACAGTAAGTATCTACTTTTCAGTAACCCCTCATTATTTTTTTTTAAAAAAATCTGATCCTGTTCCTTTCTAAAACCTAACCCTAGCAAACCCCATTGCAGCGGAAACACTTGGCCCATTATCTCTGAAAAATGTCACGGCATCTCTTGATGCAATCCCAAACTCATACGCTCCACCTTTCAAAGCAAAGTTAATTCCTAATGGTATCTGAACTGAATGTCCTCCTCCTCCAGTCATCCCTGTCATTAAAACAATCAATCCTTTAAACAATTTTAGATCTCCACCTACTCCCCAAGAAAACCCATTAAAAGAACCAGGAACATCATTAAAAGGCGCTACCAAATCAATACCTAAGTGTGCAATTTTACCGAGTTCAATACTACCACCTAATCTTAAAGTAGCTGGTAACGATATCGTAATTTTTTCTATCCCTTTAAGTTTAAAAAATCCTGTATTCTCTAAAAGGTCAGGTAATGCATTAGTAATATTAACATTTGAAAGTCCTGAACTAGAAACATTAATCACTAAAGTATCTACTCCTTCGTATACATTACCATTATAAGTCATTGAACCAATATCTGTAACGGAAGCAGCAATATGAATTTTATTTAACAATACAACATGTCCACCAATATCAACTCCCCATCCATTACCGACTGAACTTCTAAAAAAACTTTGTGCATTCTGCACTAAAGCTGAAGGATTATTGATAGCAGCTATACCATAATCAAGATTAAAACCAGAACTCAATGCTGAAATCATTTTTAAGTTCCCATTTTCACTTTCTAAATTAAAATAAGCAATTCCTTGTATATACTTTACACCAATACCAGCAAAAACTTCAAGTTTATTTTCAATATTAAATAGTCTTCTACCATAACCTAAGTGGTACTCTCTATTCCAACTTAATTTTAAACTGGTTCCATTTATTAATTGTGAAATATTTAAAGGAATGTTAACTTGCCCATTCAACACAACTCCTGAAGAATCTATATAAGAACCATTATTTTGAACCATTGAAGTGTCAATACCATTACTATAAGACAACGAATCAAAATAAGAAGATTGATTTCCCTTAAATAATAAATCTGTAAATTCTTTGTTAAACGTTGATGACCAGTTAGCTCTAGTTCTGATAGAGAAAGCTATTCCTCCAAAAACGCTATTCTGAAAAGAAAAACCGAAAATATTACTATCAAAATTAAAATTGAAAGCATTATCTGTAAAACTTTTAATAGCTTCAATTTTTTCCTCATTAGACAAAGAGTCTAGCGTTCTATTTACAACAATCCCCTTAACATCATCACGTAAGCCTTGATTAGTTAATGCTTCTGAATTTACAGCGAAACCCAGTTCCGTTGTTCCTATTGTTATACTTTTATTATCATAAGCCTTCCAACCTAAATTTGCTGGATTTATACCTAAGGCATGATAATCTGTAACAAAAGTTGAAGCAACACCCTTACCTACTGAAGGATATGCAATAAGTTCAGTCTGCGCTATTGTAACAGTAGAAATTAAAACAGCTAGAATAAATAATGATTGTTTCATAATATAAAATTAAAAAAGGCTGCCTTTGAAAAAATCATAGACAGCCCTAAATATAAATAATATTTTAAAATTATTCCGAAAATTTCTCAATAACTTGTTGAGTTACACCTGTACTAGAGTATCCGCCATCATGAAATAAGTTTTGCATTGTTACCATCTTAGTTAAATCAGAGAACATTGAAATACAATAATTTGCACAATCTAAAGCAGATGCATTTCCTAATGGAGACATTTGCTCAGAGAAGTTAATGAATTCATTAAAACCTTTAACTCCTGAACCTGCAGTAGTCATTGTAGGAGACTGAGAAATAGTATTTATTCTTACTTTTTTCTTAATCCCATAATGATAACCAAAACTTCTAGCGATAGATTCTAAATAAGACTTATTATCAGCCATATCATTATAATCTGGAAATACTTTTTGAGCTGCAATGTAAGTAAGACCTAAAACAGATCCCCAATCATTAATTGCATCCTTTTTCATTGCCGTTTGTAATAACTTATGAAAAGATAATGCCGAAACATCTAAACCTTTCATAGTCCAATCATAATTCTCGTCAGTATAATGTCTTCCTTTTCTTACATTAACAGACATTCCAATAGAATGAAGCATAAAATCAAATTTACCTCCGAAAATTTCCATTGACTTATCAATTAAATTTTCTAAATCCTCAACTGATGTTGCATCAGCAGGAATGATTTGTGCATTTATTTTATCACCTAATACTTTTATCTCACCCATTCTCATTGCGATAGGTGCATTTGTTAATACGATTTCAGCACCTTCTTCAGCAGCTCTTTCGGCTACTTTCCAAGCAATTGACTGTTCGTTTAAGGCTCCAAAAATGATTCCTTTTTTTCCTTTTAATAATCCGTTTGACATAATTTATTCAAGTTTATTATATGCAAAGATAAATTTATTTATGATAAAAAATTTTTATAATTAAATAAATATCCTAACAAAGATGCTAATCTACAAAAAATCTTACTCATTAACTAAAAAAAAAATTACATAAAACTATTTATTATAAACCGATCTAAAACTTGACATAGAAAAATGACTTTACATCATAAGAAGTAGTCTTTTAATAGCGTTTAAAATCACTCAAAAGGAGTCAATTTGAAAAATAATAAGAAATAAAGTTCTTGGTGTTTACCGTTTCACATTATAAATAACAAAGCAACTAAACCATATCTGATAGATAAAAAGTATGCTTTCACATTCAAAATAAAAAGAATCTAAATGAATCTACTCTAAACATTACTAACACTTTAACTTACCAAACAAAAAAACATCCCTAACATAGTGTAGGTACAAAAAAAGTGAAAAAAAATATAAATATTGGTACTGAAGTTTAAAAATTGATTACTTTTGTAAAAAAAACTGAATAAAAATATTTTTTTTAGCGTTGTAAAACAGATTTTTATTCGTAATATTGCACCCCGATTTAAGGGAAAAAGATTTGAGACATGGATATTATTAGAGAAATACAAAAAGATTTAACAGTAGGAACTGAATTACCGGCATTTGGAGCTGGATCAACTATCACTGTTCATTATAAAATTAAAGAGGGAACTAAAGAAAGAGTTCAACTTTTTCAAGGAGTTGTCTTACAAAGAAGAGGTTCTGGAGCAACAGAAACATTTACAATCAGAAAAATGTCTGGAAATGTTGGTGTAGAAAGAATTATACCTGTTCAATCTCCTGCTATTGAAAAAATAGTTGTAAACAAAATTGGTAAAGTTCGTAGAGCTAGAATTTTCTATTTCAGAGAAAGAACTGGTAAATCTGCAAGAATTAAAGAAAAAAGAAGACCGGTTGCAAAAAAATAATTTTGTAATAACAAATATATTTAAAGCCTTTCCTTTTTTGGAGAGGCTTTTTTTTTGAATAATAAAGACTACTTACTTATGTTAAAAATTAAATACATTGGATTATTTACCATACTTTTAATTGGGTTTAACAGTTGTAAATTACTTAACACACCATCCAAAACACCGAAAAAGATCAGTATAGAATGGCGTAAAAATGGTGGTATGTTACCTTCTTATAGTAAACTACATATCTCAACAGATAGTTGCGTTTGGGAAAACTATAATGAAGTCAATTTACACCGTACGGTTTTTAGTTTATCAGAACATGAAGTTCAAGAATTATATTCAATTTTATATCTCAATCATTTCAATAAGATTACGTATTCAAAACAAGAAGTACTTGATAGAGGTGGCAGTGATATCTTTATAAATATTGACGGGAATAAATATGAATTATTAAATTCTGGGTCTAACTTTATAGAAGATCAGTTTATTAATAACTTTAAAACGATAGAGAAAGCTATACTTCAAAAGTATGAAGACATAAATAATAAGCAGAACACCAAAATTATAATTGATTTAGATCAATCCATTACTAATTCAAAAGATAATGTTGTTTTATACATAAATAACAAAGAAGTTTATAACGAACAAAAAACTGGCGAATTTAATTCATTACACCACTCTATTCATAACAATTCAATTCAGTTCAAAATCTTAATTATGCAAAAATATACGTCATCATTTCAAACTGTTCTTCATAAATATGAATTGACGTTAAATGAATCACCAACTCATAAAGATATAATACTTACATTAGTTGATGGTAACTTAACACTAAAATAATGTCTGTACAGCAAAATAACAGGTCTAAATCGGTAAAAAGCTCTCAAACTACAATTACAGAGTTAATGATTCCTTCCTATGCTAACTTTGGAGGAAAAGTACATGGTGGAATATTATTATCTTTAATGGATAAGGTGGCCTATGTTTGCGCTTCAAAGCATTCTGGAGCTTATTGTGTTACTGTTTCTGTTGATGGTGTTGAATTTAAAGAACCTGTAGAAGTTGGAGATCTAGTTTCACTAGAAGCATCAGTAAATTATGTTGGAAATTCCTCTATGATTGTTGGTATAAGAGTCACATCTTTAAAGCCCAAAACAGGTATTGAAAAACATACAAACTCATGCTACTTCACAATGGTTGCCAAAAATGAAATAGGTGAACTTGAAAGTGTACCCGAATTAATATTAGAAAATGAGTTACAAGTTCGTAGGTTTTGTGATGCCAAAAAATTAAGAAAATTAAGATTTGAAATTAATGACCTTCTTCATAAAGAAAAAGAAGATGTTACTTTTGAAGAAATGAAGCAAATGATCACTGAAAACAGATGTAAAATCACCTGTTAATAAAATTATGTCAACACTATTTACAACCGAACGATTTATAATACGTCAATTACTGAATTCAGACATTGGCGGATTTGCAGATTTACAATGTAATAAAACTGCTATGGACATGGTACCTGATAAAACTATGACGCTTGAAGAAGCTAAAATAGATTTAGATATCAGAGTAAACAATTACCCTACAAAAGTAAATAATTTTGATGTTTGGGCTGTGATTGATAAAGATAATGATGAATTTATTGGCACGTGTGCAATTGTTTACGGAGACCCTAAAGGTGTAGAGATTGGCTATAGATTAAGAGAAAAACATTGGAACAAAGGCATAGCAACTGAAGTAGCAAAAGGATTAATTGATTTTATTTTTAGCCAAACCGACCACAAAACCATAATAGCAGACGTAAGTAAAAGTAATATAGGCTCTGTTAAAGTACTTCAGAAGTTTTTAACTAAAGTAAATGAGGGCTATTGTGAAGAATATAAAACTTATGATTATAATTATGAGTTAAAAAAATCTGATTATAATAAGATATGAATATAGCAATTATTGGTGGTGGAGCAGCTGGTTTTTTTGCAGCAATTAATTGTAAATTAAACTACCCTCAACATCAAGTAACAATTTACGAAAAATCAAAAAAAACATTATCAAAAGTTAAAATTTCTGGTGGTGGTCGTTGCAATGTCACTAATGCCACTTTCTCTATTTCAGATTTAGTAAAAAACTATCCTAGAGGAAATAAGGCTTTAAAAAAAACATTTAGTCAGTTCAACCCAAAGCATACTATTGACTGGTTTGAAAGTAGAGGGATTCCACTTGTAACTCAACATGATAATTGTATTTTTCCAGTTTCACAACAATCTCAAAGTTTTATTGATTTGTTTAACTCTGAATGTAAAAGACTAGGGATTTCAATTAAAATGCAGCATAAATTGAATTCAGTAGAAAAAGTTGATACTCTTTTTAAGTTGAATTTTAATGATAATCAAATTGAACAAGCTGATAAAGTAATAATGACCATTGGAGGTCAACCAAAACTAAATGGATTAGAATTTTTAAAGAATTTAGGACATACTATTCAATTTCCAGTCCCCTCTTTATTTACATTTAACATGCCTAATGAACCCATAACAAAACTGATGGGTATTGTAGTTGAAAATGCGATTGTAAAAATTCAATCTACAAAATTAATTGACAGAGGTCCTTTACTTGTAACCCATTGGGGAATGAGTGGCCCAGCAATATTAAAACTTTCAGCTTGGGGCGCTAGAATACTAGAAGAACAGAATTATAAGTTTAAAATTCAGGTCAACTGGATAAATGAAACGAATTCATCTATTGTCGAAGAACAAATTAAGAATGAAATTGGTAAACATAATTCAAAAAAAGTAGCCAATCAAAAAATAGCCCACATCCCTACTCGATTATGGGATTTTTTAATAGAAAAATTAGAAATAGACACACAAAAACGTTGGGCTGAATTGTCAAAAAAAGATATTAATAAGATAATTAACGTGTTACAAAACGATACGTATACAGTTGAAGGTAAGACAACTTTTAAAGAAGAGTTTGTAACTGCTGGAGGTGTAGACTTAAATGAAGTTGACTTCAACACAATGCAATCTAAAAAAACTGAAGGTTTATATTTTGCTGGAGAAGTTTTAGATGTAGATGGTGTAACTGGCGGATTTAACTTTCAAGCAGCCTGGAGTACAGGTTTTGTTGCAGCTAAACTAGGTTAAGGTTCTTAAGTTAATCTAAACTCTCAACCCTAAACTTCTCATTAAATCGTTGTTTATGCTCAGACTTTAATTCTTCTAAATTTTCAGGTATATCCATTTTCCATCTTTTGTGAGACCAAAGCCAAAATTGTGGATTATTACGAATATTTTTCTGAAGAATATTAACGTATTTTTCGGTAATAGTACCGTAAGATTCAATTGAAGGTATTTCAGATATTAGGTCTAGTTCTAACTCATAATACCCATTCTTTACATGTTTTATATTAACATAAACGACTGCTGAATCAGTTTGATTTGCCATTATTTCAGCACCAAATGTAAATGGCGTATTTTGGTTTAAAAATGTTGTCCAGAAAGAATTATACGGTTTTGAAGGGTTTTGATCACCCAAAACTAAAGTAGCTGTTGGTGTTTTAGCATATTCTTTTAATTTGTCTTTATAATTTTTAGCATGAACGACATGCATTCCAAAACGCTCTCTTTGAGAATTTATTTTTTTATCCCAAAATTTATTAGTCATTGGCATTCCAATCCCAATAGCTTGATGTTTAAATAAAAAATTTTGAGCTGTCACCAGAAACTCCCAATTATTATAATGCGCAGACACTAAGATTACATTTCGATTCTTTGCATATAACTCGTCCATTATTTCAGGGTTATTCACAACCATTCGCTTAGCTAAATTATTTTTTGAAACATTCAAATTGTAAATAGATTCAGCTAACAACCTACTAAAATACTTATAAAACTGTTTTATAATTTCGCTATTCTCTTGTGGTGTGTTATTAGGAAAAGAATTTTTAATATTCTCCAATATCACCTTCTTTCTATAGGGTACTAACCTTAAAACAGATAGAACCACATAGGTAAATGACAATGGCATTTTTGACAAAGGAAAAACAAAGACGTAATATAAAATTTTATTTAACACAATTACAAATCTAATGTTATTCTGGCGTAAACATAAAAAAGATGTTAAATTATAAAATTGTTATTTGAATATTATGGGTTTGACAGTTTAAAAATTACCTTTGCTACTATGCAATTATCATTCATAAAGTTTTTAAGTTTATTATTTCTATCAGCCTTAATAATGGGACTAAGCTTCCCTTTTAGTGGTAGTATTTTCATATTCTCCTTTATTGGTTTAATTCCATTATTTTTATTCAACACAGAATTAAACGACAATAAAGTAAAATTTAAAGGTTTAAAAAGATTTTTAGGTAACTACACATTCTTTTTCACTTACAATGTATTTGTAACGTGGTGGATATACAATGCTTCTCCTGAAGGCGGTTATATGGCTTTCTTTTTTAATTCATTATTAATGGTTTTACCATTTCATTTATATGCTTTTATAGACAAGCACTTAGGAAAAACAAAAGGATTTGTTGCATTCATTACCTTATGGCTATCTTTTGAACATATTGATCATGTATGGGATTTATCTTGGCCTTGGATATCATTTGGAAATATTTTCGGAAATCAACCTATGTTAATTCAATGGTATGAATATTCAGGAATTGCAGGCGGTACACTTTGGATACTTTTAGCCAACTTATTTGGTTTTATGATCGTAAGAAATGTTTGGTTTAAGAAAGAAAAATTAAGGTTACAAACGCCACTACTTACATTAGTTGGACTAACCATTCTTTTACCAATGGTTAGTTCTCTAATACTTTTTTATAATTATGAAGAAAAAATAGACCCAGTAAATGTAGTTATCGTACAACCAAACATTCACCCATGGGTAAAAGACACTAATGAACCAGGAGAAAAGTGGACAATGCCTGAAGTCACACAAATTAATAAAATTTTAACTTTAGCTGATTCTAAAATTACAGATCAAACAGATTTAGTCATTTGTCCTGAAACAGCAATTACCTCAAATGTAAATGAGGAATCTATAGACTACCTAGGGGCAGTAATCAAAATTAAAAATTTCTCTTCTACACATTTTAATGTTCCATTTTTAATTGGTTCAAGTACTCATAATAAGTTCACAACTAGCCGTCCCTACCCTGCACAGCATGTTGGTGAATTTTGGTACGAAAACTATAATACATCTTTATTAATAGACGCCAACAACCCAATAGACATTTATCATAAATCAAAATTAGTTTTAGGGCCAGAAAAATTACCATTTGTAGATATTTTCCCTTTCATTGCTGAATTATCTGTTGACTTAGAAGGTACGAGTAGCGGCTTAACCGAAAACGGAAAAGCACAACTATTTGAAGCTAAAGGTGTGAGATTTGCGCCATTAATTTGCTATGAATCTGTGTACGGTGAGTTTGTATCTAACTTTACTGCCATTGGTGCAGAATTTTTATGTGTGATTACAAATGACGGCTGGTGGCACGATTCTCCAGGTTATAAACAACACAATATGTTATCTCAGATTAGAGCCATTGAAAACAGACGTTCAGTTGCCCGTTCAGCTAATACAGGAATTTCATGTATAATTAATCAAAAAGGTGAAATTCAAGAACGATTAGATTGGGATGTTGAAGGTGTTATTTCTTCAACACTGAATAAAAATAATTCGGTGACCTTTTTTATGAAATATGGTGATTTAATTGGAAGAGTATCCATTTTTATGGTACTTGGTTTACTTTTATATAGCTTGGTAACTCTGCTTAAATTCAGAAAGAGCAAACCTTCAGAAACGCTTATCGATTAAAGTTTTCTTATGAATTAGTGAATGCCTAAAATCTCAATTGATTTACCGTTAAATGAAACGCTATCTCCAATAGATTTTCCTATCAATAATTTCCCTATGGGAGTTACGGCCGAAATTAAAAAGTAATCTTTAGCATGCAGTGTTAATTTACCCAAACTTATAGACAAATAATAATTTCCAGTATTCGTATTTACTAAACTACCCAACTCAGCTTTATTAGACTGTTTGTAGTCTTTTAAATATGGTAAAACACGTTTTAATTTATTAATTTCAACTAATTGTTTTGCATTTTTTTCTGATTCTAAATGAGCCATAGCTCTAGCCGTATCATGTTTGTCACCGGCAGTACTTTTAGTTTCGTTATTAGCTGAAGCTTGAGCAGAATCAAAAACAGAATTAATAGTATTTAATTTCCCCTCAATTATTGACAAACAATAATTATATAGTTCTGCTTTTATATTTTCCATAGTTTATTAAAACCTAATACTATTCTTAAATACCTTATTATAATAACAAAAGTAAGTCATTTTTTTCAAGTATTAAATGTTTTTTGTAAAACGATAACCATACAATTATGATTGGACTAATTTACAATACAAAAAAGATTAAAACAATAGATCTGAATTTTAATAAGTTACATACCTATTAGTTAGTTTACAGAGAATTAATACCTAGTCAGTGTCACTCATAATTTATGTACGTTCTACAAGTAAAATCACCAACAGGCACATTGTTTTATAATTAAGGTATTGGACTATTACTTTTTAGACCTAACTACATGCTTTTCTTTATTCTTTACAAATATAAGTTTATTTCTACTTTTAGAGTTTTCTCTTTGTTCTAATTCAAAATTACCAATGGATTTAATTAGGGGTGTTAATTTTTCAAACCCATAGTTTCTTGAATCAAAATTAGGTTGTTTTTTAAGTAATAAACTACCAACATCTCCAAGAAAAGCCCAACCGTCATCATCTGAAAGGTCAGATATGGTTGTGGATATTAAATTGATTTCTTTACGGGTAATTTTATCAAGACTTTCTTTGGTCATATCTTTCTCGATAGAACCTTCTTTCTTTTCAGATTGATTTCTAATTATTTCAATATAAATAAATTTATCACAAGACACGATAAAAGGATTTGGCGTCTTTTTTTCACCTATACCTATCACTTGCATACCAGCCTCTCTTAGTCGAGTTGCTAACCTTGTGAAATCACTGTCACTTGACACCAAGCAAAACCCATTTACTTTTTCAGAATAGAGAATATCCATTGCATCAATTATCATTGCTGAATCAGTCGCGTTTTTACCTGTAGTATATGCGTATTGCTGAATTGGTGTAATTGCATTTTCAAGCAATAGATTTTTCCATTTTGTTAAATTAGGCTTAGTCCAATCTCCATAAATCCTTTTAATGGTAGGATTTCCATACTTTGCAATTTCCTGCATCATTTCTTTTACATGAGCAGATGGTATATTGTCGCCATCAATAAGTACAGCTAAATTTAAATTCATATTATAATTTGTAATGCTTCTTTAGTTTACATTGAAGCGGATTATTATTTAAAGTAAACGTGCTTTGATTGATAATTATTATTTTAATTAAATCTTATAAAATACTTAGCCATTTGTAAAAATTCACAACTAAATAAGCACATAGAACCTAACCAAATGTAAGGTTTAAATTGTTAACCTAAACATTTTACTTAGTTCATTTATGTTAAGAATGCAAAAATTGGTAGCTATTTGAAAGTAAACCTGAGTAATAATTGGGTTTAAATTACGACCAACGGAAATACATTTTAAACTGCTTGATTGGTAGCTAAATTGAACCTACAAATTTGTAAAATGTGTTTAAATACTCAAAAAAAATAGGCCTATACACTAACTGTATAGACCTACTCTATTTTATTTAATATATTTATTTAAACTGATGCCAATACTTTAATTTTACCCATAATTTCGAATGCTAAATCGTTTGCTTTTTGCTCTGATTCTGATTCTGAATAAATTCTAATAATTGGTTCTGTGTTAGATTTTCTTAAATGTACCCATTCGCTACCAAAGTAAATTTTCACACCATCTGTAGTATCCACTTCTTGCGTTGAATATTCTTTAGCTATGTCAGCTAAAATACCATCAACGTCCATTGTTGCTTCTAATTGAATTTTGTTTTTTGATATAAAATAACTTGGGTAAGTTTGTCTTAATGCTAATGACGTTAAACCAGACTTTGCTAATTGTGTTAAAAATAAAGCTGTTCCAACTAAGGCGTCTCTTCCATAGTGTGATTCTGGATAAATAATTCCTCCGTTTCCTTCTCCACCAATAATAGCATTAATCTCTTTCATTTTTGCTACTACGTTTACTTCTCCAACTGCTGCAGCTTCATATTTACACCCTTCATATTTTTCAGTTACTTCACGTAATGATATTGTTGAAGATAAATTTGACACTGTGTTTCCTGGTGTGTTTTGTAATACAAAATCAGAAACGGCTACTAAGGTATACTCCTCTCCAAACATAGACCCATCATTACATACAAAGGCTAATCTATCCACATCAGGATCTACTACAATTCCTAAGTCCGCTCCAGTTTCTTTAATTTTAGCAGAAATGGCCGTTAAATTTTCAGGTAATGGTTCAGGGTTATGTGGAAAATGTCCTGTTGGGTCGCAATATAATTCAATAACATCTTTTACACCTAAAGCTTTTAACAATGCTGGAATAAAAATACCTCCTGTTGAATTTACACCATCAACCACTACTTTTAAGTTTTTTTGCTTGATTATTTCAGGGTCAACCAATTTTAAATTTAAAACGACATCAATGTGTTTTTGTAAATACGTATCGTCATTTGTTAAGGTTCCTATGTCATCAATTTCTACATAGTCAAAGTCTTCACTTTCTGCAGTCGCTAAAATTTCTTCTCCATCAGCGCCAGATAAAAA